>Ga0180436_10003798_pt1 | contig 13743 bp, 18 predicted proteins | sample SS_ome_2_FD_132434 | JGI IMG/M metagenome (GOLD analysis project Ga0180436, IMG submission 132434) | Hypersaline lake sediment archaeal communities from the Salton Sea, California, USA - SS_3_S_2 metaG | ecosystem: Environmental > Aquatic > Non-marine Saline and Alkaline > Hypersaline >...
TCGATGTCGCCAATGAGACCTCGACGCCTCTGCTGAAAACACACCACAGCGACCAGCGCGTGCTCAACAACCTGCAGTACTACCTCTCACAGGAACTCGCAGAGCGGGAAACGATCCACGGCGTCTTCATGGAGGTGCTCGGGCTTGGCATCCTGCTGACAGGCACGGCGGCATCCGGCAAAAGCGAGCTTGCTCTCGAACTCCTCAACCGTGGACACCGGCTGATTGCTGACGATGCGCCGGAATTTGCCCGTATCGCCCCCGATATCGTGACAGGAAGCTGTCCGCCGCTTTTGCAGGACTTCATCGAGGTCCGTGGCCTTGGCCTGCTTAATGTCAGGCGCATGTTCGGCGACACGGCCATCAAGCGAGGGAAGTACCTGCGGCTTATCGTCCATCTGGCACAATTCGACAACAGCGAGCTTGCCGCAATGGACCGCCTTGCAGGGGTCACCACATCACGCACCGTGCTTGGCCTCAAGATCCCCCAGGTCACGGTTCCGATCGCTCCCGGGCGAAACATGGCTGTGCTTGTCGAGACAGCGGTCCGGCACTATCTGTTGCGGCTTCAGGGTTATGACGCCAGTGAAGATTTCATCGAACGCCAGCGCACTGCCATCGAGAATGCAAGCGCGGTGGTATCACCCGGCAATACAGGAACCTGAAAGGAGGGGATCGACAGGTCCGCCCTGTTCATCCGTTGTCATCTGCTATAAGCTGTTGGCTCATTGCTTCATCAGGCCTGACCGATGAGACTGATCGTCGTCACCGGACTCTCCGGCTCCGGCAAAACCGTAGCACTGCATGCGCTCGAAGATGCCGGGTACTATTGCATCGACAACCTGCCGGTCTCCCTCTTGCCCGCACTGACCGGAGAACTCCTTGGCAACGACCGGCTCTACAACCAGGATGTCGCTATCGGTATCGACGTCAGGACAGCCACAGCCGGCATTGATATCCTGCCACCTGTCATCGAAAGTCTGAAACAGGATGGAATCGATTGCACCATCCTCTTTATCGAAGCTGATGACCGGGTGATTCTGCGGCGTTACAGTGAAACGCGCAGAAAGCATCCGCTGTCGGACAAGCAGCACACCCTGACTGAAGCGGTCCTCGAGGAACGCACGCGCATGCAACCCATACGCCAGGCCGCGGATTTGCTGATCGACACCAGCCGCACGAGCCTGCATCAGCTGCGCAGACAAATCCGGCGCAAGATCGCGCAAATCCCGGAAGAACTGCAGATCGAGATACAGTCATTTGGTTACAAGTATGGCCTGCCCCAGGATGCTGACCTTGTTTTCGATGCGCGCCTTTTGCCGAACCCCTACTGGCGCACGGAGCTTCGCCCGCTGACTGGCAAGGACAAGGAGGTGCAGGCTTTTCTTGCTGGCGAACCGGCGACCGGCGCCTACCTCGGCGAGGTCGAACAACTGCTGCAATCATGGATTCCCGGCTACCGTAACGAGGGACGTTCCTACCTGACCGTGGCAATCGGCTGCACAGGCGGCCAGCACAGATCCGTTTATCTCGTCGAGCAGATCGCCAAAAGACTTTCAGAAAATGGATACAATTGCCTCGTGAATCACCGGGAACTCGCTTCTGCCAATGTCTGATTGCGGTCTTATCGTCGTTGCTCATGCCCCTCTTGCGAGTTCGCTCGTCTCTGTCGCGAACCAGATCCTGGGGGATACAGGACCGCTCATGGCATTCGATATCGACCTGGACTGCGACAGCGATAGCGAGGTCCGACGTCTGCTGGAAAAAGTCGAAAACTGCGACGCGGGTAACGGCGTCCTCATCCTCTGCGACCTCAAGGGCGCCACACCGGGCAATATCGCCACGCGCGCGCACCTGCAACATCCGGAGAGCAGCCTGGTATTCGGCGTCAACCTGCCAATGCTGCTGAGAGGCGTCAACTACATGCACCAGTACCATACCGGTGTAGCAAAGGCGGCAATTGAAGGCGCCTGCAACTGCATCACCATGGTTCAGGAATGATCGAGAGAGAGCTCACCATCATCAACAAGCTCGGCCTGCATGCGCGCGCAGCCAGCAAGCTTGTCACCGTTGCCAATGGCTACAACGCCGAAATCCACGTCAACAGGGATTCGCAACGCGTCAATGCCAAGAGCATCATGGGGGTCATGATGCTGGCAGCATCCCAAGGCACCGGCATTCGCCTCGAGGCCGAGGGTGAGGATGCCGAGGCAGCACTGGATGCGCTCGAGGAACTCGTCAACAACAGGTTCGGCGAAGCGGAGTAATCATTGATCGCAGCCGGCTTTTCACTTGCCGGCTGATCAGATCAGCCAGGTTCTCTCCGCAAGATCTTCCGGGTACTCTTTTTCTGCCGCAGATTCTGTTTCTGCTGCCTGCCTGCTAAACTGGCCGCTGTTTATCAACGGCCCGATATCAACCCAGTGACCACCCCTCCCCAGGAAAATTCTCGCTACGAGCGGGTGCAGCGCATGCTCGACAGCGGCGCTCTGCAGCAAGCAAGCAAATTGCTCAATGCGCTTGCTCCTGCCGAAATTGCGCACCTCCTCGAGAGTCTTCCAATGACGGAACGGGAAATCATCTGGGGACTGATCGGCGACCAGGACGGTGAGGTACTGGTCCTGCTTTCGGATGATGTCAGTTCCGAATTCATCAGAAAGATGGACACGGCGGAGCTGCTTGCTGCCGCCGAGAATCTCGATCTCGATGACCTCGCCGACCTGATCCAGGAGTTGCCCGAGACCATCACGCAGGAGGTCATCGAGTCTCTCGATCAGCAACGGCGTGAAAGTCTCGAGGATGTGCTCTCCTACCCGGAAGACACGGCTGGCGGTCTCATGAACACCGACATGGTGCTGATCCGCCCTGAAGTCACGCTCGATGCGGCACTGCGATTCCTGCGGAGACTCGGGGATCGCGTCCCCGCAGATACCGACGCACTCATCGTTGTCAACCGCAACGCAGAGTATCTCGGCATGCTGCCACTCGCCAAACTGGTCACCGGTAACCTCTCGGAAATCGTGGCCGAGGTCATGAGTCTCGACATCAAGCCCTTCCAGACAGACATGCCGGAACGGGAAGTCGCCAACCGCTTCGAACTCCATGACCTGGTATCGGCGCCGGTTATCGATGATGCCGGGAAGGTGGTTGGCCGTATCACCATCGATGACGTTGTCGATGTCATCCGCGAAGAAGGCGAACACCAGTTCATGGGCCAGGCAGGCCTGTCGGAAGATGTGGACATGTTCGCTCCGGTCATGGTCAGCGCAAGGCGACGCGCACTCTGGCTCGGCGTCAACCTCATCACAGCCTTTCTCGCCTCCTGGGTCATCGGCCAGTTCCAGGGAACAATCGAGAAGATCGTCGCCCTCGCGGTGCTGATGCCGATCGTCGCCAACATGGGAGGGATCGCCGGCACCCAGACAATGACCCTGGCAATACGGGGTATCGCACTGCGACAACTCTCTTCATCGAACATGCGCTGGTTGCTGATCAAGGAACTTGCCGTCGGGCTCATCAACAGCTTTATCTGGGCCGCGGTTGTCGCAGTCATCGCGGGCCTCTGGTTCGGGGACATCAACATCGCATGGCTGATTGCTGTGGCGATGACGATCAATCTGATCTCCGCCGCCATCAGCGGCGCTCTGATCCCTGTCGTGCTTGATCGTTTAGGCATTGACCCGGCACTTGCGGGCGGCGTCTTCCTCACGACGGTGACAGACATCGTCGGTTTTCTCGCTTTCCTCGGGCTTGCCACGATCTTCCTGCTGTAGCCGGGCTCCTTGACGCAAACGTAAAACGCCGGCCACTGGCCGGCGTCATTCTTACTGTTTCGGAATGCTGAAAAATGCGATGTCAGACGCGATAAACGCTGCCTGTCATGATTTTCGAAGTGAGTTTCATGGCCTGCTTGATCGGTTCAGGCAGCTCGACACCACCTTTGGCGACAGCCTTGGTGGCATGTTCGATCTCGTCTGTTTTCATCTGTTCGAGAATCGCTCTGGTCTTGCGGTCCCCGGCAGAGACTTGCGCGAGATGCTCCTCGAGATGTTTTTCGACCTGGCGCTCGGTTTCAGCAACAAAACCCAGACTCCACTTGTCTCCGGCAATACCGGCCAGGGCCCCGATCGCAAAGGAGCCGGCATACCATAGCGGGTTGAGCAGGCTGGTTCGGCCGCCGAGTTCCTCAATACGCCCTTCACACCAGTCCAGATGGTCGTTCTCCTCCTGTGCGGAACGCTCCATGCTCTGGCGTACCGACGGGTCGCGCGCTGTGACTGCCTGCCCCTGGTAGAGGGCCTGGGCACAAACCTCGCCTGTGTGGTTGATCCGCATCAGCCGGGCAGTGTGATCACGCTCGCTTTCACTCAGTTCTGCATCCTGCATTCCTGTTGCAGGGTTGGGACGTTCCGTCACCTGCGGCTGGCCAAAGACGGTCTGCACGGCCTGGTCGAACTGCATGATCAGCCTGTCGAAGGGTGAGTAGACGCGTTTCATGAATGAGCCTCTATCTGCTGTTGCAGCCATTCTAGCGGATGCATGACAGTGACGGAAAGGCCGGCATCCGAGAATGATCGACCGAGATGCAGGGAACAGCCACTGTTGGTCGTCAACAGGGTGTTGATTCCGAGTTTGCGCACCCTGCTGACGAGAGGTGACGCCAGCTCCCTGGCCATTTCAGGATGTGTCAGCATATGCATGCCAGCACCCCCGCAGCAACCGAGCCCGCTGATCTCGTGCATGGCGCCGTCCCCGATCGAAGAGAACAGGCTGCGCAGGCTCTCGGCCTGCTGCATCGCGTACTGGCTGCAGGGGATATAGAAAGCCGTGTGACGAAGGCTGCCAGTGGAGAGCTTCGGTAACTGGCAGTGCTCGGCAACAAAGGCTGATGCCTCAAAAACCGGGCTGTCGAGGGACTCCTGCAGTTGCTGGCCACAACCGCTGCTCGTCACGAGAATGGCATCAGCCTTGCCGCCGAATGCCTTGCGATTCCTCTCGACAAAGGCATGCGCTTTCGTGCGCTCTCCGGCATGGGCATGCATCGCACCACAGCATGCCTGCTCAGGCGGCACACTGACGCTGAATCCCTGTTTCGTCAGCAACGCAACGAGTGACTCGAGTGCAGGCGCGTCAGTATGCCGACCGATGCAACCCGCAAAAAGCCGGACATGTCCGCGCGGTTCCGAGAGTGCGGGATAGAGCCGTGTCTTCAGGCTGAAGGGCCTTTGTTGCGGAACCAGTGCGAGCAGCTTCGCGAGGAGGATACCGTCAGATCGCGGCAAGAACCTGCCGACGCCTCGCCCGAGCGCGAGCGCCATGTCGAGCAGTCTGTTGCTCGTAAGAAGGTCAAGCAGACGTCCATGCCTGCCGGCCGTCAGTTCAGTACGCGCCTCGTCCAGCATGGCACCATACTCGACGCCGGACGGACAGGCGCCCTCGCAACGACGGCATAAGAGGCAATTATCCAGATGACCAAGAAGCCTGCTGTCAGCCTTGAGCTGGCCACGAACAACACCCTGCAACAGGGCGATTCGACCTCGCGGTGATTCGGCCTCGTCCCTGAAAAGCTGGTAGGTCGGACAATGGGGCAGACACAGACCACACTTTACGCACTGGTCTGCCTTATGTTGTATCGAGGTTCTGTCCACGCCCTGATGAAACCCGCAGCTTCCCGTAAATCCGGATCGGCAAGTATACTATTGACAAACTCAATCATGATGGAATTCTTCATGTCCTACTACAAGCATCATGTCTTCATCTGTACCAACAAGCGGCAGAATGGCGAGCCCTGCTGCCAGGACTATGATTCGCAGCATGCGCGCGATTACCTCAAGAAACGCGCCAAGGAGATGGACATCCACGCCAGGGGAAATTGCAGGATCAACAGTGCCGGCTGCCTTGACCGTTGCGAACAGGGACCAGTCATGGTCGTCTACCCGGAAGAGATCTGGTACACATGGGTTGACCAGGATGACCTCGATGAAATTCTCGAGAGCCATCTTGTCAACGGGCGACCGGTTGAACGCCTGATGCTCCCAAACAATTGATCTTGATCAATTAACTCAGCCACGGGGCAATTTTTTCTCATCAGAGCTTGACAAACAGCCTTTTATATTAGAAGATTCTTACATACTGAATCACATAGTGGTTCAGTACTCCTCCATCCTCCTTTGGTGGTTATCCAAACTTGAGCGCAGCATCCTCCGCTGCGCTTTTTTTTTGCACGCTTTACGGGCATACTCAATCGACGTAACAGGCTGGCTGGCAACATGATGTTCGACCCGAAAATCCTTGACGATCTGTCGCGAAAGATCAGTGAATCACTGCCCAGAGGGCTGACGACGTTGCAGGATGACACGCGACAGCACCTGAACAGCGCCCTGCAATCGGCATTGTCGAAAATGAACCTCGTCTCCCGCGAGGAGTACGACATCCAGCGCGCGGTACTGGAAAGGACGCGTGAAAAACTCGACATGCTGGAAAAAAAGGTCCGGGAACTCGAGAACAGTCAATCCGCCTAGAGCCACCCGGGGAGCCGGCAGCTGACTCCCGAAACAACAGCGAGGTCCATGGAAGGACATGCACAATCTCTCAATCATTCTCAGCCGCTCCTCGGCCGGCATCGACGCACCCCTCATCACGGTAGAGACCCACCTGGGTAACGGCTTGCCCGGTTTCTCGATCGTCGGACTCCCTGAAAAGGCCGTACAGGAGAGCCGTGAACGGGTACGGGCCGCGATTGTTAACGCCAATTTCGAGTTTCCCGCACGACGGATCACGGTAAATCTCGCACCCGCTGACCTGCCGAAAGAGGGCAGTCGCTTCGACCTGCCGATTGCTATTGGCATCCTGGCCGCGAGCGGCCAGATTAACCGGCAAGCACTGCAGGAGCACGAATTCATCGGCGAACTGGCACTGACAGGCGAAATTCGACCGGTCAAGGGCATCCTGCCAGCTGCACTGGCTGCTGCACGAACAGAGCACAGTCTCACTCTGCCAGTCGCAAATGCCACGGAATCCGCCTGTGTTGACGGACTGCGGATCCTGGCTTTCACAAATCTGCTGCAGCTCAGCGAACACTTCAACGGGACGCGACCAGAAGCACCCTGGCGTCCCGCTCCGGAGAGCATCACCAGGCCGGCACCATTGCCAGACATGCATGATGTCATCGGCCAGGAGCAGGCGAAGCGTGCGCTGCTGATCGCAGCGGCAGGTGGACACTCGATCCTGATGTCCGGACCACCCGGCACAGGCAAATCCATGCTCGCCAGCCGGCTGCCAGGCCTCTTGCCGGAACTGGGTGAACAGGAAGCCCTAGAAAGCGCAGCCGTGCGCTCCGTTGCCGGCCTTGCATTCAATATCGCGGAATGGCGACAGCCGCCCTTTCGTTCGCCGCATCATTCAGCTTCTCCGGCCGCACTCGTCGGCGGCGGTACGATACCGGCTCCTGGAGAGGTCTCACTGAGTCATCACGGGATCCTCTTCCTGGATGAACTGCCGGAGTTCGACAGACGCGTACTCGAAGCGCTCAGGGAACCACTCGAAAATGGCCATATCACGATTTCCCGTGCCGGCAGGCAAGCGGAGTTTCCGGCACGCTTCCAGCTGGTTGCCGCCATGAATCCCTGCCCGTGCGGCTACCACGGACACCCGACGAGATCATGCCGCTGCAGCGCCGATCAGATTGATCGCTATCGCGGCCGGATCTCAGGCCCTCTGATGGATCGCATCGATATCCATATCGAGGTTCCGGCAGTCTCATCAAAAATGTTTGCTTCCGCGGCTGGCGACCGCATCAGCAGCAGGCAACTGCGTGAACAGGTCACAGCCGCCAGGCAACGGCAGTTCGAGCGGCAGGGAAAACTCAATAGCGGCCTCCCTCCCGGAAAACTCGAACGTTTTTGTCTTCTCAGCAACGATCAGCAGAGGCTTGTCGTCAGGGCCATGGAAAGGCTCGCACTCTCTCACCGGGCTTTCCATCGCGTGCTCAAGGTGGCGCGAACGATGGCTGACCTCGACGCCTGTGACAGGCTCGAAAAACGGCACCTGCTCGAAGCCCTGAACCTCAGGATCGGCCGCTGATGCTGGTCATCACGAAGGCCCGGCAACCCTGGCTGTGTCGAAAAAGCCGGACTGCATCCCGGCGGCCGGAGTTGACAAAGGCATCAACCGGCTTAAGCTTCGGGTTGTACACGAACGGCATACCGAGAGCCGCCCAGACATCAGCGACTGTTCCCCGAGAGGACCATGAATATGAATAAATTCCCGTGGCTTGCCCTGGGCATCAGCCTGTTGTTCGCGCTGATCATCCTTCAGACCGACGGTCACGTTCCCGGCAGTACGGGCGGATTGCCGCTTCTCATGCGCCTGCTCATGAGCGAGTTCGCATTCTTGCTCAATATAGCGGGAGTCATTGTCTCTATCAGAGAGATGCTCAGGCATGGCCCATCCTTCGCCGCAATTGCTGCTGCAACAGGCTGCCTGCTTCTGGCAGGGTTCTTTTTCTACCTCGCAGTCATGATCTGGCCTGTGCGGGGCTGACCGTACCGGCAATCAGGAACCGGATAGTTTGCATCACCATGCTCCGGAGAAGCGGCTGACCCATGGCCAGAATCGTGATCGCCGAACCAGAGAGGTTGACCAGAGAGCTGCTTGCAGACTATCTCGGGCAGACTCATCATGACATCGTCAGTCGCTGCAGGAATCTGGAGCAGGCGCTGTCAGATACGCTTCGTGTCATACCGGACATCGTCCTGATGAACACGAACATTGCAGGCTGCGATCCCTGTAGCGCCGTCTCTGCCCTGCTCGGGAAGCAGCCGTCCGCAGTCATCATTGTCTACTCCTCGCTACGCTATGACATCCTGCTCGAAAAACTCAAACAGCAGGGAGTGAAAGGCTTTATTTCAACCGATGACAAACCCTCTGAATTCACCGGCGCGATTGAATCCGCGGTGCGAGGAGAGCTCTACATGTCACGAACCGTGGCACAACAGCTGGCGCTTGCGGCATCGCCGGGCGGCGATGAGACACTGCCTGTGAGTCTGTCGGATCGTGAAAAGGAGATCCTTGTCATGCTCGGCACAGGGCGGAGCGTGCAGGAGATCGCCGGGGCGCTCTGTCTCAGCCCCAAAACAGTGTTCTCGCATCGCAAGAAACTCCTCGAGAAAACCGGTGCACAGAATCTCGTCGAGCTTGTCTTCTGGTCACTGCGTCACCGCCTGCTCGAAGTGAGCTGAATCCCTGCACAGGACAGTCGCGCACGAGCGCCGTCATCCGGCATGGCCCGTTACTGACTTGCCACGTCCACCCTGTCGGCCTGATGCAGAAAATAAACAGCACAGGTAGCGGCTGAAAAAGACGCCAAGATAACGTAAGATTGAAACTCGAGCCAAGTACGGGATTCATCATTGACTGACGAAATACCTGAGATCAAGACCAGCAACGACGAGCAGATCCTGCATCAGCAATTCGTCCGTGCTGTGAGTTCTTTCGAAGGTATTATCCTGAGCCAGATCGAGATGAAGAATATCCTCGCGGCCCGGCTGAATCACAGCATCCAGGCCGGGCTCATTATTCTTGGTCTCATTGCCATCTCGATCCTGATCCTGTTGCTGACCCTCTCCACCCAGGTCAACAAGATCTCCAGTATCGTGAATGACATGAACACCAACTTCACGCTCGTCTCGGAGCAGATGCATCGCATACAGGGTCACATCGCCTCGATGGAAAAACGTGTCTCACTCCTCGGTGACATCGAGCAGCAGACAACCGTCATGGACCACGAAATGAACCGGATTGTGGAAGACATGAAAACCATGACATCCACTATCAACGGTATCAGCACCAACGTGAATGGCGTGCGCAACAACGTCAGCAACATCTCGGTCACGATGGACCGCATGGATTTCGAGGTTAACCGCATGAGCTACGATATCGACAGAATGTCGAAACCTGCACGTCGCATGGACGACATGTTCCCGTTCCCATAGGCTCTCATCATGCAAAGCGATTCAAAACGCGTCTGGATACAGGTCATCGCCCGTCTTGGCAGGGAAACCCAGTTTCACCTGGATGAGCGTTATCGCCATTTCAAGATTACCGACGGCGTTATCGTCGTGGTCTCGCTCTTTCTCGCGATTCTCGCGATCTTCAACGTCTACTATGTCTGGGTCCTGTCGCAAAACCTCAATGGCATCGTGAGTAACATGGACTCGATGCACCAGAACATGCAGGTCATCAAGGAAGACATGATCAATATCACCAACCGTGTCTCCTCATTTGACCGCGACATGCAGCATATGGACAAAATCGCCGGAAACATGGGTTCCCTGACAACCTCCATGGGAAGCGTCAGTGGCTCCATGGGGAACATCAGCGAAAGCATGCAACTCATCGATCATGACATGCAGCTCATGAGCCAGGGCATGACCAATATCGACGGGCGATTCATCACGATGACACATAACGTCAGCATCATGCGCGAGAACACCCGCAAGATCGCCAAACCGATGAGGATGATGCCCTGAGGGCATCACAAGCCTGCCGGCCGTTCCATCAGGATCCGGCACTCTGCAGCACAACCGGTACCTGCCCTTGATCAGGCATTCAGTTTCTTCATGATCTTGTAGATGGCCGAGGAGTCGAGTTCACCATCTCCTTGCCCTGCCAGTGCATTGAGCCATTGGGTCGCAAGCGCCGACCCCGGCAGTGAGAGCCCCAGCGCACTCGCTGCCTGCAGCACCATGTTCATATCCTTCTTGTGCAACACGGATTTGAAACCGGGCGTGTAATCCCCGTCGATCATCTTCTGGCCATGAAGTTCCATGATGCGGCTGCTGGCAAAACCGCCCATGAGAGCCTGGCGAACCTTGTTCTTGTCGACACCCATGGCATCGGCCATGCACCAGGCTTCCGCGACACCTGCGATGGTCTGGGTGATCACGATCTGGTTACACGCCTTGGTGACCTGACCGGCGCCGTTTTCCCCGACATGGACGATGTTTGAACCCATGACCTCGAAGAGCGGAAGAATACGTTCGAAAATCTCACGCTCACCCCCGACCATGATCGACAGCGTTCCTCCCTCGGCACCCATGGAGCCCCCGGAAACCGGCGCATCCAGCATGTGGATCCCCTTCTCAGCGAGCCTCGCAGCAATCTCGCGCGTCGCAACCGGCGAGATGGTGCTCATGTCGACAACGACCGCGTCAGGCCTGGCGCCGTGGATGATCCCCTTCTCTCCCAGCACGACCTCTTCTACATCAGGTGTATCGGACACGTTGACGAAGATGACATCCGAGTTCCCGGCAACGGCAGCAGGCGTCATGCAGATGTTGGCGCCAGCTTCCTCGAATGGCGCAAGGCTGACCTGGCGGCGGGCGTAGACAGCCAGCTTGTGACCGGCGTTGTGCAGGTGCAGGGCACAGGGACGCCCCATGAGCCCCAGGCCGATATATCCGACATTCATCTCTCGTTCCTCAGCTTACAAGGTTTCACGGCAGTCTAACCGAAACGGGCCGGGCTGCGTGCTATGCTGATCATTTTGCATGGATCAAATCACAGATGACACCGGACGACTTCATCGCGCGCCTCGGCAGGGACGACGCCCTCATGTTCGAGGAGACCCTGGCGATCATCGACGAGTTCTATGATTTCACGCCGACGGCTTTCAGCAACGGAATCGGCGACGAGATCCTCTACAATCCACCTGACCGGAACCAGGGTTCATGCAGGCTGTTCGCGTTCGGCAAGCTCAATGACCTCGATGAGAAACAGCTGCTGGCCTGCTTTGGAGAACATTACCGCCATGTACTGGCCGATCCGGACGGTAAGGACCATGCCAACATCCGCACCTTCATGCGCAATGGCTGGCAAGGAATCCGTTTTGAGGGCGAGCCGCTGAGGCTACGGCAACGCTGACATCACATGCTACCATTGCGTGACCACGCCTAGTGCTGCAAAACCAGACATCTTGCAAGAGGAGAAACAGAATGAGAATCCAATCCGGCCACACCTTCGTCACCTTTCTCGTGGCGCTTCTTATCGGTGTCTTCGGAACACTCTTTGTTATCAAGACCCAGACACCCAACCTCCTCGTCAGGGAGATCGCAAGCCCTTACGGTTTCGAGGAGACACTCGTCAAACTCGAGGAAAATGCCAAGGCGCTGGACTGGAAAGTGCCGAAGAAGTGGAAAGCGAATTTCCAGGCCAACTTCAAGAAGGTCGTCGGAACCGATATCGGGCCAATGCAGCTGCTGAAAATGTGCGAACCGCAGATCGCTGCTAACTTGCTGAAGTCTGACGAGAACAAGTACCTCTCGGTCATGATGCCCTGCACCTTTGCTGTCTATGAGAAATCGGACGGCAAAACCTACATCGCAATGATGAACCTCGGTGTTGTCGGCAAGGCAATCGGCGGCGACGTGGTCGTCGCCATGCAGAAGGCCATGCCGGACATGCTGAAAATGGTCGATTTCGATAACCCGCCGGCCAGGCCAGCTCCTCCACCAGCTGAGTCAGGCTCTTCGCCTTCAGACAGCAACTGACCAGTCATTCGCTGATGCCGGCCAGGTACGTGGCATCAGCGAATGATCACCCGCGTCCAGCCCAGGTGGATGAAGTTCCGGTTGAGCCAGCGTGCATCATCGATGAATGTGCGAACACACCCATGGCTGGCATGATAGCCGGGAACCTCGTAGGAGCCATGAATGGCGTATCCGCCATCGTAGAACATGCACCAGGGCATCCTGGCGCCGCCCTCGCCGACCGGAAACTTCTTTGACTTGCACTTGGCGGTTCCTGCGTGGTAAATCGTGAAATCTCCCGGCAGTGTAGGACAGGGACGCTTCACATCGGCGCAGTACTCCTTGCCACCTGAAATCGGCCCCCATTTCAGGAGTTCACCCTCTGCGCTATAGGCGCCCCATGCGAGTTCATCCAGGTCAATCATGATCAGGTTGCTGTTACCCGTCTCGATATAGGGGGCGAACGGTGCAATCGTCTCGGGACTGACGAAATCGAGATCCTTGGGGACGGCAATGCGCATCCCTGGACGCAGGCGAATGTTCATGCGGTTGAGCCGCATGACGGTATCCCTGTGCTTGTCGAAAGCAAACAGCGACTGCCAGCTGTCGCCTGCCTCGACTGTCAGGCAATAGTAACCGGGCTGCTCGCAATAGCGCTCGCCATAGAGCCCGGCAGCGGAAAGCCCGGGAACAAGAAGTAACGGCAGCGTTACTGTCAGCCAGAGGCGCAATGTCTGCATGGGTAAACGGCAGGGTTCCTTTCACTGTTTTGATTATAGTAACGAATACACCTGCCCGGTGTTCAAATAACGCTGATGCTGTAGCACCGGCAGGCACGGCCCTGTATGAAAATTCTCTATTCTTTCCATGGCTTTGTTCGACGGCTCCCGGGTGACAATGTCACTTTCAAGACTCCGGATGCCGTGACCATGAGCGGGAGGTAAGAAGTGAAAAAATGGGAATGCATCGTATGCGGCTTTATCTACGACGAGGCGGCTGGCCTGCCTGATGAGGGGATCGCGCCAGGTACAAAATGGGCTGACATACCCGATGACTGGGAATGTCCGGAATGCGGTGTCGGCAAGGTCGACTTTGAAATGGTGGAAATCTGAGCTGCCCTGAACCCGCCGCCGGCACTACGCGACACTCACAAAAAAGCCCGGCTGTGCCGGGCCTTGCTACCTTGCCATGAGAGGATTTCAGCCGAAGAGGATCA
>Ga0180436_10003800_pt1 | contig 13740 bp, 15 predicted proteins | sample SS_ome_2_FD_132434 | JGI IMG/M metagenome (GOLD analysis project Ga0180436, IMG submission 132434) | Hypersaline lake sediment archaeal communities from the Salton Sea, California, USA - SS_3_S_2 metaG | ecosystem: Environmental > Aquatic > Non-marine Saline and Alkaline > Hypersaline >...
CGCGATGTGGTGCTGCTCAACGCGGGGATGGCCCTGATGACCGCCGGGGTGGCCTCCTCGCCGCGCAAGGGATTGGCCCTGGCTGCCGAGTCGATCGACAGCGGCGCCGCCGCGCAGGTGCTGGCCCATCTCATCGAGTACACCCAGGGGGCGGCATGATCCTCGACCGCATCCTGGCCGATACCCGCGGTGATCTGCCCCAGCGCAAGCGCGATGTCCCGGCGTCCGAGCTGGAGAGCGCCTGCGCAGAGCAAACGCCGCCCCTGGATCTGCTTGCCGCTCTGCGAGCCCCGGGTGTGGGCGTCATCGCCGAGTGCAAGCGCGCGTCGCCCAGCAAGGGACCACTCAATCTGGGGCTCGCGCCCAGCGAGATGGCCCTGACCTATGCGCAGGCGGGATGCGCCGCGCTCTCGATTCTCACCGAACCGCGCTACTTTCGAGGTTCGGGCCAAGACCTGCGAGAGGCCCGGGAATCACTGGCCTCGGCCGGTTGCCCCCGACCACTCTTGCGAAAGGATTTCATCGTCGACCGCTATCAGCTGCTCGAAGCGCGGGCCTGGGGCGCCGACGCCGCCCTGCTGATCGTGGCGGCGCTGAGCGACGCTAAGTTGTCCGAGCTGTTCGCCGCCGCCGTGGGGTTGGGCCTGACGCCGCTGATCGAGGTGCACAATGCCGCCGAACTCGGACGAGCATTGGCCCTTGACCCGCCTCTGATCGGAGTTAATAACCGCAACCTGCACGACTTTGGTGTCAGCCTCAAGACCACGCGCGCTCTGCGGCCATTGATCCCCGAGGGCATCGTGGTCGTCTCTGAGAGCGGCATCCACCAGCCAGAGCAGCTGCGTGAGTTGGCGGACATGGGAGTGGACGCTGCGCTGGTAGGCGAGTCGCTGGTCACAGCCGACGATCCCGCGGCGCAGTTGCGGGCCCTGCGTGAGGCAGGCCGATGACCGCTATGCGCACCCACGTCAAAATCTGCGGCCTCACGCGACTGGAGGATGCCCGTTGCGCCTGGCAGGCCAGCGCCGACCTCTTGGGCTTCATCTTTGTGGCCGGTAGTCCGCGCTGCCTGGAGCTTGAACAGGCCGCCGAGATCACGACTGCGCTGCACCAGGAGGGCTGTACCTGCCGCCTGGTCGGCGTCTTTGCCGGCCAATCTCCTCAAGCGGTGCGCCAGACGATGGACGCCTGCGGGTTGCATCTGGCCCAACTGCACGGCGGCGAGTCGCCCGACTATGCTCGCGCCCTCGACCGGCCCCACATCGTGGCGCTGAGGGTACGCGGCGCGGTGCAGTGGGATGTCCTGGATCGCTATGACACCTGGGGCTACTTGCTCGATAGTTTTGATCCCCAGCGCCTGGGCGGCAGCGGCAAGCGTTGGGACTGGGACCTGGTGAACCGTCAGGCATTGCAGGAGCGACGCGTCCTGATCGCGGGCGGCATCAATCCCGAAAACGTCGCTCGCGCCGTGCGCCAGTTGAGCCCCTGGGGGGTTGACTGCTCCTCGGGCGTCGAGGCGCAGCCGGGCATCAAAGATCATGAAAAGGTGCGCGCCCTGATCGCGCGCGTCAGAGAGGCAGAAGAGGTATGATGGCAGCCACACAACCCGCCTATCACGATTGGCCAGATGCTCGCGGCTACTATGGGCCCTATGGCGGGCGCTTTGTTCCCGAGACGCTGATCGCCCCGTTGCGCGAACTCGAGCAGGCCTATGACCAGGCGCGCCAGGACCCGGCGTTCCAGAACGCGTTCGCCGATCTGATGCGCCACTATGTGGGGCGTCCAACGCCGCTCACTCCGGCTCGGCGCCTGACCGCCTCTTGCGGCGGCGCCGAGATCTGGCTCAAGCGCGAGGACCTGGCTCACACCGGCGCCCACAAGATCAACAACGCTCTGGGGCAAGCGCTCTTGGCGCAGTACATGGGCAAGCGGCGCATCATCGCCGAGACGGGCGCCGGCCAGCATGGGGTTGCCGCGGCAACGGCCGCCGCCCTGTTGGGCATGGAATGCGTGGTGCACATGGGCACCGAGGACATGCGTCGCCAGGCGCCCAACGTGCTGCGCATGCGTCTACTGGGCGCCGAGGTGCACGGCGTCGACTCGGGCAGCCGCACTCTCAAGGACGCGGTCAACGAGGCCCTGCGCGATTGGGCCCTGACGGTTCGCAACAGCTACTATTTGCTGGGCTCCGCCTTGGGTCCCCACCCCTACCCTCGCATGGTGCGCGACTTTCAGAGCGTGATCGGCCGCGAGGCGCGCGAGCAGATCATCCAGCAGGCAGGCCGGATGCCCGATGTGCTGATCGCCTGCGTCGGTGGTGGCTCGAACGCCATCGGCCTGTTCCATCCTTTTCTCGACGACCCCGTCGAGATGATCGGCGTAGAGGCGGGCGGACTGGGCATCCCCAGCGGGCGGCACGCCAGTCGCTTTGGCGACGAAAAGCTGGGGCGTATCGGTGTGCTGCACGGCCTCAAGAGCTATGTGCTGCAAGACGCCGACGGCCAGATCGCCGAGACCCACTCGGTATCGGCCGGCCTCGACTATCCCTCGGTGGGGCCGGAGCACGCCGGCCTGCACGATCTGGGTCGCGCTCGCTACACATCCGCCACCGACGAGGAGGCGCTGGAAGCCTTTCAGGCCCTGTCGCGTCAAGAGGGCATTTTGCCCGCGCTCGAGTCGTCGCACGCCGTTGCCGAGGCGCTGCGTCTGGCGACGACACTGCCTGCGGACAAGCTCATCCTGGTCAACCTGTCGGGGCGCGGCGACAAGGACCTGGATACCGTCATCGCCGAACTGGGAGAGACGCTGTCATGAGAGAGTGTGTCAGGGAACACGGACGACATGCCATCGAGAGGGCCTTTGCGCAGGCCCGAGTCGAGAACCGCTGCGCGCTGATCACCTTTCTCACGCTGGGCTACCCCTCGCTGGAGACAAGCATCGATCTGGTGCGCGCTCTGGCGCGTGGCGGGGCGGACATCATCGAGCTGGGCGTGCCCTTTTCCGACCCAGTGGCCGACGGGCCGGCCATTCAAGAGAGCAGTCTTGCCGCACTGCAGGCGGGGATGACGACCCGTCGGGCATTTGACATGGTGCGCGCGCTCCGCGCCGAGGGCGTCGGTCAGCCGTTTCTGCTGATGGGCTACTATAACCCCATCCTCAGCCACGGCCTCGAGGCCTATGTGGATGACTGCCTGGCCTCGGGCGTCGACGGCCTGATCGTTCCCGACCTGCCCCCGGAGGAGGCCGAGCCGTTGGAGGCCCTGTGTCGGCAATCGGATCTGGCCTTGGTCTATTTGGTCACGCCCACCAGTGACGCGGAGCGCGTCCAGCAGGTAGCGGGGCGCACCACGGGCTTTTGCTATGTCGTCTCGCAGTTAGGTACCACCGGCAGCGCCCTGCGCAACGAGGACAGCCTGGCCCAACGTCTCGCCGATGTGCGCCGGGTGGCCCATACCCCGGTGGCGGTCGGGTTCGGTGTCTCGCAACCCGACCAGGTCTCGCGGCTGGGCGGGCAAGCGGACGGCGTCATTGTCGGCAGCGCCATCGTGCGCAAGAGCAAAGAGGGCGCTGAGGCGCTCGAGCAGTACGTCGCGTCTCTACGCGAGGCGACGGCCCGAGGCTAGAGAACACCCCGCGATCCCATCAGAACCAACCTCCCGTAGGTCGCAAGCCTCCGGGAGGTTCGCACTTGCGGATGTCTTGCCCCCTCCCCCCATGGACAACCATTATGTCACTGCGGTATACTGCTGTCGACCGAATCGCCACGATCACGAGTAATCGAGTACACCGACAGGAGGAGGTACCCATGCCGCGTACTAGCTGGTTCGACGAGACAATCCAACAGGCCAACTTTGGGGCCTACATGGAGCAGATGGATTCATGGCAGGCAGCTCTGGCCGACGGCAAGATCGACCCTGAGGAGATCCAGGCGCAAGCCCAGCGCGTCTCGGACCTACTGCGGGCGCTGGAACCCAAGCTCGACGACGCGCTCCACGCTGAATTGACCACCCTCTTTCGCGAGTTGGCCGTGCTCTATGGAATGGAGCGCATGGCCGAGATGACCGTCACCGGGAACAAGGAGTAGCACCATGCCAGAAATGAAAACCTACCACGCGCCCGGTATTGACCTGGAGCATTTCGGCAAACAGTTGGCCAAGTTCTTTAAAAAGCAGGACCTCGAATCTCAAGTCCTCTCCGCCGGCAAGAACGTGGTCACGGTGCAGGCGCGTCAGCCCAGATCCTGGCGCAGCTATGTCACTGGCGATTCGGCGCTCAGCGTCCAAGCCACGCGAAGCGGCGAGACCTTGAGTGTCGAGATCGGCTCGGCCAAATGGGCCGACAAGGTGGCCGGCGGCGTGGTGGCCCTGATCCTGTTCTGGCCGCTGGCGGCCCTGCCGGCCTGGGGCGCGATCAAACAAAAGCAGATCATTGACGACACCGAGTCCTGGATCCAGCGCTATGTGGCCACCAAGGCCCAGGGCGGAAAAAAGGTCTCGAACATATTTAGCATCGGCGACGACGACGAGGACGCGACCGAGACCATCGCCTGCCCCGCCTGTGGCGACCCGCTCTCCCCGGATGCCAAGTTTTGCGCCAACTGCGGCCAAAAAATCGGCGAGAAAAAGGCATGTCCCTCTTGCGGCGCGGCGCTCAGCCCGACGGCCAAGTTCTGCGAGAACTGCGGCCAAAAGATCGAGGCCTAGTACCGCCTTTTCCGCTCATGGGGCCGGGCACAGGGAGCCACGATGACCTCAGAGGAGCCGCGGCATCCGCGCCTGGCCCGTATTCGCCATGCCGTCGCCGACAGCGCCAAGCACTATGTCCTCGACGTGCGCGGCGAGACGGCCGCGTTCACGGTGCTCAGATCGCTGCTTCAGAGTGGCCCGCGCTATTGGCTGGCGCTGGCCGTTCTGCTCTCGACGCTCGTCCTGACGGCCGTGTTGCGCATCCAGGGCGACAGCCTGGCCCTGATCACCGTCGAGATCTGGAGCGAGCAGATCATCTCGCTGCCCCCGGCGGCCCTCTGGGGCGCCTCGCTGGCGCTGGCTCTGGGCTGGAGCTATGTGGCTGCGGGCGCGGCTGCCCATGGCCCCTGGCTCTACCTCATCGCGACACTCTATGTCAGTACCTTTGGCCTGATGCCGGGCATCTCGCACGCCGCCGAGCCCTGGTTTCTCATCCTGCCCACATGGTTGCTGCTGCAGGGCATTTGGGTCACGCTGGAGCATCGGTCCCGCTGGGGATGGCTGGTCTGCGCCATCCTCAGTCTACAGAACGGCCTCATGGCCCGCCCCTGTATCGACCTGCCCAACAGCATTCCCCGTGCGCTGCAGACCGCTCTGCTGACTCTGCCCTTTTTGCTGATGTCGCTCGCGCCCTGGATCGCGCAACGAAACGGACGGCGCACGCCCCGCTTTTCGTTGGGCTGGACCCTCGGAATCAACCTAGTCCTATGGCTGGGATTCTACCTATGGGTGGGCCTCAGCACCGCGCCGACCCTCTGGCTCGAGGGGAGCTTTGTTGGCGCCCACGGCCTGCTGGGGCTGGTGGCCCTCTACTGGTTCTGGCTGGGTCTCGACTTGTTCGGAGGCGCGCAGGATCTGGTCAGCTGGCTGCTCGACAGCGCCCGGGCGCTATTGGCGCTCAAGCCGCTACTGCGGCTGATGCTGGCGCTGTGGATCATCTGGATCGCGGCGGCCTATGTCATCGCCTACCCACTGCCGCTCTGGCTGCTCATGTGGCTCGACCGCTTTCCGCTGGGCCAGAGCGTGCTGGGAGTCTATGCCAACTGGTACCCCGGCGATCTGCTGGCCACGGTCATGTCGGTCGATATCTATCCCACGGCGGCCCTCTGCCTGTGGGCCCTGCTCCTTCGAGCCCGCAGACGCCTAACCGAGCAGCGGCTGACGCGCCTGTTTGGCATCTCGTTGCTCATGCTGCTGCTGCTCTGGGGCGGTTTCGGCCTGTTCTATGCCTTTGGCGAGCCCGATTCGGCCCCCAGCGGGTTCTGGCCGCTGCTGATCTATCTGGGTGGCATGTTCTGGCAAGTGCTGCAGTGCAGCGATTTCTGGATCGAGGGGGGAGAGCGTCGGCGGCTGATCTATGTCGGGCTGCTCCTGGGGCTGGCGGGGATCACACTCGTCGAGATTGTGTCGCAGTTGCCGCTGTTTGAGCAGGAACTTGCCGTCAACACGGTCAATGGTGTGCTGTTCCTGGGGTTGCCGATGATGGCCTATTCGGCGCTCTATGGCCAGGAGGGGTACACCCCGGTGGCCTCGCGTGACCTACTGCTTCTCTTTGGTCTTGGTATGCTCTCGGCCGTGCCGGCGCTGCTGGGTGCGCCGATGTGGCTTACGCCACTGCTCTGGCTCGCGGTGATCCTGGCGACCGTCTGGTGCTGGGGACGCTGGGACGATCGCGTCGATGGCCTCAGCTATGGTCTGGCGCTGGGATTGGGATTCGCGGCGTTCTACGGGCATCCACTGCAGATTCCCGTGCCGATGCTCCTCTATTTACTCTGGCCCAGCGGTCCCTGGAACGCAATCCCCGAGGCGACGGTCATTTGGCCCTGGGACTGGCGCTGGTGGCCACTGACCTTGGGCACAGCCCTGGCCGCCGCGCTACTGGGCTGCCTCTTGGGCCACGGACACCGTCGCGCAAAGTGGGGCCGTGCGGGGTACAGCCTGGCCGCAACACTCGTCGCCGGACTGGTGATGGCCGGAGTGGGATGGCTGCTGGGCAGCTAGGCAGACACAATGAAAAGCGTGGAGGACCTCGGGTCCTCCACGCTTGGCTTTGCCGGCGCCCGGGCCTCGCTACGAGGACTGGGTCGGGATATATTGGCGGATCTTGGCGGCCAGGTTCATGATCGGCATGCTCTGCAGCCAGACCTTGCCCGGACCCTTGAGGGTAGCCAGAAACAGGCCCTCGCCCGAGAACAGCACGTTCTTGAGCCCCTTGACCGAGGTCAGGTCATAGTCAACCGAAGGCTCATACAGAGCGATGTGCCCGGGGTCGACCTTCATCACCTCACCAGCCGCCAGATCATACTCGCGGACGTCGCCGGCGATCTCGAGAAAGACAACGCCAGGGCCGCTCACCTTTTGCAGGATGAACCCCTCCCCGCCAAACAGGCCGGCGCCCACCCGCTTGCGGAAATGCATCTCGAGCGTGACCGACTCGGCCGCAGCCATAAAGGCGTCCTTTTGGCAGATCAGGCTCTGGCCCGCCTGCAAGTTGAACACCATGATGCGTCCGGGCGCCTCGGGGCAAAAGGTGACCATGCCTGTGCCACTGTTGCACTTGTAGCTGGTCATGAACAGCGACTCGCCCGCCAGTTTGCGGCCCAATCCGGCCAATAGTCCGCCCCGCGTGTTGGTGTCCATCGAAACATCGCCCTTCATCCAGGCCATGCCGCCGCTCTCGGTAAAGACCGACTCGCCTGCCTCGAGAGTGACGTCGACGGATGGCAACATTGTCCCATTGATCTCGTACTTCATGGTGTTTCTCCTCCCAGATTGTCCTGGTTCGTGGATTGTGGTGGGAATACTGCAGCGGCGCGCTCAGCGCGTTTCAGGAGCACTATAGCGCCGAACATAGTCGGCGTCCAGCGAAACTTGATCCTCGAACCGTGGGTATATCCCTACAATGACGCCGTCCTGCGGCTTGATGGCGGTCAACGTCGCCTTGAACGCCGCCTCGGCCGCCTCTTGCTTGTCACACAGACGCCCGGCCGCCAGGATCTTGAACGCCAGGCAGGTCCGCTCAGTGGCCTGGATAGCAGCGTACATACGGGGTGGATCCTCCTCCAAATAGACCTCACGGACTGGTAGCGGGACGTACCCCAGCAGCGCTTTGAGTTCCTCGCGGGTGCGATGACGCTCATAGACGCATGTCATATAAAAGTCGACGTCCCAGCCCTTGCTCTCGACATAGTCAACGACTGCAGGCATATGCGTCGAGATGCCCACCTGCATGCCGGCATCGCGGATCTTTTGCAGGAAGGGCACAATGCTGTCGATCTCGCCTCGCTTGAAGAGCATATCGGTCACCTCGCCGTGATGCGCTACACCCAGCGTACCGGCCTGCGACAGCGTCTCGACGATCTCGGGGCCGTTGTACGCTTCGGCGGCCAGCGAGATGAAATGGACCTCGCCCCCGCCCTCGCGATAGCGACGCAGCTGCTCTAGATTCGCAGGACCCGCTTGCCAGGTGTTGATCCCTTGCGCTCCACAGGCAGCCAACAAAGCCTGCACCTGCGCCTCGTCAAAATAGGCGCGCATCTGCTCATTGACAAAGCGTGACAAGTGCGATCCGGCGTTAATGGTGTTGGCCCCCAAGATCAGACGCGAGAGGCGTTCGCCTCCGAGCGTGATCTGGGGCATCGAACGGATCTCTGACGTCATGGCGGCTCCTTTTCGAGACCGTAACGGCGACGCTCGGAACGCTCAAGCGTGCCAAAGCATAGCCGCGCCCCCTCCCAGCGTCAAGCGTCCAGCAGACGAGCCCGCCGCCCGAGAGAGCGCCTCGCCGATGCGCGTGCGCCAGGCATCCAGCCTCTCGGGATGCTCTCGTCGAGGCCGGGGTAGATCCAGGGTGAACAGCGACAGCACCTGGGCTGGTCGCGGCGACAGGAGGGCGATGCGATCCCCGAGCAACACGGCCTCGCTGAGGCTGTGAGTCACAAAGAGAGTCGTCAGCGAGCGGCCGCGCCAGAGGGTCAACAGGTCGTCCTGCAATTGCCGTCGTCGGGCGGCATCCAAGGCGGCAAAAGGCTCATCCAGCAGTAGCAGATCGGGCTCGAGCACCAGCGCGCGCGCGATGGCAACCCGTTGGCGCATGCCCAGCGAAAGCTGATGCGGGTACAGCGCCCCAAAACCCTCCAGACCCAAACGAGCCAGTTCGCGTTCGGCGCGACGACGGCGCTCACCCTCACCGATCCCCATAGCCCGTAGACCAAAGGCCACGTTCTCGGTCGCCGTCAGCCAGGGGAATAACAGTCCGTCCTGAAAGACCAGCGTCCGCTCGCGACCCGGTCCGCGCACCGGCAGACCGTCCAGCAGAATCTGGCCCCCATCGGGCGACTCGATGCCCGCCACCAGACGCAACAGCGTGCTCTTGCCACAGCCAGAGGGCCCCAGCAGCACCAGCAATTCGCCCCGCGCCACCTCGAGGTCGACACCCTCCAGCACGGTCAGGAGGCGCCCCTCAGGACGATAGTACTTGTGGAGCGCGTCAAGCTGCAAGTAGGTCATGTGGCTCCAGTTCGGCGCGCCAGCCAAGAAAACGACGCTCCAAGCGCAGCAGCAGGCGGTCCAGGGCCCATCCCAGCGCGCCCACCACCACCATGCCGGCCAGCACGGTATCGGTCTGAAAGAGGTTGCGCGCCTGCACCATCATATAGCCCAGCCCCTGATTAACGGCCACCATCTCGGCCGCGATCACGGCCATCCAAGAGAGGCCCAGGCCGATGCGAAGCTGCGTCATGACACTGGGCAATAGCGCCGGCAGCACCACCCACAGCACCGCTTGCCTGCGCGAGGCGCCAAGAGTCAGCGAAGCCTCGATCCAGCGTCGATCCATGCCCCGCGCCCCGGCGACGATCCCCAGCAGCATCGAGGCGGCGCTGCCCACGAAAATGATAAAGACCGCCGGGCGATTGCCGATTCCGAACCAGAGGATCGCCAGCGGAATCCAGGCCGGAGGCGAGATCGGCCGCAACACACCGACCAGCGGGGCCAGTCTCAAGTACAGTCGCCGATGCAGCCCCAGTAGCACCCCTAGCGGGATGGCCAGCGCAGCCGCCAGCCCAAATCCCAGTGTCACACGCAGCAGGCTGGCTCCGCAGTGTCGCAACAACTCGCCGCTGCGCAGCAGGTACCAAAGCCGCCAGGCCACCTGACTGCAGGGCGGCATGAACACCGGGTTCAGCAGCCCACTGCGCGGTAGCACTTCCCACACGACCAGCGCCAGCAGCAAGGCCGGCAGACCAACGATGCGGTGACGCCAACCACTCACGGCTGCGCCCGCCGCAAGAGACTGGTATCGAGCAGTTCATCAGCGCGCGGGAGGCGCTCGATCAGTCCAAATTCATGCATCAGCCCAGCCATACACTCGACCTCTTGGGGGGTGATCTCGGCGTCGATGCGCATCTTGTGCTCGTCCAGCGAAGCTTCGACCAGCGGCACGTCAAAGGCCTCCAGGTACTCGACGATCGCCTCGGCGGTCTCGTGGGGATGGTCCTGGGCGTAGGCCACCGCCCGCAGATGGCCCCGCATCAGCGCCACCACATCATCCGGGCGCTCGGAGCGCAACGACTCGCTGACAAACACCACGCAGCAGGGATGATCGGGCCAGCTCGCTGAATAGTAACAGAGTATCTCGCCCCAACCGTCGCGCTCAACCTGGGTCATGAACGGCTCAGTGTTCGAGGCGGCATCGACCTGCCCCGTCTCGAGCGCCTGGATCATGTCACCCAATTTGGTAAAGTAGATCATCGTCACGTCGCGTTCGGGGTCGAGTCCAGCGTCCTGCAGCGCCACGCGCAGCGGCACATCCAGAATCGAGCCGCGAATGGTCGCCACGCGTCTGCCGCGCAGATCGGCAAGCGTCTCGATCCCAGAATCGCTCCGTACCAAGAGGCCATCGCCCGCGCGACCGGTCATGGCCACGATCTTGATTTGGACACCTGCCGAGATCGCAGCAATGGCGGTGGTAATGGGCACCGCACCGGCCTGTAGATCGCCGCGCTGCACCGCCTCAATGATCTCGGTGTTGGAGGGTACCAGGTGAACGGCGACGTCCAACCCCTCGTCCTGGTAGTATCCCAGCTTGTCGGCCAGGTAAAAGGGGGCGTGGTCGTTGGCGGTGCGCACGCCCATGGCGATTTGGGGCTCGTCGCGGGCGCATCCCAAGGCTCCTGTCACGAGGATCAAGGCAGCTAACAAAAGTCGAAAGGCCGTTCGCTTGCTCATACAGTGCCTCCTACCCGGATCAGTGCCCCCGAAACGCAAAAGGGACACCCACAGTCCTCTGCAGACTGGGTGCCCTCGCGCGGCTGACATGTCTGTTTCAAGCCCTAGTCTAGTGAGCTGGAGCGCGCCCGTCAAGCAACTGCCGCCCCAGGTGGTTGACGTCCGTCTAGGCGCGGCCTAGAATCCCCTTGAGCCGACCACGCTGTTCGCCCGTTCACCGAAAGTGAGGCCAGCATGCTAAAAGCGTTCAAAAAGTTCGTCCTGCGCGGCAACGTCATCGACATGGCCATCGGTATCACCGTCGGCACGGCATTCACGGCCCTGGTCAAGTCGCTCGTCAACGACGTCATCATGCCCCCCATCGGGCTCTTGCTGGGAGGCGTGGACTTTTCCAACCTGTACATCCTGCTCAAGGCGGGCGATCCCGCACCGCCCTATGCCTCGCTGGTCGAGGCGACCGAGGCCGGCGCCACCGCGCTACGCTATGGCGTGTTCATCAACGCCATCATCAGCCTGCTGATCATTGCTCTGGCAATGTTCGCCATCGTGCGCGCCATGAATCGCCTCCAGCCCGAGGAAGCGCCCGCCGCCCCCACGACGAAAAAGTGTCCATTCTGCCTCTCGGACGTCCCCCTCGAGGCCACCCGCTGTGCGCACTGCACCGCGGACCTGCCGGCCACGGAGACCTAGAGGCGCATCAACGCCACGGTGATCTCGGAACGGTTGTGAAAGAGCTGGCGCGCACCGATCAGCGCATAGCGGCGCGTCAGATCGGATAGGGCCCGTTGGGCAATCCGCGCTTGCTGCCTCTGGGGTAGCTTGACGGTCATGATGGCCGTGCCCCCCTCAGCCAGGTGATCATAGGCACGCAGCATCACCTGGCAGGAGCCACGCGCATCCATGCGCATATCGTTCAGCAGCAGATCGAACCGCCGCTTGTCCTCTGTCAAAAAGCGCTGCGCCACGATGGGCGCATGCCTAACTTGCGGGTGTTGCCCCAGACTGGGGTGCAGGTCGGCCGGATCGACGGCCACCACGCGCATCCCCCGGTGCAAGGCCACCCGCGTCCAACCTCCAGGCGCGGCGCCCAGATCCAGCGCCTGGCCGCCAGAGGGCAACACGATGCGAAAGACCGCCAGAGCCTCCAGTAGTTTGAACTCGGCACGACTGATCTGTCCCCGCTCGCGACGAAAGCGTTGCTCGCCCCCCGCCCAGTTGCTCAGATTGTCGGCGGCCCACGATAGCCCCACATAGGCTTGCTCGGGGGTCACGTTGAGTGAGAGAACCTGCGCCGGGTTGCGCACGTCCAATCGCCCTCCGCGCGCCACCCAATCCTGAGAGAGTGCCTCGTTCAGCTCAAAGCGGCCATAGGGCCAGTCACCCTCGCCCAACAGGCGCGTTTGCACAGAAAAAGGGCGCGCCCTATCGAGCCCCTCGGCCAGCGGCCCGGCGGCCTCGACCAGGGCCTCAACGTCCTGGGGATGCCTGGCCAGCGGTAGGATGACCTCTCCAGGGCAGACGTGCCGCGTCCAGAGCGGCGGCGCGATCTGCAGTGCGCGGACAGCATCGCGCCAGGAGCGGGGCCACCGCAAAACTCCCACCTCGGGGGATAGCCAGGTCTCGCGGGTTGCACTCGGCAAGGCCTTGAGTAGTTCCTCACCGGCCAGCGACCGCGAGCCACGCTGCGCGGTGAAAAGCAGCCGCATGGCGTCATCGCTTGCAGGCATCACGCCGATACCTCAACGCCCTCGCCCGGAACCACCTGACCAATTTCCCACAGCGGCTGCTTGGCCGCCGAAAAGGCCTCGCGCAGAGGCGTGCAACGCTCACTGGGCATGGCGATCAGCAGGCCACCCGATGTCTCGGGCGTGAATAGCAGCATCTGCATCTCTTCCTCGACGCCGGCCGAAAAGTGGACATTCTCCTGATAAGCGCTTTGGTTGTTACAGCTCCCGGCAGGAAAGAGCCAGTCGAGGGCGTACTGCTGGGCGCCGCTGACGAACGGCAGTTGCCGCCAGGCGATGCGCAGGCCCACGCCGCTCTTGACGGCCATCTCGTGCCCGTGCCCCAACAGGCTGAATCCGGTGACGTCCGTAATGGCGTGCGGCCCAATGCCTTGCGCCAGTTCGGCGGCCTGCTTGTTGAGCCGCGACATGCTGGCGACGGCCTCGGCCAGGTGCTCGGGATCGGCCTCGTCGCCCTTGTAGGCTGTGGTCACCATGCCGACACCCAGGGGCTTGGTCAGGAACAGGCGGTCACCAGGTCGCGCGCCCGCCTTGGTCATGATCTGATCGGGTTGGATCAGGCCCATAGCCGCAAGGCCGTATTTCGGCTCTTCATCGTCGATGGTATGCCCGCCGGCGATCACGCCCCCAGCCTCAGCGACCTTGGCCGCTCCGCCTCGCAGGATCTCGCTGACCAACTCGGTCGGCAGCTTGGGCGGAAAAGCGGCGATGTTGAGCGCCAGCGTCACCCTACCGCCCATGGCATAGATATCGCTGAGAGCATTTGCCGCAGCGATGGCGCCATAATCGTAGGGATCGTCGACCACCGGCGTAAAAAAGTCGAGGGTCAGGATCACCGCCAGGTCGTCGCTGACGCGATAGACCGCGGCGTCATCAGAGACCTCTAGTCCGACCAGCAGGTCCGGGTGATCCGCCGGTCGGAACATGTCACGCAAAGGGCGCAGAACCTGCGCCAGGGCCTCGGGCCCCATCTTGGCCGCTCAACCCGCAGCCGTTGTCAACGCTGTCAGACGAATGGGATC
>Ga0180436_10003801_pt1 | contig 13737 bp, 11 predicted proteins | sample SS_ome_2_FD_132434 | JGI IMG/M metagenome (GOLD analysis project Ga0180436, IMG submission 132434) | Hypersaline lake sediment archaeal communities from the Salton Sea, California, USA - SS_3_S_2 metaG | ecosystem: Environmental > Aquatic > Non-marine Saline and Alkaline > Hypersaline >...
ATGAAACACTCTATAAGGCTTTCTGCATTGATGGGTATTCCGGTAATCTACGTTTTGACTCACGACAGTATCGGAGTTGGTGAAGACGGACCTACTCATGAACCCGTCGAGCAATTAGCGGCTATCAGATCTATGCCGGGAGCATATATGTTCCGTCCATGCGATTCTAAAGAAACAGCGGCAGCGTATACATTCGCTATAAACGCAAAAGCTCCTACTTGCTTAGCTCTGACACGTCAAAACTTACCGCTTTATGACGAAACGGGTAAAGACGCTCTAAAAGGCGGATATGTTCTAAAAGACAGCGAGGATGCCAAGGTTATCTTAATTGGAACAGGTTCTGAAGTCGAAATATGCGTTGAGGCATATGAGGAGCTCAAGTCCAAAGGTATTGCATCAAGAGTCGTTTCTATGCCGTGCATGGAGCTTTTCGATGAGCAGACGGATGAATATAAGGAAAGCGTATTGCCGAGTGATATTACTGCGAGAGTTGCTGTCGAAGCCGGTACTTCGTTTGGATGGGGCAAGTATGTCGGACTCAAAGGAAAATGCGTTACAATAGACCATTTCGGCGCTTCGGCTCCTGCAGGAACGCTTTTTAAAGAGTTTGGCTTTACGGCACAAAATGTTGTAGAAAAAGCTTTAAAGCAAATATAGATACTAAAACACAAAGCCTTTCGGGTTTCCGAAAGGCTTTTTTACTATCACATGTAATCAACTATCAGTTTTACGTTTTCGGACTGATTCTAATCGACATATGCTTATAATCCGGGCTCAATCCTTGGAAATGGACATTAGTTCCAAAAGAAACCCAAACCTCATAATCGTCAGTCTCAAACACTTTACCCAATTCATTTTCATCGGAACTGGATCTTAAAATACCTTTTTCCATCAATCCATAGTTTCCCGCTTGGGCGCAAAAGTCATTATAATCCTCTTCGCTGACATACTCAAAAACCATAACAGCCGTATTATTCTCGTAGGATTTACTAGCATGTGTGAATAGGCCGTTTCTAAACTCAGGTATTTCGATCGGTAAATCCTCTGCAAAATCACTCCAGACATAAAACTCTTCTCTATCCCATTTATCCTCAGCTTTTATATCGAAATCAGGTTGTATTGGCGCATCCAAGAACCAGTTCCCGTCTCCAAACTCCTCATACCAGCTGTCATACGGCGACATCATATTCCTTGATTTAAAGAAATTGTCGATGTCCTCCGCTTCGGTCATCTTTTCGTCTGTATCAGATCCGAAATCAACAAACAGAACGTCTCCGGCTTCGTAAATTGCTACAAGTGAATAACTTAGGATATCATCTTTCTGGTATGCGTTCTCTGCGAAGTCGAATGAAACGATATCCTCCCCAACATTCTTTCCAATCCATTTATTTGTTTCATCCATATAGCTATCATATGAAGCACCGTTTATAAAAAGCGATCCCTTAGTATCCAGCCCGACAGTTATACCCTCTTGAATCTTTATCTCCTTTATTCCGACCCAACCGTCAAAATCACAATTGCCGACACTATTATCTCCGGTTGCAACTACTGTTCCATCAGCTTTTAACCCGACTGTAAAATCATTGCTCGCTTCAACGGCTACAATATTCTCCCAGTCTGAAACCTCACATTGTCCTTTCTTGTTTTTTCCGGCGGCAACCACAGTACCATCGGATTTCAATCCAATTGTGTGATATGCTCCGGCAGCAACATCGATAATATCGCTCCATTCATCGACGTCGGTCTGCCCTGCTTCCATCTTGCTAAGAAGATCATAAGCTTTCTTTATTTCCTTATTCGTATACCTGCGCTTATGATCCATCTGCATTTCCGGCATTACCGCTTTAGCGGTGCCATCCTCCTTTAATGCCACGATATGGACTTCACCAAAATCCACATCCGTTATAACCTCGTTTGGGAACAAGTTTGAATATGAGCAGAAAAAATTCGAGGTAACATCGCCTCTTGTCGTATAGAGTTTTCCTTTTGATGGATTAAATATCATGTTTACCGCAACCAGTCCGCTTTGTTCATCTGTATCATATATGCATATATATTCGTGTCCAAACGTATACTTACGTTCCTGCATCTGGACAGGATAGATATTTCTCGCTGTCCGGGGCGATTTATATTCTTCCACAAGTTCGGCCAGTCTCTCACCGTAAATCTCGTAATATTCCGCTACATCGGTCTCTCCGACCAAAAACCCTACCGGCGTATCCCAGAAATCGTTCGGAGCGTGTATATAACCCCCAAGCATTCTGAACTCACCTTTCTCATCATACAGCAAGGGGATATCCTCTTTTTCCATAGCCTCTGCTAAAAGCCATGTGTGTTTATTCAGTTCTTCAAATTCGAAATACCATTCCATATTTGCACGTTCGCCGTTGTCGAATATTTTTCCTAACCACCCATAATACTCGATCACTTTGACGGTCTTCGGCGGCGCCGGTGTTGGTGTCGGCTCGGCAGAAGCAACAATCTCAGGCGAAGATTGCGAACTATTTTGGTTTTGCTCCGGATTCTCTATCCCAGCAGCATCCCCTGATGTATCACAGCCAAACAACAATGCTGCAGTTATCAAAACTAATGTCCAAATTATAAGTCTTTTCATCATTCCCTCCAATTAATCAGGATTATACCACGCCATATTTAACCAATCAATTGGTTTCTACAAAACAGTTTACTTATTTATCCAAAACAAAAGAGACATAGTCCCCCATGCCTCTTAAGATGTATCAATCACTATATATCATAATCCTCATACTCTTCGTCTTCAAGCTCTTTTAAAAACCTTTCAGCCTCGGCTCGTTTTGCTTCTTTCTTTGCTTCTCTTTTCGATTTCGCCCTGCTTACCGGTATTTCCTCTACGGCTTTTTCCGGCTCAACCTTTTTCTTTGTTTTTTTAGGCTTGCCCGCTTTAGTGAGAAGTTCTGGTTTTAAAAGTTTCGCAACTTCAATTTTGAATTCTTCAACCTCGTCCTCAACTGCTTCGAGAATGTTTTCATAGTTGAAAAAATCAAGCATCTGAACACCTTCAAGTGCCGGTTGTGCTAAAACATCGATTTTCGTGTTCTTAAACTTCTCGTCTATCAAAGCTTTAGTTTGAATCTGATAGCACTGCGAGAGATCATTCGCAGTAGAAGCAATACTTATCTCTCCTTCTGATGCGCCTTTTCCAGAAATATCGACCGCAATAAGAACATCGCATTCGTCCTTTATAACATCGAAAGGCAGCGGGTTCACACATCCGCCATCTATAAATACTTCATCATCCACCTCTATCGGAGAAAAAACTCCCGGAACAGACATGCTCGCACGAAGCGCAGGTACCACTTTTCCGTCTTCGAATATATGCTGCTGCCTTGTTTCATAGTTTGCAGCGATGATTTTTAGCGGTGTATACAGCCTGTCAAATATTTTTATCGGCATAACGAGTTCCAAATACTCTTCCATTCCGATAGCGTCCAGAACTCCGAATTTACCATCCTTGAAAGAATAGTGATTCAACATCTTCATAGCTCTTCGAAAATCCAGCTCTTCCAAGATTCCGATCATCTCATCAGGAGATATCCCTGATGCATAGAGTGCACCTGCAAGTGCTCCTACTCCTGTCCCTACAATCACTGATGGTTTTATATCAAGCTCGTCCAAAGCATTGAGATAGGCAATATGGGCAATTCCTCTCGCTCCTCCGCCTCCCAGCGCCAAACCTACTTTTTCACTCATTTAATTTATCCTCCGTCTTTTTAGTTATAATAATCTTTATAAAATATCCATAAGGTCTTGCTCAAACTTCGGAGCAATTTTTGTTCCCTGCATATAAGCGTTTTTATACTTAAAGAAATCCAGCGTACCTATATTATCAAATTTAATCTTATAAAACAAGTCCACGTCCGCTTCTTTGAGTTTGTACTCCAAGCATCCCTTTCTGCATCCGTTTACAAAAGCTATCCGGGCATTCTTCATCGTCGGTTTCTTTGTTCTCGGTGTTGGGAGAATCGAGCTGACATCAATCCCGACAACAACATCACAGTCATCCTTTATATAATCAACCGGTACTACATTGCCCGCACCGCCATCGATATAGTATTCATCACCGATTTTATACGGATATATACCTCCGGGAAGAGCCATGCTCGCCATCATCGCATCTATAAGGCTTCCCGAAGTAAACATCTTCTCTTCCAGAGTATAGAAATTCACTGCACATATTTTAAGAGGTATTTTCAGCTCTTCAAACGTTTTTACCGGAAGCAAGGTTTCGATAAACCTTTTCATCCACTCTGCTCTCTTCGTCGGGCTTGAAGCTTGCAGTTTTATCAGAAGCCTTCTCTTTCGCCCCGAAGATGTCGTTTCGTCCAATCTCGAAAGAAACTCATATATTTCAGCAGCCGTTTGACCCGAGCAGTATAAAGCACCTATCAAAGAACCTATCGATGTACCTGAAACCACAGAAGGAATTATACCCTTTTTGTCGAGCACTTCCAAGAAAGCCAGATGTGCTATGCCCTTTGCTCCCCCGCCGCCAAGTGCCATTCCTACTCTTTTCAAGATTATCACCCCCACAATACTTTTCTATACTGTATATCTACTAATTTATATTAATATTTTGCCAGAGACATTATAACTTATTGTACAAATCATAATCAACCCTCTTTTGACATATTCACAATTTATTAAACATTATTTTCCTTTTATCAAAAGAATCCAAATTATATTCAACCAAGAATACACAAATAGTGTATAATTGATTTGTTCAAATGTCAAAAATCAAGATAGGAAATTAAGTAAGTAAAAAACGGACAATATGAAAAACTTCAAACAAAAAAAGTATTCCAAAAGTGAAGAATTGATAATCAAAATAGACGACCTCACTGTCGATGGATTGGGTGTTGGAAAAGCCGACGGTGCTGTTTTCTTTTGTGCAGGACTAATCCCCGGTGAACGTGCAAAAGTAAAAGTCATCAAAGCTGCAAAAAAATATTATATCGCGAAGACTATTGAAATACTGGACAGCTCCAAGAACAGAGCATCTCCCCCATGTTCCGTATATAAACGCTGCGGGGGCTGCAGCTTACAGCATATGGCTTATGAAACACAATTGGAATTTAAACGCAACAGGGTAACGAATTCCTTCCAAAGAATCGGTGATTTGGATATCCCCATTTATGATACAGTCGCTTCACCGGAAGAATATAATTATCGGAATAAAGCAATATTCCCCGTTTCGAAGTTAAACGATGAGATCGTGGTCGGGTTCTATGCCAAAAACAGCCATTATGTTATCGATACTGATTTTTGTATGATACAACATGATAGAATAAACTCGATTCTAAAAATCATAAAATCCTGGTTAAAAGAATACGATATTTCCGTCTATGATGAAAACTCACATCTTGGGCTTGTTCGCCATATCTTTTCAAGAGTTTCAAGCACCGGAGAAGTTATGGCGGGTCTAATCGTTACGAATGAAAATCTACCGAATATTGATAGCCTGATAGCTGAACTTTCGGAAAAGGTCGAAGGGCTTAAAAGCTTTTCCTTGAACATAAACAGCAGGAAAACGAATGCAGTTCTCGGCGAAAAGACATTATGCGTTTTCGGTGAAAAAACCATATCTCATGAAATTGATGGTCTCATATTCGAAGTTGGTCTAAAATCATTTCTCCAAGTGAACACTTTGCAGACTGAGCAGCTCTATGCAATGGCTTTGGAGTATGCAGATATCAAAGACAGCGATACTGTTATCGACCTCTTTTGCGGTATCGGCACAATCACTCTGCTTGCGGCGGAGAAAGCAAAAAAAGTATACGGAATCGAGTATGTGGATGAAGCTATACAAAGCGCAAAGAATAATGCAGTTAGAAACGGGATCGCCAATGCCGAATTTATCTGCGGGGATTGCACAGAAGAATATGCTTTGCTATCGAAGAGGATTAAAAGTATCGATGTTCTGATTGCCGACCCGCCGAGAAAAGGGGTGGACTCTGAACTAATCGAAAACATCCTAAACTCAGCTCCAAATCGTATCGTATATGTTTCATGCGACCCCGGAACACTTGCCAGGGACTTGAAGATTTTTTCCAAAAACTATGATATTATTGAAACGACACCATTTGATATGTTTCCACAGACAACGCATTGCGAAGTCGTGACAAAAATGAAACTTAAGTAAAACAGTTATTAGAAAACGCTACCACCCTTTATCCATAAGGGTTATAGCGCATTTAACCTTATCCATAAGACATTGGTTCCATCTTCATTCAAACCTTCTTTTTGCAATACGTGGTATCATGGAACATGTCTACAACTGTGTAAAAGTCTCTTCACTAAACTGTAAAAGCAATTAAACTTCATATTCAACCCTAAATAATTTGAACTGTTCCTGTCTCACCATTAATTCGAACGCACTGCCCATCTTTCAATATTTCTGTAGCTGTTGGTATGCCGACAACCGCAGGTATGCCATATTCTCTCGCCACAATACCACCATGGCTTAACGGTCCGCCATGCTCCATAATCAACCCTTTGGCAGTTGCAAACAGTGGCGTCCAAGCAGGATTTGTTGTTTCAGTCACAAGAATTTCTCCCTCTTTCAGCTCTGAATTCTTAGGGTCTCTTACAACCCTGACGACTCCCTCATATGTACCAGCCGATAACGGAATTCCTTGCAGGACATCACTTTTTGGATCAATTTTAAGAGCAGAGTAAAAAGTTTCACCCGTGTTGAATATAATGCGTGGAATACGGACACGTTTCATTTCTTTATTGTAGCTTTCTTTTGCAATGACAACTAATTCCTTAAATCTACTTTGATCTTTCATAAATAACTGATCTTTGTTTAAAAAGAAAATATCTTCAGCTGATTCAAGAACACCCATTTCAGCCATTTCATTTCCTTCGTCTAGGATAAGTTTTCTTGCAATATCCAAGCCTTGGACAATATTGAATTTCGGATACTCCCGCATACCAGCAGCAATACGATATCCTCGCATTCTATTTGCCATTTTTGCTGCCGCTTTTTTGCCTGATTCCGCTTTAATTGCCTCATAAATCTCATCAATTAACGCTTCTGCCTCTTTTGCTTTATCTTCGTGATCTTTCAAGTTCCGCTCATACATTTTATCATTCATAAAGGACTTGATTTGGCCGATGATAAATTCTGGCTCCTCTTTCCATCTCGGCGTACCAAAATCCAACTCTATAACGCCGCGATAGCCGTACCTATCTAGAAATGCTTTGACTTTCGGGTGTTCGATCGTTGGTTCTAAATTGTTTTCATCAAAAAACCTAGCAATGCGATTCAGTTCCATCCCGATCTCTACGGTAATACAATTAGGTAAGGCGTAAGACAATTTATCCAAATTGTATTTTTCACCTAATTTTTTCTTAATCGTCTTTTCGATTTTAGCAAAGCTACTGACTTCTACTACATAGAATGCTTGTCTTTGTGTCAAAGCAAAGACCAACTCCATGGTTTCTTTTGCAAAATTCCACTTCTTCTCTATGGTTTCCATCTGCTCTGCTGTCTTTAACCGCTCCCTGTAAAACGCTTCTCCAAGCCGCCTTATTTGTTCAAATCTTTCATCTGGCTTAAATTTCTTTGCTTCCTTCATATACGGCATTATTTTAATTGCATATTTTATACCACTCCATGGAATTTTAAACCGAATACCTTGGCTTCTAAATTGCTTACCATATGTATCTACAACATAGTTCATTGTCGGTTCCAAAGGCAAATCATTCCCTGAAAACATACTGCCTAACTGCTTTGCAACTAATTTGCTGGAAAGCAAGTACGTGATATCCAGTAAAATTCGATGACCATCGTATTTAACAAATGAGTCTGTTAGTTTCTTTTTGAGTTGCAGCATTAAATTGAGCATCGTCGGGAACATGCCGCCATACAAATTTGCCCCCAGCGGTGTCCATGCCTCACGAACCGCCAGCATAACATTGCTGGCAACCATGTAAGCCCGAAGTTTACCATCCTTTTCGAATGAGTCTATTGGATATAAGGTTGTGATATCTCTTGACTGTACAATATACAAATCTCCTGTTTCATCAATAGAAAACTCGATATCCTGGGAATTACCAAAGAGCGCTTCAATTTTTAGTCCTGCTTCGGCTAGTTTCGCAATCATTTCTTTCGATAAACACGATTGATTTTGCTTATTTTTAGGTAATGACGAGTATGTAATACCTGTATCGCTATAGTGACAGTATGTAGTTTTCTCGTTAATTTCCTCTGATACAATCTCGCCAGTTTCCTTGCTGACAGTATATTGATCTGGGATGACTTCGCCACTTACAATTGCTTCACCTAATCCAAAGGAAGCATTGATGAGCAATTCATTTCGTACACCGTTAATTGGGTTAGCTGTAAATACCACCCCTGAAACAACCGATTCAACCATCTGCTGAACAACGACACAGTGATAAAACTCATTTCGTATGCCATTGTTTTTTCTATATTCGATCGCACGACTATTCCATAAGGATTTCCAGCATTCCACAATCGTCGTCTCTAGCTTAGGCACTGAAACATTCAAGAAGCTTGAATACTGACCCGCCAAACTCATCCCTGGAAGGTCTTCAACGGTTGCACTACTGCGAACAGCAAAGCTATTACCCTTCAACTTCTTCTGATACTGTGCGATACTCTCTTTCAATTCTTGTGATAATTGACTGGCTGTAAAAAGCGCTTTAATTTTTTCTTCCATCCATACACTCGACTCTTTTGATTCAAGTATCTCTTCTATTTTTACCTGAATACCACTTGCACCGACATATGCCTTATACGCATCAGATGTAATGACAAATGCATTCGGCACCAACACGCCTGATTGAAGCATTTTAGAAAGATTAAACGCTTTGCCGCCAACTAATTCAAATTCTTCTTTAGATATCTCCTTTAGCCACTTAATCATTGTTTTTCTCCTTCCAGCTTGCTGAGTGCTTCATGATTTTTTTCTGGTACTTTAATGAAGCATCTTTGTATTTAACTTGACCGTTTTCTAGCCCTAATTGTTGACTAATCAACTTCTCACTGTAATCAAGAAGTGTATTAAAGGAATTAGGTGTATTCGTATTTTGCATTGTTCTAGCAGCTGCTTCATATATCCATAAAACTTGTTTCGTACAAAGCTCTGCTGTTTCAATTGGAAAGTCTATCATAATTTCTTTTTTCTTCAGCCCCTGCTCAATTAATTGATAATATATTTTATTGATGACTTCATTGAACTTCTTATACAAAGAACGTAATACCCTCTCATTACTTGAAAAGATGAACATATTCTTAATATCATTCCAGTTTTCAAGTTGCTTCATCTTGTATCCAGTCGCAAATTCGTACACTTGATTAAATTTTGAAGGAAAATCATTGTATTCGACGATAACCAACTGATCAAAGTATTCCTTGAACTCTACTAAAGAGTTATCTATGATTTTCTCCAAAACCTCATCTTTTGATTTAAAATGATGATAGAATCCACCTTTTGAACAACCTGTATCTCGGATTATTTCCTCAATCGGCGTCTTTTCAAATCCGTTTTTTGCAAAAAGTGCTGTCGCTGTTTCAATGATTTTGACTTTCAAATTCATATCAACCTCCGCTACCGACCGACCGTCGGTTTCTATATTCTTAATATACTACTACATTTTCATTCTGTCAATATGTATATTTTCTAAGTCAATTTATAACAATAAGCGCAGCATGTTAATCTAAATAGTTTCGTATGATAAACTGCAAAGATAAATGCTGAGAAAAACAGTATTACAAATGTCCGGTTTATCTGCGGAGATTGTACAAAGGAATACTCTCTTCTTTCCGAAAGTGTCAGCGGAATCGATGTTCTGATTGTCGACCCGCCGAGAAAAGGGGTGGACTCTGAACTAATCGAAAACATCCTAAACTCAGCTCCAAATCGTATCGTATATGTTTCATGCGATCCCGGAACACTTGCCAGAGACTTGAAGATTTTTTCCAAAAACTATGATATTATTGAAGCGACACCATTTGATATGTTTCCACAGACAACGCATATCGAGACTGTGGTATTGCTAAAAAGAAAATAAGGAGAATAGGCTTGAGGAAAATCGGAATTATCGGCGGTATAAGTTGGGAGTCCACGGCGGAGTATTACCGCATTATAAACGAGGAAGTCAAGGAAAGAGTCGGCGGTTCACATAGTGCGGAGTGCCTGATGTATTCCTTCGATTTCGGGGAAGTGGAAAAACTGCAAAGCGGCGGTGAATGGGAGGAGTTAACCCGTCAGATGGTCTTTTGGGCAGGAAAGCTGAAAAATGCCGGTGCGGATTTTATAATAATCTGCGCAAACACGATGCATATGATGGCACCGGATATCGAAAAGGAATGTGATATAAAGGTTCTGCATATCGCTGATGTAACCGGAAGAAAAATCCGCGAGCGAGGTTTCAAAAAAGTTGCTCTTCTAGGCACTCGCTATGTTATGGAAGGCACATTCTATCACGATGTTTTGAAACAAAAGCATGATATCGACGTTATTAACCCTTCGAAGGAGCAAAGAGAAATAGTCCATAACATCATATATGATGAGCTTATAAAGGGTGTTGTAAAAAACGAGAGCAGAAAAAAGTATGTTGAAATAATCGAAGATTTGGAAAGAAAAGGTGCACAAGGAGTTGTTTTAGGGTGTACTGAAATCCCGATGCTCGTCTCTCAAAAGGATGTATCTATACCGGTTTTCAGCACAACGGAGATACATGCGAAAGCTGCTGTGGATTTCGCTCTTGATGATTGATTGGAGATAAAAATATGGAACAGATTTTCAATAGGCTAAGGCTAAAGAAGGATATATACGCTTTGGTGCAAAGTGCTCCGAAATGGTATCTTGATGAGATTAAGAAATACTGTGACAATGTCGATACTTCGGCAAAAGGAAAGTATGATTTCGTACAGACCTTCGAGACAGAATTGTCCAAAGCTGAGCAGAGCACCAGAAACTTAGTTTCTTTGTTAAACGATGATGCGCTGCTTTGGGTTTGCTACCCCAAAGGAAGCTCTAAAAACTATAAGTCCGATATAAACAGAAACAAGATTTGGGGACTGTTTGCAGATTATGAGTTCGAGCCGGTTTCTCAAGTATCGATAGACGACGACTGGTCAGCTATCAGATTTCGGCATATCGACAAGATAAAGACCCTTACAAGAAAAACAGCAGCAACGGAAAAGGGCAAACAAAGGATTGAAGGGAAAGACTAAAAAACATATGGAACTTTGGGATGTACTCGACGTAAACAGAAAGAAAACAGGAAGAAAACACGAACGCGGTATGCCTATGCAGGAAGGTGACTTTCACCTTGTCGTATACATTTGGATTATATCAAGCGAAGGCAAAATTCTCCTCACCCAGCGAACACCGAACAAGGACTTTCCCTTATGCTGGGAAACCACCGGAGGGTCAGCTCTTGCAGGGGATACCAGCCTTGGAGCCGCTATGCGTGAGGTTTATGAGGAAACCGGATTCAAGCTCGACCCCGAAAAAGGAAGGATTGTCGAATCGAATATCAGACCGCCTGTGATCTATGATATATGGATGTTCGAGCAGGACTTCGATATCTCAAATGTTGTTTTGCAGGAAGGCGAAACCTGTGATGCAAAATGGGCTGCTGTCGACGAGATTTTGGAATATGCAGCGAATGGCAACTTCGTTCCTCTTTTCTATGAAACGGAGGAAATCTTCAAAATAGCGAACGATATTCTAAAAAAGGCAAAATAGTTTATGAAAATTATATCTTACGAAACAAATACCATTAAAAACGACGACTTAACCTATGCTGTGATATGCGCAAAACACAAAAACAAATGGGTTTTGGTTAAGCATAAAGCAAGGGACACTTGGGAGATTCCGGGCGGACACAGAGAAGAGGGCGAGAACATAAACGATACTGCAAAAAGAGAGCTTTTCGAAGAAACAGGAGCTGTCGTCTTCAATATCATCCCAATATGCGATTATTCTGTCACCAAAGATAACGAAATCGGCTATGGAAGATTGTTCTTTGCAGAAGTTCATGAGCTCGGCATTTTACCTGATTCTGAGATTGAGCAAGTCGAGTTTTTTGATGAGTTACCGGAAAACCTCACCTACCCTAAAATCCAGCCAACTCTCTTAAAGATTGTATTAGAAAAAAACTAGGTGCTGTTATTTTATCACATTATCTATAACCCCGCCGCCAAGACAGGTTTCTTTGTCATACAGAACAGCATATTGTCCCGGGGTAACTGCTCGTTGCTTTTCCTCGAATTCAATATGAACTCCGTCTTTGTTCGGCTTTACCAAGACTTTCTGGTCTGGTTGGCGGTATCGGAACTTTGCCATACACTCAAATTCCTTATCGGGCGTCTTCCCGGAGATCCAGTTGAATCCGATAGCATCCAAAGCTTTTGAGTATAGTGCAGATTGATCGCCCTGTACGACATATAGTATATTGTTCTCTAAGTCCTTTTCAACGACAAACCATCTCTCTCCTGTTCCTCTGCCTCCGATATCCAGTCCGCGTCTTTGACCTAAGGTATAATACATAAGTCCTTCGTGCATCCCGATATATTCTCCGCCTAGGTTTCGTATCTCTCCAGGCTGTGCAGGCAAAAAATTCTTCAAGAACTCCTTGAATTTTCGCTCCCCGATAAAACAAATCCCGGTCGAATCCTTTTTGTCCGCAACAGAAAGATCCAGCTCCTCCGCTCTTTTTCGAACTTCCGTTTTGTCCATATCTCCAACGGGGAAAAGAACATCCTTGAGCTGGTCACTTGTCAGCATACAGAGAAAATAGCTTTGGTCTTTGCTTAAATCCCTGCCTTTTAACAGCTTTATTCCGTCTGTTTTATCAAGTCTGGCATAATGCCCTGTTGCAATCCCTTTTGCCCCGGTTTTATACGCAAACTCCAAGAATGCATCGAATTTTATCTCGCTGTTGCACATCACATCAGGATTCGGCGTTCTTCCGTTTTTGTACTCCTCCAGAAAATAGCTGAAAACTCTGTCATAATACTCCTGCTCAAAATTCACAGTATAATAAGGTATATCCAAAGAATCACACACGCTTCTGACGTCTCTGAAATCCGCTGTAGCAGTACATTCTCCGATGTCCATCTTCTCATCCCAGTTCTTCATAAAAACACCTAAAACGTCGTGTCCCTGCTCCTTTAGCCTTGCAGCAGCAACAGCCGAGTCGACTCCGCCCGACATCCCTACTACTATTCTGTTGTTTATCTTCTTTTCTCCCATTTCTTTTCCCGTCCAAATTTGCTTAATACATAATACTACAAATAAAAGAAATATAAAAGCAAAAAAAGAGAGATGTCTTTTAATAGATCATCTCTCCTATGGGTTAATAATTATCCTATTTGAAATTCACTTCGATTGAGCCGCTCGTGCTTTCCACTTCCAGTGTTGGTGTCTCTCCCGATTCGCTTGAGTATTCCCCTGCAAATCCATCGTTAGACATAAAGCTCACTGTAAAATTGTCGCTCTCGTCCACACTCACCCTGCCTGAGTTCGTTTTCACACTCAATTTCATGGGTTCTTCTTCTATGTTCAACGATATTCTGCCGCTTGAACATTCGACCTTATTTCTTCCATCTCCGATAGCTCCATCAATAGATATTGATCCTGATGTGCTTTTTACCTGCATTGTTCCCGAAATATCATCTCCTTCTATTCTGCCTGATGAACAGCTTACATCGAAATC
>Ga0180436_10003802_pt1 | contig 13735 bp, 18 predicted proteins | sample SS_ome_2_FD_132434 | JGI IMG/M metagenome (GOLD analysis project Ga0180436, IMG submission 132434) | Hypersaline lake sediment archaeal communities from the Salton Sea, California, USA - SS_3_S_2 metaG | ecosystem: Environmental > Aquatic > Non-marine Saline and Alkaline > Hypersaline >...
GGCTTCCGACGGGTGATAGCCATCGGCTGAGAATTTATCGGGTGTGGGGTCGAAGTCGAGTGTCACATATTCGGCCCATGGATAACGCGATACCATTTTCCAGGCGGCCCTGTCGAATGCTTTCCCGCGCAGCCCGAAAAGAGCCCGCAGGGGTTGCGGCAGAAGAGGAAACCCCTTGAGCGGGGGGATACCGGCCACGGCCACGATGGCCCGGGGAGAGTGGCGATGCAAGGCGACCAGCAGATCATTCAGGTTTCGCTGCCAGCGGGATAGGCGGGTGAGCCCGGTCACATCGTTTACCCCCACCGACAGAAGGATGACGTCCGCTTCCGGTTCAGGCAGGCTTGGAACCAGGCGATGCAGGATTTTGTTCGAAGCGGCCCCGATGCTGCCGCGGGCTGTCCAATCGATTCGACACCCCAGCAGGTCCGCCAGCCATGCTGCGGTTTGACCCACCAGCGCTTTGGACAAGCTTTCGGCGCCCACACCGGCAATGATGGAGTCTCCAACGGCGAGGAGCCTGAGGGGCGGCCCTTCACCGGTGGTGCCTTCCTTCGGCCCGCCGGCCCCGGGAAAGCGCGGTGCACCGTTGCGAACACGAATGGCCTGCGGTAGCACGAGAGGAAACAATGTCCAGAAAAGCAAACTTCGTATCATGGCTATCCGGGGAAAAGCGGAATGCTGAAAAGCGGTTTGGTGGAACGTGTCAATCGGCGCTTTTGTCAGGAGGCATCGATCGGTGCCGCAGGTTCATCGCCCATGCCTTCTCCATCGAGCCAGGCCAGGGCATCGACCATGTTGAGGAAGATTTCGGAACGGCAGCCGACATATTCGGCATTGATGCAGAACATGCGGCCCATGGCGTAGGTGAACGATCCGCGCTCCGCCACGAAAACCATTTTTTTAAATAATCGATCCTTTTTTAAACGGTAGACAATGTCTTCGATCTCCTGGCCGGGCACATCGACCTGTGCCTCGCGAAGATCGATCAGCGCATCAATGGGCCGTTGGAAAGACGGGTCCCCGGAAGCTTTATTCCAGGCCAGGTAGAATTCTTTGACGGTGACGGCGCCACGGGCTTTGAACATCAACAAATTACCTTTAAACAGATACGATATGGGCATGGGCGCTTCCTGTCATCCGGAGAGGGGTGAACTTGAGTAATATATGGTACAATGACAGAAAAACGCAATTATATCAAGATGACAGAGTGTGTTTTTATGCGTCCGGCTCAAGCCCGATGCAATTCAAGGATGATCAAAATCGATAAAGAACGTCCTCAAAATCCTTTATCTTTCCTCCGTGGACCTCAATCCCTTCCTCTTTTAGCATTTGAATTTTTCTTTGAATCGACCTTCCCGATGTTTTTCCCTGATATCCCCCAATCCGACCGGATGTGGCAACGACCCGGTGTCAGGGAACTTCGGGTGCATAGGGATTCTTGCGCATGGCCTGACCGACCCCGCGGTAAGCTTTGGTGTTCAGGGCATGGGCGATTTCTTTGTAGGTGGTAACGTGTCCTTTGGGCACCTTTCTCAATAAGTCATACGCTTTATCGGCAAAGGTTTTCATCATTTCCCTCCACGATAGAACCATTCAGAATGGTATATGAAATTGGACGTTGAGAAATCTTTGATGGGCGCGAATGCTCTGTTGCGTAATGCACCCGTGTAACAGATTGTTAGCCATAGAGGTTACTCGCACCAGTGCTGGGGCTGGTCAAGCACTTCCGCGCATTGGACTTTCCCTTTGACACGACCGATAACGCCGTCCTTTAAGGCCTGAACCATCCATGCCCCGGCATGTTCCTCGGGTATGGGATAGGGCGCCTCGAACCCCAGCACCCCGGCAGGCATAAACCCACAACGCGGGTAAAAATTCGGGTGCCCAAGAACAAAAACGAGATCGACCCCGGCGTCCTTCAGTTGATTTAGTCCTTCGTTGATCAGTTTGCTGCCGACCCCTTTCGCTTGGGCGTCCGGTAGAACCGCCAAAGGGGCCAGCAGCTGAATCGAAACAGGCGTATCCGCTCCGGTAAGTTCACACCTCGTATAGAGGATATGTCCGATTAATTGATCCTTTTCGACAGCCACCAGAGACAGTAATGGCGTGGCTGTTGCGTCGTCGAACAATCCATGGACAAGCGCGACTATTTCCGGGCCTTCTTTTTCGCCAAAGGCCTTTGTATGGATTTTTTCGATGTCATTCCAATCTGCTTCAGTGGATTTTCTTATGTCCAACGCGCATTCCTTCTTGTCATTCGATATGTGATTTTGCCGTCTGGAGGGCAAGGTCTTTGTTCCTGGTAAACAGCCGCCACTTCATTTCTGATGAATGAATCCCGGCTTGCTTGTCCTGGCCTTTGCAGCGATACCAGTGTCCGAAGCGCTCGACCTTGGAATAGGGATGATTTTTGGTGCAGAGAAGGCCGCATGGATTCCATTCCTCGAAGAATACCATTTCATCGGCGGCGTCCTCAAAAACAATATCGGTGGGCAATGCGATTTGCGATACATCCACGTTTTCGGCCACTTTTTCATCCAGCCAGTCAGAAATTTTCATTTTGTTTTTTCCTTTCAAGACGTTTCGCTCACAGGCGCGCGCAACCCACCCTGTTGGCAAATATCAGGCGCATAATTCAGGGGACTGCGAGAACGGCACAATTGCAAAGGTCGTCACTTTCAAAAGTGGTCATATCTCCGGCCTTTAAACCCGGTACGGGAAATACGCGAACCGTCAGGGGTTTGTTTAAGCGATAGGCCATTGTGCCCGTATCGCGCATCAGGGCTGAAATTTTATCAATAGACGTGTCGCCGGGGATTGGGACCGTATCCAGACCAATGCCACATACAGCGCTGTACGTTAAGAGGGAACGGATATCAAAGTCACCATTGATCGTGCCCTGTGCAAGACCGGTATCTTCCGTTACGGCAAGCATAAGCCCTGAAAAACCAACGAGATCGACGCCCCGGATGGATTTAAAGACCCGCGTCAATAAGGCTGAGGCTTCCACGGTGCCCGAGGCGCCAAAATACGCAACCCCCATCTGTTCATAAACGTCGACCATGCTGGCGCAATTCTTGGAGGGGGCGGCGGAGCTGTCGAAGCCGGCGAAAGGAAACGTTTTATCGATCTTTGACTGTACAATGACGTTTTGGATGGCGGCTATATGATACTGAAGCGCATCCCGCATGACCTCGTAATAACCTTTAAACAGGTCATTATGGGTCCCGACGGCCGAACTCCGGTCAAACTCCTTTAAGGCCTCAACAAGCAAATCGGGCGTTTCCAGCCCGACAACAAAGCGGTCCCCAAGTGCTTTGCGATGATAGCCGGCCGGGAAATAGGGTATCAGGGGCTCACAATTGAAATTAACGGTAAAGTTGAAATTGCCCTCGCCGCGAGGTGTTATTCGGCTGATTTCCGAAACAGCCTCGGCTGCGTATCGGATTAACGTGTTATCGAGCATGCCCACATCATCAAGATCGACATTGACGCAGACATTGCACAGGTCGCCAAATTCTTTGACCAATGCCGGTAGAAGTTGGATCTCGTTTCGTGCTCGCGCTTCTCCGATAGCAAATCGAATTCGAATCCCGGCGAGGTCGGAAGAATTAAGAAGGCCGCTGAGATAGGCCAAACCTTCTCTCGCACTTTCTAAACTTTCCGTATCGAGATACTCGCCGAATGGGTTGGTAACGATGCGGACAGACTGAACAACGTATCCGTTTTCCACAAATGTGTTGGATAGTTCAGCGCAAAAACGGGAGGCTTTCCGAATTTGCTTTTTCCAGCTATCTTTGTCTGCCGTCAAAGACAGGAAGGTCGTTATGGTTCTTATTCGGCATAGGTCCTTATTGTGATAATGCAATGCCATACTCCTTTATGACCATTTGGGTTTTCTTCCTTTTAATTGCCCGACCGCCTGGTGTGGTAGGCGTCGCGATGCTTTTTACACACGTCTCTGATCCAGGAGTCCCAATCCTGTAAGTGATCAAAAGCCGCATCGAACTCGAATTTAATAAAGGTGTAGCGTGCTTTATCGACCAGTGTTTTTGGATCGAGCCGTGCGATGATGTCCACCAGCCGATCGTACTCCTCTTCGTTGATGGTGAAAGGGGCCCAGGTCGTGCCCGGACTCATGCCACCCTCCGACCCGCCGGTTTCGAAAATCTGGTTCAGGATATGAAGCGGCGGAAATATACCACAGGCGCCAAAGTAAGGGATGTCATACACGAACGTCGATATTTTGGCCCTTTTCTCCACGGGATTGCCATGCAACTCATGCCGTTTGTAGTCTATGATCCTCATAAGTTTCCAATCCGCTAAAGTTAATTCGAAGAGCTGGTCCTGCAGAATGAAGACGTGAGTGTCCTGGGCGTCGTTTTTCGCCGCGGACAAGCGATTGCGCTAGCGGACCACGTTGCGTGATGGGGCAGCCGGATGAAATTATACGAAAGGAACCGATGATTTAGCAGAAGCGATGCGGATTGTCAAAATAGCCGTCAAATGTCTACCAAAAATCGATGCGGCAGCTCTTCGAAGATAGACATCATCGCCGCCTTTTTACCGGATCGTTCTGTCGTCCAAGGGGAACATCCGCTTTGTCGCGTCATCCAATGGAAAAAGCAACTCGATCCGGAGTTCCTGGGTCGTCAGGTCCAGCGGGGTTCCCAGCGTTGTAATCGTCGTGAAAAAGCTGGCCTTCTCGGCGTTTTTTTCCAGGACCAGACTCATCACGGGAAGATTACTGTCCATTTCAAAACGGACCGGACCCTTCGAGGCTGTGACCTGTTTGATTTCCTGGTACAGCGCCACCAGCTCGCTGTTCTGAGTCGAGACCACCTCTTCCCACAACCGCGCCAGCAAAAAATGTTCGATGGTAGGCCAGTCTGTGACATAGGGCCGCAGGCCCGCTTCTGAAAATAGAATCCTGATGGCGTTGTCATACGTTCTAAGGGCGTTTTCGCCGGCGAAGAATGTTACCATCTGGTCGTAGCCGGAATTTGTCATCAGGATTTTATACCCCGTGTTGACCACGAAAGCCGGGTAGGGCTCATGCATTTTCAGCATGCGGCGCAACGCGTCCCGCACAATTTCCATTTTGGGGCCATCAAAAGGTTCTTCTTCAAATTCCGGGGCATAGCCGGCCGCCAGTAAACAGGCATTGCGGTGTCTGAGGGGCAGCTTCAGCGACTGGGCGATTTTCAAAACGAGATGGCGGCTCGGCTTGGATTTGCCTGTCTCCACGAAGCTCAAATGCTTGGAAGAAACATCCACATCCAGCGCCAGATCCATCTGGCTTTTTCGGTTCAGCTGCCGCCAGAAGCGCAGCATTTCGCCGATCGATTCCCGTTTCTTCTGGATTTTCACAAGATTTTCCATAATTGCACCTCTGAGGTAATGGACTTATTTACCTGTATTGTTACACTACGCTGAAAATCAATGCAATTGCCGTATAGGCGTTTAGGAATCGACCATGGATATAGAAGGGACCAAATCGTGAAGGCATTTCGATTTTTTTTGGTAATGATCATTATCGGCATCGTCAGTATGACGGGTGTCGTAGGCTTCAAACACGGCTGGAATCTGCTGCCCATCTTCTTCGGCGACATGGCATCGCTGACCTGGCCCGGGCAGTTCAATTTTGACTTTATGTGTTTCCTCCTGCTTTCCGGGTTGTGGCTTGCCTGGCGGCATCATTTTTCGCCCGGTGGGATTTTATTGGGTCTGGCAGGCGTTTTCGGGGGGATCATGCTGCTTGCCCCGTATCTTCTCGTTGCGAGTTATAGAGCGGATGGCGACATAAAGGTGCTGCTTCTGGGCACGGACAGGGCCAGTCGTTGACGATATCAATCGATGCGGTTCCCCTTTTTTCCGGATTTCCAGGGCTTGAAGATCGAAATAAACACGGTGATCATCAGCACCAGGACCTGAAGCGCGCCAAAAACCAGGTTCATCTTTTGATTGTAGCGGTATGCGGGATCACTTAAAGACGATATGCCGATTTCCCCGGAAATCTCCATCATGGCGGTTTCCCAGGGCCCGAGAAAAATGGTTCCGAACAGAATGGCCGTTACGGTCACGATCCATTTGACGATCAGCCAATTGTGCTTGAAGAACCCCCAATTGCTGAAGGAGGAATAGATCAAGCCGGTGAGCAGGCAGCCAAAGGCTCCCGGGATAACGACCACCGCCATGTCGACATGGTGAATGCTCTGGTTTATGCCGTACAAAACACCGCTGTCCGCAACGCCGTCTTTTAAGAAATACAGCAAAATCAACGCGACCCCACCGCCGACCCAGCAGGCCACAGCGATCAGGTGAAACCCTTTGAGCCATTTCAAGCCTTTTGCTTTCAATTTTGGCATGTGCCCCTCGATTCACGAATACAGCCATTAAAAGTCCCAATGATTGTCCTTCCGGCGAACGCAGGAATACAGGAAACAGTAAAACCGATAGTAAAAAAAGAGGATGGAGAAAGCAGCGCCGATAATTAAGGGAACAGTGCCAACGGCGATCACCCGCGGCATATGTTCAAGCCATTGAAACCGACCTGTTGCCAGAAAATTGAGCAGGACGATCAAATGCAGGCCGATGAAAATGGCAATCCCAACAATGATCGATAATACGGGTTTGTTGAGCGCTAATTTTTCGTCGGGCGCAAGCGACGCTCTATAAGCCGTAAAAAATATCAGATGAAAGGCAGAACCCATTATGGGCACGAGGGCATCGACGTATGGATTCATGAGAACCTGGGGGAAATGAATATTTATCCCAAATACGGGCAAGAGGTGTTTCAGGTAAATCGCTGCTACGGAGAAAGATCCGATGATTGCAAGCAGGCACTTCTTTTTCAGTGTGGCTTTTTCGATCGATATGTAATGTTTGTAGAAGACCAGCCAGAAAAGAAGATGGGACAATACAAAAAAAGCATTCATCAGGCCCGTTGCTTTGATAATACGACTAATCGTAAATAACTGTGGAGAAATTGTGCCGAGCGTCCTGATGGAAAAGGATGCCACCATGCTGATCATGAGGATAAGGGTGACCTTTCTGAGATACACATCAGCCTCTCGTCCAAAACGTGTTCCACGCCCGCCGCAACGAAATGGCAATGGACGGGCGATGCTGAGCGGTAAATAATCAGGATTGATCGTTAAAAATGAAACGATAGCAATGTCAGCCCCGGTCTCCAGATGCCCCGTCAATTTTTTCCCTTAAAAACTTGAACCCGGGTGTAATGTTTTCATCAAGGTCCATGGGCATAATCGAATTGGCAGGATAGCCGATGTTCATCATGCCGCCGGTTTTGAATAGATTTTCAAGGGTATAGAAAACGAGGTCTGCTGGCATGCCTACTGCCATTTCATGCTCCGCTATTCCCGCAAAAGACCGGTCGCCCGCACCGGGAAGAATCACCTGCGGTATTTCGGTTACAAAAGGAATCAGCCCCCCTTTCATGCAGGTTTCGCCGAAACCCTCAAAGGTGGACGAGGGCGTATGAAGATGTTCATAGCTGAGCGCCTGGATGATATGGGTAAGTTGAACCCCGTCTCCGAAAACAAGAACGGAATCCGGTATGGCACGCGCGTCATGAAGCGGCGCGCAGACAAAACCGATATATCCCATCATTCTTTTAATATCTTTGGTGGCCAGAAGCGTTGCACCGGCCTCGAAACGTCTCTTTTCAGATGCAAGATCCTTGTGCCACCCCTGTCGGACCTGGCTTTCAAGCAGATCTTCGAGAGCGATGTCAACCCATTGATGCATGCCGGTCGCGGGCGTACAAAAGTTGTCGTCGGCTGTCATGGCAACCGTCGAACCGGCGCGACGTGATTGTGTAATGGCCTGGCAGAGCGCCATTTTTCGCCCAAATGCCGATGGCTGGATGGCCCCGTCGGGAATCTCGTCCTTTGACTTGATGTATTTTATGGCGACCGGGTAGGTAGACAGGTGCAGTTTATGGTAAAGGTCATTTCCCGCGTCTCGATAGGCCGTCAAATCGCTCATATCAGACCCTCCTTCTGTCATTTACGCGGTGAAGCCGCGTTCTTTCATGGACGCCCCATTCTTGAACAAGGCCATGCCCGATCATGCCGTTGACGCTTTTACCATGTAGTAATTTTTGACATCGAATATAGCGGATTGGGAAACAATCCTGAAACCGAATTTTTCATAAAACCGGACGTTTTTCTCCAGATCCGTTTCCAGGTAGGCGCTGGCCCGGCAGGCGTCCACTTCGCGGCAGAAGCGCTGCATCAGTTTCGATCCGATCCCGGCGCCTTGATGGGCGGGCAGGACACCGATCGGGCCAAGGTGCCAGTGCTGATCCGCTGGATCGTGGCGTGCCCACTCCCTGAGCCATAAGTTTTTCCGCCAGTTGAGATCATTTTCGTCGGGTGGCCCTTCGGGATCGTCTGGAGCCTTGCGGCCATCGCATGATTTCATCCGCATAACCCCTGATAGGGTGGGGCCGTCTTTGGCCAGAAAGACGATACCCGGCACTTCGTCAAAGAGCTTGTGAAACATTTTTTCTATTTCCAGGCGCACGCTTTCATCATTCCCCTGAAACAGGGCCGCATGGAGAGGGTTGTCGAGCATGGCCACACTGAGCACCCGTGCCGCTTCCGGAATGTCATTTTTTTGCATTAATGAGATCGTTATGGGGTTCAATCGACACCTCCAAGGCATCGTCATCCTGATTCAGTGATTCTCTTAGTATTGATCGAAACCCTCGACCTCTGAAGGAGGACCCGGAAAAGTTCGATCGATACGAGCTGCCTTTTTGAAATTGTGTCTTCATTTTCTTTCACGTGATAAGAAAACGAAGCAAAAGAAAACGCCCGTGCCCCGCTTGGTCCTGCGCGTCGCCGTTGCGGCCGGAGCACGCGGAAACTCACCCGCCTATAAGCGGGCTCAGGCAGTCCGCGCGCTCATTTCCGCTCCCAACGCCGATGCTCGGCGCGGGACAAAGGGAAATTATAAAACCGCACCTTGAAAAACGGCGTCGCATCAAGATACCTTTCGCCGGTAAACATGAGTCTCTCTTCTCAAGAAGCCCAGTCTTTTATAAAGCTGATTCGCCGCTTCCCGGGAGGAATTTGTCGTCAGGTCGACCGCTTCAGCGCCAAGGGTTTTCGCCATCTCGATTGCCGTTTGCACAAGAGACCGGCCGACCCCCCGGCCGCGTGCGGTTTCCTGTACGACCAGGTCTTCAATCCGGGCCCGGTTACCGGAAGGAATTGTGAATACGACGAGTGTCAGGCTGCCGATATAGCCGTCATCTTCTTCGACCATCAGTAGGTGCGTCGTGTCGGACCGGATGATCGCGCGAAGATCCTGTTCGGACAAACGCCGGGGTGATGCTGACAGTTGCGGCAGCAAATCATTCAGCGCGTCGAGCACGGCATCGGCGTAGTTTTTGATTTCAATGATCTTGGGCTTATTGCCTGCGGACTCGATGATGGTCGGCTTTTCGATTTTGCTCATGTTTTCCCGTCCCATGTTGTCGTGCTCCGGCGTCTAAGTCTGCGGATGTGGCCGGCAGGGACAAATCCGAAAACGTTGCGGCTAATGTCAAAAACCTTACCACCTTAGTCCGAAATTGACAGCGCAAAATCCCTGAGGGCAGCGGCATTTCGTAAATCCACCGTTGTCCCCGGGGCAATTTTTCGGCGGGCGATGCCGTTTACGTCATTCGCCAACACATACGCACCAATGGTCGGATCCGGGCTGCGGGGTTGGCACATGAAATTTCGAACCTCGATCGCCGCGAATTCGTCGACGGCAATGCCGGGGAGCTCACCGAGTTGGGCGAAAAACCCTTCGAACTGTTCGCGGCGGCTTACCTGCGGAACCAGTCCTTCAGGGAGAGGACCATTGTCGTGGGCGTTGCCGGCAACCGGAAGAATACCAAGGCCCTGCAGCATGATGTAGCGCCATGGGTTGAAATGAAAACTCTCGGCATCACTCATGCAGTGTTTCGTGAGCCAGATAAAGCCGGCGCTTGTTCCAGCCAGGACCTTGCCGTCGTGGAGCGTCGATTCGACGGTTGCAACAAGCCCCTTATCCCGAACGACCTCGAGCAGGTATCGCGTGTCGCCGCCCAGGACAAAAACCGCGTGAGTATTGCGGAGGATGTCCTGAATATCCCGGTCCCGGGTTTCGGATTCTCCCGCGGGCACGTCCCCCATCAAAATCTGTTGGGTATCACAGCCCAAACGCCGAAACCTTTCGTCAATGAAATCCATGTTGCCACGGCCGATCTTCGCATGGGTGCCGTTGAACTGCGCCGTCGGAATAATGGCCACTTGTGGCGTCTCGATGCCGAACTGAGCTTTGGCGAGATCAACGATACGCCGGTAGTGATCCGCCATCCGCGGATCGTTCATCTTGCCGCCGCCCATGCCGTAAATAATGGTGTCCATGCCTGCCTGTCATTCTGAAGAAAAATCTTCTTCAAGCGGGATAATCCGGGCGGTCACATGTCATCGTGAGGCGGGCCGCCATCCCCTTTGTCTGCTCCTGTTTAACGTGGCCCGAACCCGAATCTTCTATATTGAAGAGACGCGACGAGATCGTCAAGCCTTGTGAAGAATTGATCCCTCACCTTTTGCACCTGAAGCGCTTCGGCATGGTCGATCGTTGCCTGGTCCCGGTCTTTGAAGCGCTTCGGCGCGACCTGCAGCGCGAAAGCGTTCACCTGGCGCTTCCAGAACCATACGGGGGAACCGAACTGAATAAACGCGGGGGCAATTGAGGGGACCTCTGCCAAGGCGGAAAAGAGACGATTCCCCGAGGTGCTGTTTTGGAGACACAGGGCGAGATACGCGATGCGATAGGTGACGACGCCAACATCCCTGGGGGGAAGCGGGTCGAGGTTGTCGGCCGCCGTGGCTTCGGAATGGACGAAGTGGCCGAAACAACTCTGAAGCGTGAAGCAATAAGGAAGGCTTGAGAAGCCCGCCACAATATCGCGAATCGGGGCGTCGATTTCATTGATCACAAGCGCCTTTAAGGCCCGTTCCCGATCCGCATCAAAGAGCGGATGATCTACGAACCGGCGCGGCGGGGCAAAGGTCTCCATTTTGTTTCCTGCGGCTTTGGACGCGAAACGTAAGGTGCGCGAGCACGCGGAAAAGAATTCCGGGAGCATGCGCACACAATAAGCCTTGACGCCTTGAGGCATATTTGACAGACCGTTCCGTTATGAAAAATAGCCCTGATACGCAGAAATTTCAAACCGGAAATGTCATTCTGATCGCCTTTTCGCATCTCATTCATGACATATATGGCGCGTTCCTGGCCCCGATCTTGCCGCTGTTGATCGAAAAATTAGGGTTTTCTTATACGCTGGCCGGCTTTTTGACGGTGGCACAGCGCTTTCCTTCGCTCCTGAATCCGTTGCTGGGGGTTATCGCGGATCGCGTCAGTGTTCGTTATTTTGTCATCTGTGCCCCGACCGTGACCGCCATATCGATGAGCCTGCTGGGGCTTGCGCCCTCCTATCCGGTGCTGGTGGTGCTCCTGGTGATTATGGGCATCAGCGCCGCCTGCTATCATGTCCCGACACCGGTGATGATCAAACAGATCGCCGGAAAGCATATTGGCAAAGGGATGAGCTTTTATATGTTTGCCGGCGAACTGGCCCGAACGATTGGCCCATTGGTCATCATTGGCGTGGTCTCGCGCTGGGGGTTGGAGCGCACCTACTGGTTGATTCTACCGGGAGTGCTGGCCTCCGTCTTCCTCGCCGTGAAGTTCAGACGGATGCCGGTCCAACAAACGGTGCATGCCGCACCGTCCTCCGGGTTGCGGCAAACCCTTGTCGACATGCGCGCCACCCTGCTGGGGTTGACCGGCATCAGTATTTTCATTGGCGGACTGAAAGGCGCCATGGTCATCTTCCTTCCGGCATATTTGACGGCCAAGGGCGTCAGCCTCGTGGTGGCCGGGGTTTCCCTGTCCGTATTGGAGGCGGGGGGCGTCATCGGCGTCCTGACGGCCGGGACTCTCTCGGACAGATGGGGACGAAAATTTGTCCTGCTGGCGGCAATTCTCGCCATTCCGGTACTCATGTGGTTTTTCCTGCGGGGCCCTGGTTTTCTGACCTTCCCCATCCTGTTTCTCCTGGGCTTTTTCCTGCTGTCAAACGGCCCTGTCATGCTCGCGATTGTCCAGGAAAGCGGCTCCGAGCGCCCCGCGTATGTCAACGGCATCTACATGATGATCAATTTTGTGGTCGGGTCCAGCATGACCGTTCTAGTGGGCGCTTTGAATGACCGGCTTGGTCTGGATATGACCTACCAACTCGTTACCGTCTGGTTTCTCGGGGCGATCTTCTGTGTCCCGTTCCTGCCGGGTAAATTGTTCACGCGGTCCGCTTACAGCGCGAATCTGTAATCCGCCCTCGGTCGCGATAACCGGACCCGCACATATTCTATCCGCTATACCCGTGCCCCTTGCGGGTATCCGCATGCACCCGTTTGGCGGGGTCCTGGCGGTAGTATTCCTGCAACACGCGGTAGAGGTCCGGGGCGTCTGCCAGCATTTGGCGCGGTCGTTCGAAGAAGTGTTCGGTGGCCACGGCGAAAAACTCCGCTTCGTTGGTGGCGCCGTAGGCATCGAGAAATGATGTCCGGCCTTTTTCGGTGTCGTCTTTGAGACGCAGGTACTCACGCGAACAGGTCTGGACCCAGTCGCGGTATTCGGCCCGGTCGCGCAGGGGCGGGGTTCCATCGGCCGCGCCGTCGAGCATGTCCAGCTTGTGGGCGAATTCATGGTAAATGACATTGTGGCCGGATTCGGGGTGACGGCTTCCCTGCAGCGCGGCGTCCCAAATGATAATGACCGGACCCTGCTGAAAGGCCTGCCCGAGAATGGGATGTTGGAGCTCGAGCGGTGCGATTGGTGTTTCGAAGAAGCCGGGCTTTCTCTGCGGCGGTACGACGGTGGATGGATAGACGACAATGGACGCCACATTCTGATAGAAATTGTGGGGCAGCCCCAGCAGAAGCAGGCAGGCCTGGGCGGAGATGGTGACCCGGATCTCGTCGGTCAGCTCCAGTCCCCCCGCGCCCTCCCAGTGTTTTTCGGCAACAAAGACCTGGATCAAAGCGCGCAGGTGATCGCGCTCGGCCTCTTCCAGATTGCCGAAATGGGCGACATTTTGGCGAATGACGGCTTCCCATTCGGACGGGAAAGGCACCTGGGTGAGCTTCCTGCGGCGATGATCGCTAAGCCAACGAAACATATAGGATCCCCCTTGGTTCAAAGAAGCTTATGCGGATATGCCGCCCTAATGAGCGATGGATCAGGCGATATCGTTAACGTATGATTGAATTCGTATATGATTCACTGTACCTCACGAAACAAAAATTCATGACCTACAAAGCGCCGCTGACTAAATCCTTGAGGTCAGTTTTAGTTAAAAAATCAGTATCAATTTTAAACGCCGTATCTGATTTATCAAATGCAAATAAAAATGATTGATCATCACTGATGCTGTAGTAAACAGTCAGCTTTTCGCCCGACCATACGCCGGTTTCCTTCGTTTCCACAAACACCTTTTGGAAGGCATCGATTCCCTCTTTATTGCAGCCGGCATCGGCACCATCCGCAAAAACAGCCGCAAAAAAGGCGGAAGGCCGGCACCCTAAATCCAATGATCGATCAGCCGCCATATCTGAAAATCCCAGGTATCGCTCTCCTTTAGCCGCCCCATACCGGAGAA
>Ga0180436_10003803_pt1 | contig 13734 bp, 15 predicted proteins | sample SS_ome_2_FD_132434 | JGI IMG/M metagenome (GOLD analysis project Ga0180436, IMG submission 132434) | Hypersaline lake sediment archaeal communities from the Salton Sea, California, USA - SS_3_S_2 metaG | ecosystem: Environmental > Aquatic > Non-marine Saline and Alkaline > Hypersaline >...
AAAAATGTAAAAGAATTATCTTCACGTGAAATTGAAACAAAAAAGCGGGAATTATGGTATAAACATAATTCATTGAAAACAAATTATCCATTAATATTTGCAGATCCAGAAAATGGATGGAATGAGATAATAACCCCAGAATCCTTAGAATGTGAAGGAAAATTATCAAGAAGATGGGAGTTGGTTTTAAAAAAGGAAATATTCTGGGGAGAACAAATGAAAGATGATAAGCCTATTGAACCTCTATTTATTATTGGATATACACATCAAAAAGAAGAATTCATAAAAAATAATAATTTAAAAACCAGCGATTCCAATGGAGCATATACTTGGGATGGTTTTGTAAAAGGATTAAAAGATCTTAGACAAATCAAGTTTCCTGAAATAGATATAGACTTTAGAACAACACTTGATACATTTGAACTAGCATACGAGACTCTTGGTGATATTTTAACTGTAAAGCTTAAAGGTGTATGGTGGTGGGGCCTGGTTCGAAGTAGAGACCTGTCAGAGATTGTTGGGCTAGAAAAAATGTTCATGTATTTTTATGATAAACCCGAATTAATCCAGGCACTGATGGAAATGATAAAAAAAAGAAATATAGAAATGTTGGGTTATCTTGAAAAAAATAATTTATTATCTCTAAATAATGACGGATCATATGTGGGATCTGGTGGATTAGGGTATACAGATGAATTACCTTCTAATAAGTATAATGGCAGGACAGTTAAAACTAATGACCTCTGGGGTTCTTTTGAGAGTCAAGAGACAGGACAGATTTCACCGAGTATGTTTGAAGAGTTTATATTTAAATATCAGAGACCAGTTGCTGCAAAGTTTGGCCTTAATTGTTATGGATGCTGTGAACCTTTAGAAAAAAGATGGCACATAATAAAATATTTGCCAAACTTAAGAAGGGTGTCAGTATCACCTTGGTCGGATACTGAAAGAATGGTAGAATTCTTAGAAGATAAATTTATTTATTCATTCAAAGCAAATCCCTCAGATATTGCATCTGAAAAAATTGATGCTTCCAGTATTAGAAATAAAATAAGAGTCAACTTAAGAAAAACAAAGAATTCTATACTAGAGATTATAATGAAGGATAATCATACATTGGGAAAAAATCCAGAAAATATTACTCGGTGGGTTAGGATAGTCAGGGAAGAAATAATCAATCTTCATGGCTAGAAATTTATTTTTTTATGTATATATGTGATGATTAATATTTTATTGAAATAAACAATTTATTTTTCTAATAGTTTTATTCTATATAATATAAAAATCGGGGGCTTCTATATGGAAAGATTAAAAGGTAAGGTTGCCATAGTCACTGGTGCAGGGGCAGGTATAGGTAAGAGCATAGCTGAGGTTTTTGCCAGGGAAGGAGCAAAAGTTGTTGTTGCAACAAGAAGAGAAATTAATGGGCAGCCTGTAGCTGATAAAATTGTAGAAGATGGAGGGCATGCTACGTTTTCAAAATGTGATATTTCTGACGAAGATGATGTAAAAAACATGATAACTAGCACTATAAAGATTTTTGGGAAAATTGACATATTGGTAAATAATGCAGGTATTTTTTCTGCAGTTCCTATTGAAGAAATGAACATGGATGAGTGGGACAAATTGATGAATATAGATTTAAGAGGAACATTTATGTGCATGTTATATTCGATTCCTAAAATGTTAGAATCTGGTGGAGGCAGCATAATAAATATTTCCTCCAATCATTCTGTTGCCTGCTATCCAGGATCAGCACATTACGGTGCTGCCAAGTGGGCAATTGTTGGTTTATCAAAAGCATTAGCAGTAGAGCTAGCTGATAGGAATGTAAGAATAAATGTGCTTTCCCCAGGACTTATTGATACACCTATGTGGCATGATGTGCAAGCTTCGGCGCCAGATGCTGAAAAAAGCCTTAATTATTGGAAATCTAATATTCCTATGGGGAGAGTTGGAAAACCAGAGGAAATTGCATATACAGCAGTTTTTCTTGCAACTGATGAAGCAGGATACATAACTGGCAGCAATCTATTGGCTGATGGGGGAGTGACAAGCCTTCTTGTAAGCAAGCCTCCATTTAAAAATGAGAAAATAGTAAGTGACAACAGGAAATAGAAAGCTTTTATCATTATATTTAAAAAATGAATAATATAATTTAGGTTTTAAAGGAAGTGATTAAAAGATGGTCAATAATAGCACATGGAAAGTAAAAGTTTTAAAAACTGGAGAATTTGAAGTAGTTAAGGCTCAACTAACAGCAGGTAAAGATTATTCAAAAAGATTGACAATTCCCGTTATGGTAGTTGCTATATATGGAAATGGCAAAAAAATATTAGTAGATACAGGAATTAATGATGCAGATTGGATAAATGAAGCAATTCTTGGTGATTATGATGCTAGTTGCTATCAATCTGAGAAAGAAAAATTACCATTAGTACTAAAAGAGAGTCTATGCTGGAATCCTGAGGATGTTGATATAGTAATAAATACTCATCTTCACTATGATCATTGTGGAAATAATTCATTATTCAAGAATGCGAACTTTATAGTTCAGAAGTCTGAGTGGGATGAAGCGTTTTCACCTTTTAAACTACAGGAAGCTATATTTTATAAACCATTATTTGATCATAATGCTGTTAATTATTTTAATTGGAAATTTGTAGATGGTGAAGAAGAAGTTCTTTCAGGAATAATAGTATTTCAGACTCCAGGTCACACAAATGGACATCAATCTGTAATCGTTAATACAGAAGAAGGAGTTATATGTATAGCTGGTGATATTTGTAATTTAGTAGAAAATTTAGCAGAAAACATACCTCCTGGACTTGTTATTGATAATGAAAAAGCTCTTTCAAGCTTTGATGAGATTAGAAAAAAATCTAAATATATTATTCCTCAGCATGATCCTTGTATTAAAAACTTCCAGGTATCAGATTTTCCAAATATAAATTAAATATTATTATTTTGGCGAAATACTTGAAAAAATAATTTATTTATAGTATAAACGTTTACGTAAACAGTTATAAATCTAATATAAAACTCATAAATGATAATAGGTGCTCATGAATGTTATTCAGCAATTAAGTCTAGAAGGTAAGAAAGCGCTTGTGACGGGTGGCGGTTCGGGTATTGGAAGATCAATTACTCACGCTCTTGCTGAAGCAGGAGCAGACGTTGCCGTTATTGACATCAATACTGAATTAGCAAAAAAAGTGGTCGATGAAGTAAAGAAAATAGGAAGAGAGTCTTTTTTTATCAGAGCTGATGTATGTAAATATGAAGATATAGAAAATATGGCTAACGAGATTGTAAAGACTTTTGGCAGGCTTGATATTGCTGTTAATAATGCGGGTATTTCATGCCGTGGCAATGCAGAAAATCTAGATATAGATGATTGGGATAGAGTGATAAACTTAAATCTTAGAGGTTCTTTTTTGTGTGCACAAAAAGAAGCAAAAATAATGATCCCGCAAAAATATGGTAAAATAATATTTACTTCTTCAATATCATCTTCAATAATAAACATACCTCAGTTTCATATAGCTTATGGAGCATCTAAAGCAGGAATAGATCACTTAGTAAAGGGTCTTGCTGTTGAGTGGATTAAACATGGAGTGTATGTAAATGGCATAAATCCTGGAGCCATCTATACCCCTTTTGTTAAAAATGCAAAAGATCTGAAAGATTTAATCAAAATATGGGAGGAATATTACCCTATAAAAAGACTTGGCTATCCGGAAGAGATTAAAGGTGCTGTTGTGTACCTTGCTTCTGATGCATCAAATTTTACAGTTGGACATAATCTTGTAATTGATGGGGGATATACATGTTTATAGAGTTTGGGAATCAATATTTATATTTTGTTTGATCATACATTATACTATTTACTTAATAATTTTTTAAGAGAGTAAAAAATGGAAAAAATAGATAAAACAACTAAATCAAAAGACCTCTTTCTAAAAATAATAAAAATTCGGGAATTTGGAGTGTTAATCGCTCTGATCCTTCTTATTATTGTCTTCTCCTTGACTGCTGACAGTTTCACCAAGCCTGAAAACTTCTTGAACATATTAAGGCAAATCTCTTTGCTGGGAATAATGTCAATGGGAATGACAATGGTTCTAGTTTCAGGCGAGATAGACCTTTCTGTCGGTTCGATTTATGCTTTTTCTGCGATTATATCAGGACTCCTTATGACAAATGGGGTATCCATTTGGGTCTCTATAATCATCGGTTTAATTGGAGGAATTTCAATTGGAATTTTAAATGGAGTATTGGTTACATATGCAAAAATACCTGCCTTAATAGTTACTCTAGGTATGAGTAGTGTCGCTCGAGGGATTGCGCTTATTATAAGTAAAGCTCAAATAATTCCGATTAAAGAATATACAGTAAGTGATCCAACACTTAATGCTTTTATTTTCATGGGACAAGGTAGAATATTCGGAGAGATACCGATGATGATTTTTTTCCTGTTAGGAATCACTGTGATTTCTTATATTGTCTTTGGTAAATCAATGCTTGGTTTCAGAATGAGGGCGGTAGGAGGAAATCCAGATGCTGCAACTGCATCAGGAATCAATGTAAAATATATAAAAATAATAGCTTTTGGTATTTGTGGCTTTACAGCAGCTCTAGCTGGTATATTGAATGTGGCATTTCTTAGTAATGTACAGGGAACTGTTGGAAGAGGAGTTGAGCTGGATGTTATTGCAGCAGTTATAGTCGGTGGTACTGCATTAAGCGGCGGAAAAGGTACTATAATCGGAACTCTGATAGGCGTACTTATACTCGGGGTATTGCGAAATGGTATAATTATGCTTGATGTTTCTCCATTCTATCAAGTATTGATAGTTGGCATAGTAATTATCGTAGCAGTAGGTATTGATAGATTGACTACGAATGACAATTTATAAAGGTAATTAAAAAATGAAGGATATCATTGAATTTCAAAAAATAAGAAAAAGTTTTCCTGGAGTTTTAGCTTTGGATGATGTTAGTTTTTTAATTGGGAAAAGCGAGATCCACGCAGTCGTTGGTGAAAATGGAGCAGGAAAATCTACTTTAATGAATATTCTCAGTGGCAAGTTCCAGCCTGATGATGGAAAGATTTTTTTACATGGTAAAGAAACAAAAGTGGACAATCCGATGAAGGCCATGCAGTTAAAAATAAGTGTTGTCCATCAGGAGTTAAAACTATGTCAGAATATTAGTGTTGTTGAAAATATTTTTCTTGGAAGAGAAAAATGTGACGGTGCTAAAAGAGTGAATTGGAGAGATCTCAGAAATAGAGCAGAATCCGTTTTAAAATCCTTAGGTTCAACAATTAATCCCAATACAATTGTAGGTTCTTTAAGCTTGTCTCAAATGCAAATTGTAGAGATTGCAAAGGCAATTAGTCTTGATGTGAAAATACTAATTCTAGACGAGCCTGGGTCTGCACTTACATTAAAAGAAATAGATAAACTTTTCAGCATTTTAAAGGATTTAAAAGAAAAAGGTGTAACAATTATTTTTATTTCGCATAGGCTTGATGATGTCTTTAAAATAAGTGATAGGATTTCCATTCTTAGAGACGGGAAATATCTTGGAACCATGGACATTGAAGAAACCAATCAAAATGAGATAGTTAAATTAATTGCTGGGGGAAAACTGGCAAAGGAACTTTCAAAAAAACATATTGTGCCAATGCCTAATGTCAGAAAACAGAAAGTCTTGGAGGTTAAATCTTTAACCAGAGGGAAATACTTTCAAAATGTATCTTTTGATCTATATAAAAAAGAAATCCTTGGCATATATGGAATGCAGGGTTCAGGCAGAACAGAATTAATGGAGACAATTTTTGGAAAAGATAAACCAGATTCTGGTGATATTTTTCTATTTGGTAAGAAGAAAAATCTTAGCTCCACAACAAAAGCAATACAAAATGGAATTGGAATGGTACCGGAGGATAGAAAAAAAATAGGGCTTTTTGTAAATATGAATGTTCAAGACAATATAAATACCGCGAACCCTGAAGATATTTCCAGAGTTGGTTTTGTTGATAATAGAAAAACATATGAAATAGCAAAAAAATATATTGAAAAATTAGGCATAAAAGTACCAAGTGAAAAAACACAAGTATTAAATTTAAGTGGTGGTAATCAGCAGAAAGTTGTTATTGCCAGATGGCTTGCTTCAAACCCAAGCATTCTATTATTAGATGAATTGACCAGAGGTATAGATGTTGGCGCAAAAGCAGAAATTTATAAAATATTAAGACAGCTTCGCGAGGAAGGGCTTACCATTCTTCTTGTATCTTCAGAGCTGCCCGAGATTCTCTCAGAGTGTACAAGAATACTAGTAATGAAAAATGGAAAAATAATAGAATCTATTTCTGCAGAAGAAGCAACAAAGGAAAAAATTTTGAAAACAGCTCTTTAAGGGCTAGTTTTTTATATGTGGTGTGAATTAAATTACAGATGTAAATATTTAATAAGAAAATATTTTTGGTCACATTAAAAAGGAGGTGAAATTAATAAAATATAAAATTGTTTACAAGGAGGTGAACTTATGTGAGAAATGAGATTTACTAAAAGATGGTAAATGGGCTTTAGAAAACTTAAAGTAAATCTCGTAAGTATTTTAACAATTTCGTTAGTAAAGGTAAATTTTAAAGTAAGGAGAAAAAGAAATGAAAAAGGTATTAATATGGTTGATGGTCTTAATTATAGCTACATCTTTAGCTTTAATAGGTGTTGGCTGCAAAGAAGAACCAGTAAAAGAAGCTGTCGAAGAAGAGAATATGGAAGAAGCTGTTGAAGAAGAGAATATGGAAGAAGCTGTTGAAGAAGAAGCAATGGATCCAGCAAATGTAAAAATAAGGGTTGTATACCATGGGACATCTCTACTTTTTGCACAGCTTATCAATGCGGGAGTAGTAGCTGCGCAAGAGGAGTTAGGAGCTGATGTAAAGATGGTAGGACCTATAGAATCAAATGTGGATGAACAAGTTGCTATCATTGAAGACTTAATAATTCAGGAAGTTGATGGAATTGCAACAACAAACGTTAATAGTGAAGCATTTAATCCTGTCATTAAAAGAGCGATTGATGCTGGTATTCCGGTTGTAGAGTACAATAGTCAACCCTCAGGTGAAAAGTCTGTAAGACTTGCATTCATCGGACAAAGCCTTAAGGAATCAGGAAGAGAAGCTGCCAGGATTCTAGTCGAATATATGGGAGAAAAAGGAAAAGTAGCGATTACGACCGGCGATGCTGCAGCAGCATGGTCGCAAGACAGAGAAAGCGGAGTAAGGGAAATTCTTGACCAATATCCAAACATAGAAGTTGTTAGTGTAACAGATGCTGGCTGGGAAGAGCAAGCTATGTACGCAGCTTGTGAAAATACACTTCTTTCAAAAGAACTCGATGGAATAATAAGTTTAGACTGTTGTTCTACATATGGAATGGGACGAGCTATACGGGCCCATGAAATGGTTGGTGAATTGGTGCATATTGGGTACGACCTTTTCCCAGAAACCCTTGAAAACATCGATGCAGGAGCTACACAGGCTACACTCGGACAGGAACCCTTTCTTCAGGGATATGTAACAGTAATGGAATTGTATGAGCACATTGTAAATGGCAAACCTCTCGAAGATATATGGACAGATATATACAGATGTGATGATTCAAATGTTGCTGAATGGCTGGAAAAAGTAGCTAATGGTGAATTAGTAGGTTAGTAAAATATTAAACATTTAGTTTAATAAAAAAATAATTAAGCAATCATTGCCTTTCTTTGAATGTGTTCGAATATAATTCGAATTGACTAGATTTGAGAAAGCAATGATTGCTAATTAATTATTTATAGGATTATTAATTATTATTATATTGAGAATGTTTTAGGTAAATTACGGAAACATTCTAAAAGATAAAACAAGTTTATATGTTTTACAAAAATATTATATATGCAAAAATTAGAAAAACTTTTTTTATTATTTTTTATTTATTATTTTTTATTATATTCATTTTAATCGTAAAGAATTTTTTACCTTCTGAAATTTTTGCATTGTCCAAAAGCGGATATTCTGAAAAGCATAAACATGAAATAGCGAATATTGTAAATCAGTTTTATCAAAATACAGATTCTGGAGAGTATGGTGTTCTTTTTGATAAAATACTTTTGGGGAAATGGTCTTCTATAGAAAAAAAAGAGGGCCGAGAATATCATAACTTCGACAGTCTAATGGAAGAACAAGAATTTTTCTCAAAGGCTTTGAAAGCTTTTGGCCAAAATGGATGGAGAACAAGAATAATATCATTGGATATTACTAATGTAGAGGTCATAGCAGAAATAGATATGGAAAAAAAATATCCAAGAGAATATGAAATTATCAGAAATATCAGGGCCGGTAGGAATATAAAAGATGTTTATGTTGCAGAAGTTGATGGTTTTAGGGTTGAAAGATGTCTTATAACAGAGATAGATAGAAAATTTATTGTATTATTAATGGATGATGAATGGAAAATGGTATTGAGCGGAACCCCTGATTATATTGATTTGTTTTTTGGCTACCATTGGTTTAAAAACTATGAATTTTAGTAATACTTAGACAGGATGTATTTACCTGGTAAACTCTATTTGTAAAAACATGCTAGATGGAAAAAATAACTTAAAAAAAAGAATAATATATTTCGATAATGCTGCAACATCATGGCCCAAGCCGGAGAGTGTTATACATTCCATGAAGGACAGCCTTGAAAACTTGGGAGGTAGCCCAGGAAGATCCGGACACATTTTATCTATAAATTCAAGCAGGATGCTGGAAAGTGTCAGGGAATCCCTAGGGAAATATTTTAAATACCAAGATACATCAAGGATAATCTTCACTAAGAATATTACAGAAGCTTTAAATAATTGTATTTTTTCATTAGTAAAGCCCGGGGATCATGTTATTACGAGTTCAATGGAACATAATTCTGTAATGAGACCCCTGAGGTATCTAGAAAAAAGGGGTGTCCAATTAACTATTGTTAAATGTTATTCCGATGGCTTAATAGATCCTGAAAATATTTTAAAGAAAATAAAAAAGAATACAGCATTAATAGCCATTACCCATGCATCCAATGTTACAGGAAGAATTATGCCTGCAAGGGAAATTGCCGACATAAGCCTTGAAAAAGAAATACCAATAGTATTGGATTGTGCCCAGACGGCAGGAGCTATTGAAATGGATATAGATCTCAATAAATATAAGAATTGTATTATTGCTTTTACAGGACACAAAAATATGTTTGGTCCGACGGGAACCGGTGGAATGTGTATTGGGAAAGAAATCAACATTGAACCAATAATATTTGGAGGTACGGGTAGTGAATCAGACAAGGACCAGCAACCAAAAGTTTTACCGGATAGATTGGAAAGCGGGACAATAAATATAACAGGATTGGTAGGTTTAAAAACAGGTATTGATTATATTCTTGAAAAAGGCATAAATAATATCCGAAGACATGAAATAGAATTATTAAAAAGATTTTTATCAGGTCTGGGACAAATAAAAGGATCAAGAATTTATGGTCCTGCTGATCCAAAAAAACAGGTCGGTTTAGTTTCTTTCAATTTAAATGAGATCAGCCCTTCGGAGGTTGGATTCTTGCTGGATAGAAAGTATTCTATAATGTGTAGGGTAGGTCTGCATTGTAATCCAAATGCACATAAGACAATAGGGACCTTTCCTCAGGGAACAGTAAGGTTCGGCTTTTCATATTTTAATAATATTGAACAGATAGACTTAGCTTTAAAAGCAATAAGAGAAATAATATTTGATAAATAATATAGCTATGGATGCGGTAATAACATTTTTTTCATCACAACAGGTATTTAAGGCAGAAAAAGTCTTAAAGAATAATGGCATCAGTATTGAAATAATTCCTGGACCAAGAGAAATTAGCCCAAATTGCGGTGTTGCTATTTGTTTTGAATATGAAAATAAAAAGGAATTGATATCATTATTTGATCGAAATAATATAATGTATGAAAAAATCTATTATTATCCAAAGATTAAAAAATTATCAAATTGGCTAGATAATTAATGAAAATATTTTTAAAGATAGATGTTTTAAAATTATTAGCTTCACCGATCTTTTTTGGATTGGTTTTAGGTATATTAGCTGTTTTAGCACAACCATTATTCAAGATATACCCTCCACAAGCTTATGGAATTTGTACTATTTGCCATGCAAGGGATTTATTGAACTGGCTCCTAAAACAAATGTTTTCAATAGAATTTGAAACCTCTTTATTATCGATTAACTATCCATTGTTAACAACTATAGGAATTATACTGGGATCATTTTTATCATCAAAAAAGAATAAAGAATTCACATTTATAAAGACTAACAGCTATATAAAAATGTTCTTTCTGGGTATGGGGATATCTATTTTAGGACTTCTGATCATTAGTTGTCCCACCAGAATCTTTTTAAGGTTTTCTTTTAGCGACCCATTTGCATTTTTAGCAATAATCGGAATGTTTATTGGTATATATTTTGGTACTATTTTGATTAGAACAGGAAAAGCATGATGTGGTTACCAATAATTGGAAGTTTAGTGATTGGATTAATTGCAGGTTTTTTGGGACAAAGATCAAGGATGTGTTTTGTTGGCGGATTAAGGGATTTTATATTGATCAGAGATAAGGAATTGCTTAAAGGAATAATATCATTTATTATTTTTACCTGGATTTCCATAAAGATTTTGAATTTGATAGGAGAATCATTTTCTCCTATGACAAATTCATTAATAATAGAAGATATAAATTATCCTTCTATAGTAGTTTCTGTCAGAAGTAAGTTTGGCTTGTTAAGCTTATTAGGTGGACTAGGGTTAGGATTTTTTTCTGTGCTCGCAGGAGGTTGTCCGCTGAGGCAGCATGTTATGGCTGGCCAGGGAAGAAAAGACTCGCTTGTCTATCTCGCAGGATTTTATATAGGTATACCTATATATTATTTATTAATAATAAATGTTCTTAGTGGATCAGTATAGATCCTGGAAGTTATAGAATAAAATTATGAAAAGCAATATATTCTTCAGAATTTTAGAAAACTAAATAGTATTCAAATAATTTGGTTAAACATCCAATTTAACTTAAAATTCTTTATACAAAAATTTGTTTCTTCGTCTTGTTATTGAGAATAAACAAGCCTTTATAAATTTTGAATAGATTAGATAAAAATAAAAATATCTTATTCCTCAGAATGAACCTTGTTTAATTAATTTCCATGAATCGGATTTTCTAATTGTCAGTTAATGATAAGAAAAATATTAGTTCAAATTTATTGACAAAACTATATATATGGTTTATGATAAAAACGTTTACGTAAACTATTAATTATCAATTTGATAAAGAATAAATTAATTCTGTACGAAATATTGCGAAAAAGTTTGTTCAAATATTATTTAATTATTTAAAAATATAAAATTGGAATGGAAATAATAAGAAAATGAAATATGGAATAGTAATATCTGTCTCAAAGACAGGATTCGGCCCTATTGTTTTTAAAGAAAATTTAGAAGAAAATATTATTAAGACTAAAGAAATAGGATTTAATGGTATAGAACTAGCAATAAAAAATACTGAAGAATTAGATATTAACTTATTATTAAATTTAGTTGAAAAAAATGATTTAAGGGTTGCTACAATAGGTACTGGCCAGATTTATGTTGATGACGGATTGAGTTTATCAGACCCCGATTATGAAATAAGAAAAGAAACTGTAAATAGAATAAAAAAAATCATTGATATTGCGAAAAATTTTAATACTTCAGTAATAATTGGTTGTATTAGAGGTAAAATAAAGAACGATTCAGAATTCCCAGAGGAATATGAGATTGCTAAAAAACGAATATTGGAATGCCTGATTGATTGTATGGAATATTCCCAGGAGCATAATACCGAATTTTTATTAGAACCACTAAATAGATATGAAACAAATATTCTTAATAGTGTTAAGGATGCAGTTTCTTTTATAGAAAAGCATCACAAGGAATTAGATGTAGATAGAATAGGGGTACTTGCTGATACTTTTCATATGAATATTGAAGATCGGAACATTCATGAAAGTTTGAATGAAAATATAGAATCAATAAAACATATACATTTTGCTGACAGTAATAGATTGCCGCCGGGATATGGACATATAAATTTTTCAAACATAATGAATGTTTTAGAAGACAAAGATTATAATAATTATATATCATTTGAAATGCTACCTTATCCCAGCCCAGACATAGCGGCAAAAAAAGGACTAAGTTATATTAAAACCTTATCTAAGCAAATAATTATGAATAAAAAAAACAATACAAAAATATATTGAAGAATATCTTTCATTATATGATCCAAAAAGAAATCAAAAATTAAAAACTTACTGGATTGAAAAACCATCTGGGTTTGGAGTAAATTTATTCAGACCTGATGAACCTAAATAATTTACAGAATCTGGCACCACTCCCATAATAGTAAATCCTTGTGAAAAATTATTTATATATGTGTTTGGCTATAGTTTAGAGGATTATTATACAGATCCTGAAACTTATCTTAAAATGTTCCTCACCAAAGGATAGAACAATTTAAAGTCTTTAAGGATGATTCCCTTTTGAGATTAGAGATACTTATCTGGCTGGGCTCTTATTATGAACATTCAATATTGGGAATCGAGATAATCTATTCTGATAAAGAAACACCAAGACCGGGTATCGAGGTCATTATTAAAGATAAAAAAGATCTAAAGAATTTTGAGGATATTGATTTCATAAAAGCTGGTCAGGTCCCCATTGCAGATAAATTCTTTGAATCTACCTCAAATTACTTAGAAGGAACTGGCATTAAGACAACAATGTCTTATTTTAACAGAGGTCCCTTCGGAATTTTGGCTACACTTATGGTTTTGATAATTTGTTTATAAAAGCTTTTGATTCCCCAGAGTTCATTAAGAAAACAATGGCTATAATAAGTAATATAACTATTAAATATGAGAATTGGGTTAATAAGAATTACGGATCTCCACTAGGGAAGAAAGGCTTATATAATGATGATGTGAGCTGTCCCACAATTTCTCCAGATTTTTATATGGAGTTTATTTATCCGGTAGAAAAGAAACTGGAGGAAGAATATGGTGGATTCTCCTACTGGCACAGTTGCGGGAATTGTGATGAGCTTCTTAAATCAATAAGAGGTTTAAATATTGACACAATGAATTTAAGCATGGTAGGAGATATTGAAAAATACATAAAAATACTTGGCAATGATAAGGCATATGAAATATGTGTTCACCCGATAAACCATGTGTTGAATGCTGATACAATAACGATGTTTGAGAGGACAGAAAAAATAATTTCCATATGTGATAAGGAAAATCTTCATAGTTATTCAATAATTGCCAGTGCACTAGAGGGTACAGGGAAAAACAATATAATATCTGACTTAAAACAAATATTTAAATGTTTAGAGATAACATGTAAAAAGGTTAATAATATATAAATTCTAATTTATAAATAATATATCGGAATATATTCTTTTAAAAATATATATTCTTTGTTTTTATTAAAATATTAAATAAAGGAAATGTTTTGTTATAATTACTATTATACCTTGAAAAATAATTATCTAATAATTATAATTTAATCGTTTACTACAAATGATTTTACCTATAGGGAGGTGAGGTAAATAGTAACTATAAAAGATATTGC
>Ga0180436_10003805_pt1 | contig 13725 bp, 13 predicted proteins | sample SS_ome_2_FD_132434 | JGI IMG/M metagenome (GOLD analysis project Ga0180436, IMG submission 132434) | Hypersaline lake sediment archaeal communities from the Salton Sea, California, USA - SS_3_S_2 metaG | ecosystem: Environmental > Aquatic > Non-marine Saline and Alkaline > Hypersaline >...
ACACAGTTGGCACAGGCGAAATACCGAGAACACATTCAGCCTGTAGGCCCACATAAAAGCATCCATCGACATATCAAAAGGTTTCGGCCCACCTCCCCCCGCATTGTTCACGAGTAATGTGATTTTGCCGAAAGCGTCGAGAGCCGCCTTGACCAGGCTCTCCAGGTCCTCGTCCCTGGTCACATCACAGGCCACGGCGATAGCTTTGCCACCGGCATCCTCTATCTCCTGGGCTGCTTCGTCGGCATTTTGCTTATTGAGGTCGCTCACAACAACAGCAGCGCCTGCTTGGGCGAACAACTCAGCAATACCTCGTCCAATTCCGGCACCGGCCCCGGTTACGATAGCGACATGGTCTTCAAGCCTGAAAACTTCCAAGATTTTGTAATCCAAGATCACTTCTCCTCTCTCATTGGTGGCAAGGTTCTTGTGCACATATCCGATATAGGCGGCGCTTTACAGCGCACCCCCTCAGTCGTATCATCATACGAGCAAGTATGAATACAGCAACTGAGTAAGCGTTATTTTATAATGCTTTATAAAAAAAATATTGCCAGGCAATGCAGAAAGCTGACGTTTGATCAAAGCCTGTCAATCTACTCGCAGAAATCGAGGAGGAACATGAGGACCTGAACCGCCCCGCTCTGCTGCGCCGTAACAGCAGTCCCGCGCACTTTCGATAACAGAACCAGTTCCTCCTTTCAGTTGCCCTCCTGCCAGTCTGGTTAATGGGAAAGATCAGCAGTTTTTTTAATTACTCAGGCTGGGAGGTAGATAATAGCTACTCCAATCAAAGACCAATCTGTCGAACACATGGAAGTATTCGGGCTAACCATGGAACCAGAACAAATTTTATCAGATTTGTCAGTTGCCTGCCATATTTGTCGGACATATTCCAGGTTGTCCATAGTCATATTATCATGATATCTGGTCATCATGGTCCTATATATTTGACAATCTCCATCTTCCACTCAGGAGTATCAAAAACAGCCAGCAGAGCTTGATTTAACTTTTCTAAATGTGGGCTTTCATCCGGTAGAGCAAGTGCGTAGCTCTGTTTTTCAAATACGAAGGGGAGAACTGAAAGCGTCTCAAATCTTCCTTGCGATTGGGCCTCTTTTATCTTGTGCTTCATCACCACAGCGTCGCCGACCACTGTATCCAGTCTACCTTTATCAAGGGCCTCAAAGAGTTTTCTTCTGTCGCTGAAAGTGTGGCTGGTGATACCTTGATCCTGCAGGTACTCAAAAGATGTCGATGCTTCCAAACTACCCACTCTGACCTTAGTCAAGTCTTGCGGCCCTTTTATCTCTGAGCGTATTTGGTCGAGTGTAAAGGCGCTGGCAAAGAGACCGGTAATGCTGGCAATCATAATTGTGCTGGCAACCGCCAGAAACGCTGTTAGTACACGCCCGCTCAGCGTCTTGAATTCATAATATCGGATGGGGCCAGATGTGACGAACAACAGACCCGCAATGAATGCTTCCACCAGCCTGCCACCTTTGTTTTTCATCGAGTAGAGTCTCTGGTTGACTTTGTGCTCTAACAAATAGAGGGTACCACCAATCAGAGCAGCAATTCCGAAAATGATTCCGACGGCGACAAGCAGTCGCTTATTGGAAAATACGGTTTTGAGATTAATGGGAGTATCTGAAAGCCATATGGCCTTCGCTCATGTGGTAACGGCACAGAAAGAGCATCATATGGTTCTCGTTTATATTGGCCCGAAAGGAGAAGAATCCTTGATTTTAGATAATCAATATCCCGATGTGATGCCTGCGGAGGCACGCTCCGATCTTATTGGAGTGTACATGTTTCAGGACAAGGCTTATGAGGAAGATGAGGTTAGATTGATTATTCTGAAGGATAATGTCATCGCTCGGCGAACCCTGAAAGACAGAAAAGATAACTTTATGTTGAAAAAATGGGTTGATGCTAAAAAACGTGCAAGACAGAACATCAAAAGCCTCATTCCTTTTAATGATGGCAGACCTCTGTTGCCACATTGGGTGAGGATACCTGGATTGACTTTTCTCTCTGCCTAAGGCGCCGCCGGGTTTTTGAGCGGAATGTCCCACTTCTTCATGTATTTCCACACAGACGTGTGGCTCAGGCCCAATCTGCGGGCTGCTTCCGCTTTGCTCCAATCGCACTGGTGCAGCAGGTCGAGCAGTTGCTGCTTCGATACTTTTTGGCGTCCAGACGGCCGGGGGCGAAGGGTATGGCTCTTTTCCGAACCTGTCGTGTTTCCATGCAGGATTTCCACCGGGAGATCCTGCATCTCTATCCTGCTGCTGTTGCAGAGGACAAATGCATGTTCGATAGCGTTTTCCAGCTCCCGCACGTTTCCGGGCCAATCGTGGTTCATGAAGGTCTGCATTACCTGGCGCGACGTATCGACTATTTCCTTCCCGGTTTTATGTTTCATGGTCCTGATAAAATGGCTGACCAGCAGGGGGAGATCTTCTTTGCGCTCTCTTAAGGGCGGCAAGGTGATTGGAAATACTTTGAGCCGATAGTAGAGATCTTCACGAAATTTACCTTCCCGAACCCTGCTGTACAGATCCTGGTGGGTGGCGGTGATAATGCGAATGTCTATCTTCCGTTTTTTTGAATCACCAACGCGCTCCACTTCGCGTTCCTGGAGGACCCGCAGCAGTTTAACCTGGATATACGGGCTCAGCTCACCGATTTCATCGAGGAAGATTGTGCCGCCGCCTGCCTCCTCGAACCTGCCTTTCCTGTCCCGCACCGCTCCGGTAAATGCTCCCCTGACGTGCCCGAACAATTCACTCTCGAGGAGCGATTCAGAAAGAGCGCTGCAATTCACCGTAACCATGAGGTGATCTCTGCGATCGCTGTTATAGTGAATTGCCCCGGCCGCAAGCTCTTTGCCGGTGCCGCTCTCGCCCTGGATCAATATCGTTGCATCGCTTGAAGCAGCCGCCTTGATGGCCGAGAACACATCGAGCATTGCCGTGCTTTTGCCGATGATATTGTCGAGCCGGTGAACCTCACCCAGGCGGAGCATGGCCTCTTCTGCCTTTTTGCGCACGAGGCCCAGCTCGGTCAGGTCGGTGACGGTTTCCACCACGCCGAGGACATTTCCCTGCTCGTCGGTGACGACACCGGCATTCTTGATAACTGAAACATCGTGACCGTCTTTGTGCCGGAGCTGGCACTCCTTGGCTTCAGACAGGCCGTGTTCCATGATTTTGCACGTAGCGATATCGGCCGGGCAGTTCTTCCCGTAACAGCGGCTGCAGCGCAGCAGGGCACAGGTCTTGCCCAGGGCCTCGGCGGCACTGTAACCGCTTATCCGCTCCATGGAACGATTCCAGGATGATATATAGCCATGTGCATCCATCGTGAAGACGCCGTCAGCCATCGAGTCGATAATCAGACTGATGAATCGATGATTCCAGATCTCGTGGGTTTTGTTTTCCATTCCTTTTCACTGCCTGGTGGATGGTTTTCCCGGCAAATGTAACGTTACCAATCGTTACCTGTTTGTATAGTAACATCAACTCGTTTAGTCAATAGGATATATGCCTATAAATAACAGGTGGTTAGGTTGGTTATCGTTTTGGCACGGATATTGTAATTTATAAAAAAACAGAGGAGGGCACAGCCATATGGGTACCTGCGTTAATCATCCGGATCGTCAAACCAATTTCCAGTGCATGAAACACAAGATTTACCTGTGCAATGAATGTCTGACATGCAGAGATCCTCATCTTTTCTGCAAATTCCGATCTTCATGCGTGATCTGGTTCGTCACCAGACAAAATAAAAAAGCCGTTTGAGGTTTTTGTCCGGAATGTGTCCCTGCTGAATCAAATGTTAAACAAGCTTGGTAATGGAGGAGTGAAATGAACAGAGGCAAAAATTTGTATGCGGCCGAGAGCCCCAAAAGTGTGGAACAGTTCGTTGCTGATTTTTCAGCGGTGGCGGAGAAAAACAAATTTGTAATCAACAATGCCGACAGCATGATCATGAGATTGGCGTTCCGTGAACATGGCGGTGAGGTACCGGACGATTTTGACCTGCATATGATGTCTCACCGCTAATCCTGAACGTTGCATCCCGATGCCTAAATTCGTGCATGTTTTCTCAAAAGACTCCAAAACCCAGGTCCGCTATCTGCGATACCGCCCCGAGCATATCAGTGCGATGATTCCGGATGATATTACATGTCCCGAATCCCTGGTCCAGACCTATGACAAGATATGTTCCATGATCGAAGAATAAACGTAGCATCTGCTCGACACAAACCGATAAATACCGGTCTCCCTGACGGGGGCATGTACCGACGCTAAGGAGCTTACCATGTTGAAATTTATGAAATTAATCCAGAATAACCTCGTTTATGTGATTCCCGTTTCGATGATCTGCGGGCTCATTGGCGGCGGATATCTGTTCGATGCCGGGCCATTGAAACAGTTGATCATTCCCATAACGTTCATCATGGTTTACCCGATGATGGTTACCCTTAACACGAAGTCGATATTCAAGGGACGTGATCTTTCACTGCAGGTAACGACCCAAGTCATCAACTTCATCGTCATCCCGATCATCGTCTTTTCGATCGGTAAAATATTTCTGGGGGGCGAGGCGGAAAAATACGGTCTCTGGGCAGTAGGGCTCTTTCTGATTGGGGTGCTGCCGGCTTCCGGAATGACCATTTCCTGGACTGGCTTTGCCAAAGGCAACAAAGAGGCAGCCACAAAGATGCTCGTTTTCGGCCTGATCATCGGTGCCATGGCGGCCCCTGTCTACACCAAGGTGTTCATGGGCGCAACCGTTGATGTCGATATGCTGCACATGTTCAGGCAGATTTGTATATTTGTCTTTGTCCCCCTGATTGCCGGGATACTGACCCAGCGTTATCTGGTTAAAAAGCACGGGAAAAAGATGTGGATGGAGGTGTACAAGCCGAAGTTCCCGCCTGTCTCCGCTCTGGGCGTCACGCTGATCGCCTTCGTCGCCATGTCGCTGAAGGCCAAAAACATACTTGCCAACCCCGGCGATATCCTGACGATTCTTCTGCCGCTGATAGTTTTCTATTTGATATCATATACGATTCTGACGGTGTCCGGGAAAATGTTCTTTCGGCGCGAGGATGCCATCGCCATGGTTTTCGGGGTGGTGATGCGCGACCTCTCCATCGCCCTGGCCATTGCCATGACGGCTTTCAAAGAGCAGGGGACGACTATCGCTCTGCTCATATCGCTGGCCTACGTAATTCAAATCCAGTCCGCCGCATGGTATGTGAAACTCGTGCCGTACCTGTTCGCTTCGGAGAAAGCAGGTGGGCCGATTGAAATCCGCCCGCTAAAACAAGGGGCCGCCCTGGAATAGCAGGAGCCGACCATCCACACGCATACCGTCAAGAGAATTCTCTATGCAACTGACCTGTCAGACAACGCAGTCGCTGCAGACGATTACGCGCTGAAACTGAGCAGCGACTGCCGGGCACATGTAACGATTGTGCACGTGGTAACGGAAGCGGTAGGAGACATGTCGGCCACTATGAATTATGACCTGACTGGCCTCTATGACCGTGCCGTGCTGGAGGGGTACAACCGGAAGGCGATCGATGAGCGCCGGCGATGCAAGGTACAAGATATCAGTTCAATCTTGAAAAAGGTGTGTTATATCACTTGAGAGCGCTGAAAGAAATAAACGCTCTGGATTCGACGGCAAGCGTATGGACAGGAAATTATCGTTCGCAAGCCTGGTTTTAACAAAGCATATACGTGCAGGAAGGCAGCTATCCCGCACAACTTCAGTCTGCGAATGTCCCGCGCTAAAACCATCGGAAAATTGACTGCCGAGCCCACCCGGGCCTGATCACTTTGCAGCGCCGGGCTTACCTTGAAATCGTTGAATATCTGCCAGTGGAATATGCCCATGATTACTGAAGAACATCTGAGAAAACTTGTCGACCTGTGCACCGCCATGGTCCGCATTAAAAGCTTGTCTGGAGAGGAGAAACAGGTCATTGACTTCCTAAAAGATTATTTTGAACAGGTCGCCTGCCCCGATATCCATATTGACGAATACGGCAGCCTGACCGCGCGGTTTACGGGAAACCGGCCCGGCAGGACGGTTTTGTTTGACAGCCATGTTGATACGGTGCCGGTACCGGATCCGCAGACATGGTCCACTGATCCGTTCGGCGGTGACGTCACGAACGGTCGGATCTACGGGCGGGGAACATCGGACATGAAGGGGGCTCTGGCCGCCGCAATTATCGCGGTTCAAAGTTTTATCGAGGAAAACGGCGCCGATTTCCCGGGACTGATTGCGATATCGGCCGGGGTTCACGAGGAGTCGTTCGAAGGGATTGCGTCCCGCCTGATCAGCGACCGGGTCAAGCCGGACGTTGTGGTGATCTGTGAAGCGACGCAGCTGGACCTCGTGCGCGGTCAGCGGGGGAGGGCCGAGATTGTCGTGGAGACGTTCGGTAAACCGGCTCATTCGGCCAATCCCGGGGCCGGGATAAACGCTGTGTATAAAATGATGAGACTGCTCGACGGCATTCGAAGCCTGGAAGTCAATGAGCATCCGGTGATGGGCCGGGGAATTTTAGAGTTGACCGATATCAAATCGAGTCCTTATCCCGGGCTTTCCGTTGTTCCGGATTATTGCCGCTGTACGTTCGACCGCCGCCTGCTGGTCGGCGAGACCGGGCAGGCGGTCATCGAGCCGATCCGGGCGCTCATCGATAGCCTGCGGGTCGATGACCCGGATTTCAATGCCCGAGTCTCTTATTCCGAAGGGGAGGACAAGTGCTACACCGGAGAAACGATCAGTGCCCGGCGATTTTTCCCCGGCTGGCTTTACGACGAGACGGAACCGTTTGTACAGTCAGCGCTCAAGGGGCTCCGAACCACCGGTCTCGATCCGGATATCACCAGTTACTCGTTCTGCACCAACGGCTCCCACTTTGCCGGGGAGGCCGGAATAGAAACCGTCGGGTTCGGACCGTCCGCCGAAAACCAGGCCCATGTCACCGACGAATATATTGAAATATCACAGCTGCAGCAGGCGTGCCGGGGATATTACGGCATGCTGCTCCCGCTCCTGGCAGACAAATGAGTAAGAAGTGCTGGACAAAATTTCATTATTGTAAGTATGATATATCCGGGAAAGAAGCAGAACCTTCAACACGCGTGACAGGCGATCATCGGCACGTGGTTTGAAATCCTGCGGCTGCCTTGCCGCACATTATAAACTGGCTGTTTCATTTGTTTTTTCGCTATCTTTAAGACATCGAAATCACAAATAAAAAGCCTATAATAACAAAAGGAGGGAACCATGTTTCGCACATTCAAGCTTTTGGTCTTGTTGCTGGGCATAATTGCCCTGTTGTCCGCCGGTCTGATCGGCTCGGCCGCGGCTGCCGATTACAAGTACAAATGGCGCCTGGCTCAGACCATGCCCGAAGACAGTGATCATCATCGCAGGTGCGTGGCTTTTGCTGAGGAGGTGAAAGAGAAAACCGAGGGCCGGATAGAGATCGAGGTGTATTCCGGCAGTGTCCTGGGCGACTGGGTGGATGTAAATGAGTACATCATGCGCGGCGACGTGGACATGGGCCTGCTTCCGCTTGCACCCACCTACGATCCGCGCCTCAATATCGGTTATTATATGCCGTATATGTTCACCAACACGGAAGAAGCCAAGGCGGCGTACAACGTGGGCGGCTGGGTTTACAATATGGTCGGCGGCCTGCTCGAGGAGCAGGGTATCAAAGGCCTCGCCATTTATCCTGCGGGATGGGCCGGTGTAACCACCAAGGTAGAGCCCGAAGGATGGCAGGAAATGAAACCCAACAAGATGAAAATCCGCGTAATGCCGCTCAAGGCATGCCAGCTTACGTGGCAGGCGCTTGGATACATTCCTTCCACGATTCCTTACAGTGAAGCCTACAGCGCCATCGAACGAGGTGTTGCAGACGGTGAAAGCGGAGGCCCCCCATTCCAGGGATACCAGTTCCGTGATATCCAGGGCGTCTGGATCCAGACCAACGATTATCTGGAACCGTTCTGGTTCTTCATGAACCTCGAAAAATTCAACACGCTGACCGAAGCGGACCAGAAAGCACTGATTGCCGCCGCCCAGAAACAGGTTGACGGGCGCTGGGAATACTTCCTCAAGGAAGACGAGGAGTACCGGCAGAAGATGGCGGACTACGGTATGAAGGTTATCATCCCCACCGACGAACAGCTCAAAGGTTTTGCCGACAAAGTACGGACCGAAGTATGGCCCGAATTGGAAGGGTTGATCGGCAAGAAACTGGTTGATATGTGCCGTGAAAATGTCGGCATACCGGTGGAATAGAACTTGAGGATGCCTTGAAGTAACGCACGGTGATCTTCACCAGATCCATATAGACCAGGCAGGATGAGGCTTCCTGCCTGGTTGCTGCGCGCGTAACCGCATGAAGAAATTTGCCCTGTTTTTATGGAATGTGCCGCTGTTTCTCCAGAAGTTCATTATGGTCGTCGGCGGCACCGTCGTCGGCATCCTGATTTTTGTGGAAGTGTTTCTGCGCTATGTCCTGGGCTCCCCGCTTTTCGGCATTGAAGAGCTGATTCTGTTTATCGGCATGTGGCTGTATTTCATGGGCGCTTCCTACGGGGCCTACGAACGAAGCCATATCAAGGCGGAGCTGATCAATATCTGGTGCAAAAGCGAGCGTTCCCTTGCCATCCTGAGAACCGTGGCCAGCATCTTTACCGTAATCCTGGCCGTGACCCTGGTAACCTGGACCTACCCGTTTTTTCTCTGGGAGTTGAAAAAGGGCGGTACGTCCCAGGCCCTGCTCCTGCCGAAAATTATATGTCAGAGTGCGGTGTTTTTCGGCTCGGTCCTCATGGCTTTTTACTTCATCCTCGAACTGATCGATAATTTTTTACTGTCCATTGGGAGAAATGAGATCTTTTTCCCTCTGGTTGAAAAGGACCAGGAAATATGAACGTCGTCATTGATCTGGTAATTCTGCTCGGCCTAATGGTGCTCGGGGTCCCGGTCCCGTTCTGTTTTATGGCCGCCGTCGTTTACATGATGCTCACATCCGGGAGCTTCAACCCGGTTTTCCTGGTTTCCACGGGATTTCACCAGATAAACTCGCTGGCCGTACTCTGTGTACTGTTTTTCATTCTCATGGGCGGTATCATGAGCTCTGCTGGCATCGCCGCGCGGCTGGTGGCCGTGTCAGATGCGCTGTTCGGCCGCACCAAGAGCGGTCTGGGGACTGTTTCGGTGATCAGTTCGGCACTGTTCGGTGCTATTTCCGGGACCTGCACCGCCGCCGTGGCTGCGGTGGGCAGCATCATGATCCCGCGGATGGTGGAACGGGGATATCCCCGGGGCCATGCCACCGCAATTATCTCGGCGGCGTCGGTCGAAGGCCAGCTTATACCCCCCAGCGTGCCGATGATTTTATATGCATGGGTCACCTGGCAGTCGGTGGCGGCCTGCTTTTTGTCCACGGTCATACCGGGGCTTATCATGGTGTGTCTCTACAGCTTCGTTAACTGGTGCGTGGTCAGGAACCTGCCCATCAAGGTTCTGCCGCCGGCAACCCCGGCGGAAAAAACGAGGGAATTTGGTGTGGCCGTGAAAAAAGGGTTCTGGGCGCTGATGCTGCCGGTGATCGTGCTGGGCGGCATCTATGGCGGTGTGTTTACGCCGACGGAAGCCGCCGGGGTCGCATCCATTTACTGCATTATCGTGGGGTTCTTCATCTACCGGACGATGAACCTGAAAATGCTCAAAGATTCGCTGATCACATCGGTAACCACCACCGGCGTTATCGTGCTGATGGTGTTTTTCGTGATGATGCTCAGTAAGATTTACGTGATGGAGAACATCCCGCAGCAGATAGTCGGCGCACTTTTCGGTATCTCTGAAAACCGGTACATGATCCTGCTGCTGGTGAATGTTTTCCTGCTGCTCCTGGGTATGATCATGGACGACTTCAGCGGCACCATCCTGGCTGCGGCACTGCTGTTTCCCGTTGTCACGGAAATCGGAATCCACCCGGTTCATTTTGCTGCAATTCTCGGTACGAACCTGGGGCTCGGCAACAAGACGCCGCCCACCGCCCCGATTCTGTATCTGTCGGCGCGGGTTGGCAATTGCCCGATAGAGCGGCTGATCAAGCCGCAACTGCTGTTTATCTGCACGGTGTCCCTGCCGGTCATGCTGTTGACCACTTATTTTCCGCCCTTGTCCCTGACCCTGCCGCATCTCCTGATGCCCAAAGCGGTTCCGGAGGTTCCGTTGTTTTTAGCGTGGTAAATGTGTACGGAAAGGGATTAATTGTCAGTCGTCGGCAACGGAGGATCACGCAGCGCATACAGCGGCTGCTGGATGAAATAAGGCAACCCTGAAAAAACGGATTTTCGTTCAAGATCAAGGCGGGCACTGAGATTTTTTCGCAGGTAAGCAGTTGGTATGATGATGGATTTGATATGCACAAAGGAGCGTTTGGGCAAAAAACATTTTCAAGGTCTTTACCAGTTTTGCGGATAAGGAGATAGGCTATGAGCGATAAACCAAAAGTGTGGTTGAACAACGAGATCATCGACTGGGAGCAGGCTCAAGTGCCGGTCCTGTCCCATGGCCTGTCCCGGGGATCCGGTATATTCGAGGCGTTCGGCACCCATGTGGTGCACGGTGATGTGGTTACGTTCCGGATGGACGCCCACATGAAACGGATGGCGCAGACCCTGAAATTACTGGAGATGGAGATCGCCTACTCCTCTGACGAGATCAAGCAGGCTGTGGCCCGAATCTGCGAGGTGAACAGGATTGAGCGCAGCATTATCAAAGTAATGGGCTATTGGGGTGAAGAAGCCATAATCAACCTGGTCTTGAGATCTCCCCTGGATATTGCCATTTTCACGATTCCGGATTCCCCGGAGCTGGGGCTTGACAACGACGTCCCGATCACGGCCTGCCTGTCCAGGTGGAACAAGCCGGATCCCGGCGCTGTGCCGGTCATGGCCAAGGCGTGTGCCAATTACCTGCCCGGCTACCTGGTAAGAAAAGACGCCAATGACCGCGGATACGATCTCGGTTTGACCCTGGATGCTGCCGGCAACGTGGCCGAAGGATCGATCGAGTCGGTGTATATCGTCAAGGACGGAGTACTGAAAACACCGCCGCTGGGCAATATCCTGGCCAGCGTCACTCGTGATTCCATCCTTGCTGCAAGCAAGGCCGGTGGCCTGCCGGTCGAGGAAACCACCCTGGAAAAAGAAGATTTGTTCACGGCGGATGAGATCTTTTCCTGTCACACCGGTATCAAGGTGATACCGATAGCAAAATTCGAAGATAAGGAACTGCCGGCCCCGGGCCCGGTGACCCGGGAAGTGTCGATGATGATGAAAAAGATCCTGGCTGGCGAGGACGAGCGTTTTTCGGGCTGGCTGGAGAAGCTGTACTCCTTATAAGCGTTTTTTGACCATTATCTTTCAGTATATTTCCGGCCTGCGGTCCCTGAATACGGGGATTGCCTGTCTGATTGCATTGACATTTTCCGGGTCGAGGTCCACCACCGCAATACCCTCCTGAAAACCGAGGCGGCACAAGGTACTGCCGTCGGGTCCCAGGGCCTGTGAATGACCTGCAAACGGGGCATCACCCATGGCCGTATTGTTTGCTGCGAGGACGTAACACTGATTTTCGATGGCACGTGCTTGCAGCAGGGCCTGCCAGTGGTTCAGCCGCACCAGCGGCCATTCGGCAGATATGATCAACGCCTGGGCGCCCTGTACGGCAAGCTTTCTCAGGAATTCGCAGAACCTTAAGTCGTAGCACACGGCCAGGCCGAAGGTTAAATCTTCGATCGCATATACGCAACAGGCATCTCCTGCAACGAGATATTTATCCTCGTCAAGCATCGGCACGAGGTGGGCCTTGTCATAGGTTGCAGCCAGGTGGCCGCTCCGGTCGATAATCTGGGCCCTGTTGGCTATGCCCTTCCTGGTCTGGGCGGCAACGGATCCCCCGGCAAACCAGATACCGTGTTTGCGAGCCAGTTCACCGAGGAAATCAGCTTCTTCATTTCCTTCCGGCGAAGCCAGGCTGCTGAGCTCGGTAAGTGCATATCCGGTTGACCATAATTCAGGCAGGATAATAACATCAGGGACCTCGCCGGACTGCGCAACTGCTTCAGAGACGAGTGCTTCGACCCGATCATAGTTGGCCTGTTTATCACCGGGAATAATCGATTGTTGAATGAGAGCTATGCGCATTTACTCAACTCCTGTCGGGTACGGTAACTGTCATTATGATTAACGGTGCCGCTCATTAATTGGTGATGAGAACACCAGAGCGCTCCTTCCCGTCTTTGAACTGCCCTGCTGCAACATGTGGTCCGACGGTATGGCTTGAAGAGGGCCGCATGCCGCCACGATAATGGTATTTTGGTGATTGCATCCCCAGCTTCTCTGGTCTTGTTGGATAACCTTCAGCATTTCTGGTTACCCCTTGAGACAAAGAGAAGTAACGGGTGATCTCCCTTTAATCCCACGAGCACATCATAATCATGAAAACCAAAGGAGCTCAGAGAAAGCCGAAGCACTGCTTCTAACAAGGCGCGGCAACAATGGATGTGTGTGAGCGTTGAACGGTTTGGTTTCTCACTGTTGTTTTCGCCAGTATATCAGAGAAAATCGCTGAAAAGAAAGAGACGGGTTAAACAGTGGGGACACTTTCGGGGAAGTGAGCGTGCCGCATAGTTGATGAGTGTGCCCGTTATCCACGAGAGTCATTGCTGGCTTCTTTGGATTAAATGATAGTAATAGCTATTAATAATCTGCCTTTTTGCTTCCATTGATATTAGTTGAGACAGTCATAAAGTCTACGTCAAGCTGATGGACAAGGGACAGAGCCATAGAGCGAATACCCGGTCACAGCTAATTTAGAAATACAACATTAAACAGGATACAAACAACAGGGGGTTAGTCATGAGTATGAGAGGAGAAATCATTTCAGAAGAATATCAAAAGATGATTTGGGTACGGGACAAGGACGGTAAGGAGTATGTCTGTTACCAGAAGGATCTGAAGAATCCGGATGAGATGTCGGAAGAAGAAAAGAAGCAGTGTCTTGACTCCAGTGAAGTACTGGGACCTAACTGGTAGACCTTAGACACCCCCAAAGCGACTCGCCACCTGCCGGCAAGTCGCGCCGCAGACCGATCACGCTGGACTATGGCGTGGTCGGTTTTTCTCTTTTATCTAATCCCTGTGCTTCGCCCGAATCGCCTTTTGCAGGGAGGCAGAACCGTTGTTGGATCCAGGCCATGTTTTTCACCAGGCTTCGGAGTCTGTTTCACTTATTCCGGGATATTCAAGCCTGTGCGAAACTTTACCTTTGCACCTGATTGTAAATTAGAGATAATAGAAAAGTATACGAAACGGATCGGTATTTATGGGATTTTCTATTCTGCAAAGGATGTAATCCGTAATTTTGCTGCAGCCTGACAAGTTTTCAGGGTCAGCAACAATAAGGTAAGGATCGTGCGAAAAGCATTGCTGTTTGTAGTGTGCCTATCTTTTTGCTTGGGTTTTTCGGGTATAGTTTTCTCTGCAGGAGATTACACTTTAGATCATTTAAGACTCCAGCAGGATCAGGAGTATGTCAAATTAAGACAACGGTATGACCAGCTTGGACGAAATCTGGATCCGGGAAGCCAGGAAT
>Ga0180436_10003807_pt1 | contig 13725 bp, 8 predicted proteins | sample SS_ome_2_FD_132434 | JGI IMG/M metagenome (GOLD analysis project Ga0180436, IMG submission 132434) | Hypersaline lake sediment archaeal communities from the Salton Sea, California, USA - SS_3_S_2 metaG | ecosystem: Environmental > Aquatic > Non-marine Saline and Alkaline > Hypersaline > Sediment...
CAGCTTCTCCCGACGCAGCAGCCGCACCTGGGCTTCTTGCAGTTCCCAGGTGCGCTCCTCGACCAAGTCCTCCAGGTGCTCACGGTGTTCCTCCAGGGCTTGTTCGGCCCGCTTGCGCTCAGTCACCTCGCGCTTCAGGCGCTCTGCCTGGCGTCGGAGTTCGTCCCTGGCTCGCTTGAGACGGAGCAAGGCCTCTACCCTGGCGAGTAGCTCCCGGTTGGAGAGGGGCCGCGCGACATAGTCATCCGCCCCTGCTTCCAGGCCGGCCGCCTGGCTCTCCGACGCCGTCTCCAGGCCGGAGAGTAGGATTACTCCCATACTCTCCAGGGTGTCGTCTTCCTTGATCTCTCGGCATACCTGTATTCCACCGATGTCACGTAGCACGACGTCGATCACGGCCAGATCTGGTTTCTGTGCCCTGGCCAGGCGCAGGGCCTCTCGACCCTCTTCAGCCTCAAGCACCCTGTAGCCGGCTCTGGCGAGCCGCCCCAGAGGCGCGCTGCTCTCGATATGGCTGGGTGGGTCCAGGGGGGTCTCCTTTATCGCTCTCAGACCTGCGTCGAGGTACTTCTCGGTGATCGCATAGTCTTCTCGCGCAAGGCTGCTCCTCAGCACATCTCGCGTGCACGCGAGGGTGGTCACCAGGACATCCTCCGGAAAATCGAGGCCAGCGAACAGTACCTTGGCCCAGGCGGTGTACTCGGCGAAGAGCGAGCGGTCCTCGGCGGCCAGTGCCTCGGCCAGATAGGCGAGGTGGTAGCCAGCATCCCGCACGCTTTTCGCTCGGCCCGATCCCTGAATGCCTTCCATACCTCAGGTTGTCTTTCGTACTGGCGTTTCACGATTTGCTCCGCCAACAACTCCTGCTCGGCTCGAATGGTGCGTGCAATCCCATTCAGCGTGTCCATAGCGGCCTTATCCTCCTCTTCGGCTACGCCAAGCTGCCACTTCCTAGACGTTCCACCCTGGGTCAGCGCAGTGGACCTATCGATCCAGCGCCTGCTGTACGGCTTCCGCCAGTCTTTGGGCGTCGAACGGCTTGTGAACGACGTCTACGACGCCCGCGGACTTCAGATAGACTGCGCTATCCTCCCTATCGTGCCCCACGATCACGGCCCTTAAGTCGGGCTGCCCGAGTCTTAGCTCACGCATCAACGCTTTGCCGCCCTCCTCCGGCGTCTCTTGATCGATGACCACCAGGTCAACCGTCGGCTCCGTTGATCCCCACCGCGGCGATTGACTGAGAGCGAGCGCCTCCGTTCGACTCGCTGCGGGCAGCACCCGATGGCCCATGGATTCTAGCGCGCCACTCACTGCGTTCCGCAAGGTCTGACCGCCCACCACCAGCAGGATGGTCGCCCCTTCTCCTCGCGAGGCCGTCGGGGATTCGCGATGGGTGGTTTCGTTCTGATTCCCCTCGTAGGGAGGGAGGTAGATGCGGAACGAGGTTCCCTCTCCCAACGCCGTGTCGACGTCTATCCATCCCCCGTGCTGCCGGACAACCCCGTGGGCCTGGGATAAACCGAGTCCGGTCCCTTGGCCAACGTCTTTGGTGGTGAAGAAGGGCTCGAACAGATGGGTGCGGACCTCATCCGTCATACCGATCCCGGTGTCCGAAACGGCCAGGCAGATCCATTCGTCACACCCCGGTCGGGCCTCCATCCGATTCGTTCGCCTGGGCATCTCATCCGCCGCCACTGATGCGTACATGAGCTCAAAACGCAGTATCCCGCCGTCCGGCATCGCATCACGGGCGTTCAGCGCCATGTTCCTCAGTGCCTGACGGATACGCTCGGCGTCCGCCAGGACCGTATACGTGCCCGGCCCACGGCGCACGTCGACATAGATGTGGGCAGGCAGCTCTGATCGCAGCTCCCCGGCTACGCCCTGGACCAACTCGGCTAGGTTGAGAGGCTGTCGGTCGATCATAGAACGGCTCGCGAAGTCGAGGATCTGCTGCACCAGGTCCGTCATGCCGCGCGATTCATCAAGGATAATCTCCAGGCTCTCCTCCAACCCCTCCGCCAAGTCGCGCTGCCTGAGGGCCATCTCCGTATAGAGGATGATGGGGTTGAGCCGGTTGCGGAAATCGTGAGCGATGCCCGAGGCCATCTGACCGAGGGCGGCGAGCCGTTCCCGCTGTCGCAGTTGTTCCTCGATTCGCACGCGCTTGCTGATGTCCCGCGCTACCCCAATGATCTCCACCGGAGCTCTGTGCTCGCCCACGACGACCTTGGCACGGACCTCTATGGGGACGATGTGTCCATCCTTGTGGATGGCTTCGAGCTCAAGGGGATCTGACACCATCTTGCCGGCGTCTAGCGCCCTGGCCAGGCCTTGGGCCTGCCTTGCGCAGGACTCCGCGGTAAGCACATCCGATGGTCCCATGGAGGCAACCGCTTCGGGTGCGTAGCCCAGGATTCTCTCCACCGAGGGGCTCACGTACGTGTAGCTTGCTTCCGCAATGTTCAGTTTGTAGATGATGTCGGCGGCGTTCTCGGCCAACAGCTCGTACTGCTCCTTGCTCTCTTTCAGCGCTCGCTCAGCTTCCCGCTTTTCCTCGAGCAACCGCTGTCTGTCAAGAGCTCCGTCGACGGTGGCGAGCACCTCATCCATATCCAGCGGCTTGGTGACGTAAGCCGCGGCGCCCTCATTGAGAGCCTGAACGGCAGTCTTCACCGAGGCGTGTCCGGTGATAACGATGAGGGCCGCTTCTGGGTGGAGCTCTTGCAGCGGAGGAAGCAGGTGTACCCCTTGGGCATCAGGCAGCTTGACATCAAGGAAGATGATATTGTAGGAGCCTGTTTCCGCTTCCCCGATGCCGGCCTCCGCTGTGGGTGCTGTCTGGACCAGGTATCCTTTCCGGCGCAGGATGAGTTCCAGAGTCTCGCGCATACCAAGGTCGTCGTCAATGATCAATATGCTCGGCCTAGGTTCCATGATGGGTCCCCGTCCCACGCCTGCTAAGGAGTGCAGTGTCACGTTTTTTATGCACTTCACGGTGTCACCCGCGGCCCCTTGTCGGACAGTCGCGCTGGCGTACGTTCACCGATGGGCAAACGTACTGTGAAGGTGCTCCCCTCGGCCAGCCGGCTCTTCACCTCGATAGTGCCGCCGTGCCCCTCGACCAACGATTTCACGATCGCCAGGCCTAACCCAATACCCTGTGTCTTCGTGGTGAAGAGCGGTTCGAAGATCTGGTCCTGCTGATGGTCAGGAATGCCCATGCCGGTATCCGATATCGCGACCTCGATCTCACCATCGGACAACCTACTGGACCTGAGCACCAGTTCCCCGCCGTCGGCCATAGCCTGGATCCCGTTCTCCTCAATGTTGCGGAATACTTGAATCAGCTGGTTGGGATCCCCGCGAATCAAGGGTATTTCCTCATCCAAGCAGGTAATGACGTCGACCTGCGACGGAACGTCCAGGCTGTGGACGGTCTCGACAATGATTTGATTGACGTCGACATCTTCACGGGTGGGCGGTTCGGAGCGAGCGAAGTCCAGCAAGCCTTGGATGACTCCCTCGGACCGGCCGACCTCGCGTTCCAGGATCTCAAGGGCCTCGCCGACATCAGGGTCCGGACTCTCGATGACCATCGTGAGAAAGTACGCGGCATTCTTGATCGCCCCCAGAGGGTTGCGCAGCTCGTGACTCACACTGCCCGAAAGACGTCCCAGGGTCGCCAGTTTCTCGTGTCGAATCAGTTGTTCCTGGAGCTGCTTCTGCTCAGTGACGTCGTCAGTCACCACGAGCAGGTGCGGCTCGCCGCCGAGCCTGAACGGGACAAAACGGAGATCGAGCCACACGCTCTTGCCGAACGTCGACACCAGGTGTGCTTCTTGACGCGTCGCCTCTCCGGCCGTCAATGCGGTCTCGGCGGCCTCCAGGAAACTGGCTCGCTTCCACGACGCAATCGTTCTGAAGTTCTGCGCGAGGAGTTGGTCTCGCGTGGCCCCGATGATTGGTCCGCTCGCCGCATTGGCGAGGACGCAATTCCCTGAAGTATCGTAGACGGTGATGCCTAGCGAGGATGCATCGATGAGCCTCCGGTTCAGTTCCAGAGCTTCCGCCATTCTCTCTCGGCTTTCACGGAGCTCCTCGGTGCGTCGCCTAAGTTCCTCAGCTCGCGCTCGAGTCTGCTCGTGGAGATAGAGCTTCTCGATCCCAGTGGCGATCTGCTTTCCCAGGCTTTGGAGCAATACAATCATCGAATCGCTGAAATGGGCGGCCGCTTCAGCAGCTAGGTTCATGACGCCCGTCACGCCCTGGGATCCGACAAGGGGTATGCTGGCTATGGATTCGAATCGCTCCTGCTCTAGAAACGAGCGGAGGGCCCCGGGGTAGGCCTCGAGACGGTCGATCGTCAGTGGCTCGCCGGTCTGCGCCACGCGGCCGGCCATGCCCTCCCCCAGGGGCCACTGCTTCAAGGCTTCCACAGATCGGGTGCTGATGCCTCGGTGAGCCTTCAGGACCAGATTGTCACCTGCTTCGTCCAGGAGCATGATGCCAGCCGCCTCGACGCCCACCAGCCGCAGCGACTCATCCAGCGCCTGCTGGAGAAGTTCCTTGACCCCCTGGGCCCGGTTGACAATGGTAGCCATCGTGTTGAGCGCTCGCAGATCGTCCATACGCCGTTCCAGATCGAGCGTCAGCGCCATGACCTCTCGATTCGTTTCGGTCAGCTCCTTCTGGAGTGTCGTAATTGTCTTGTCAGCCTCTGCCAGCGCTCGTCGCAGTTCCTTTTCACTCATACCCGTGTCCTCGCCCGGTGCGGGCCCGGTTCTTTCCCGGCCATTGGCCCCATGCCCACGCGATCGGAAGGGGCTTGGCTCGCCACTGCTGTTCGGGCCCTCATACTTGTCTGTTTCTCCGCTCGCCCATTCTCAAGCCTATGTGCTGCCCTGCTCGTCGGCTGCCTTGACCACGACCACGGTGGCGTCGTCGTCGTCCTTGGCCAGCCTTCGCAGGAGTGTGCCGGCCGCCTCCGCGGCCGAAGCGCGGGCAAGGTTTGGGAAATCGCTCCAGCGCCAGCGGGACGACAGGCCGTCGGAATGGAGGACCAAGACGCTTGATGGGTCCCATGCGTGATGGGTCACGACTGGATTAGGTGCTTGTCCCCCCAGCACGCCGCGCCGGATGCGGAAATCGATGGGTGCCCGACTCTCAAAGACGCGTGACACGATATCGCCCACCATGCCAAAGGTCAGGCGCTTCTCCACCCAGTCGAAGCGAGCGACCGCCATCACCACGCCGCGGGTGGCTCGGCAGGCTCGACCCACACCGCGGAACAAGCGTGTCAGGTCTTGGTCAACGTGCCGCTCCACATACTCGCGCGCCTTCCGGCTGGCCCGATGAGCGTACTGACCGTGGCCCAGTCCATCAATGACGGCCACCAAGACGCTCTCGTCCCAGCGTTTGATGACGAACGCGTCGCCGTTGAGCCGCATGGCGGGGTGGGGGCGCGTCGCCGCACCGAAGTCCAGCGGACAGCGCGCGGTCGCTGGCGCCGGCGTCTCATGAAGCCAACGCAGGCAGACGATGTGCGTGCCTCGGTCGGGGCTTCCGCGTGAAGTGATCTCGAAAGCATCCGTGAGGCGATTGATCGTGCCCAGGCCGTATCCGAGGCTGCCCGTGGTAGAGTAGCCGTCACCGATGGCCCGTTCGACGTCCTCAATACCGGGGCCTCGATCAAGTGACTCGATCTGGAGCCCCTCGCGATCACCGGCGGTGATGGGAGTGATCGTCAGCGTCCCGCCGCCCGCGTGCTCGACCAGGTTGGTGCCGATCTCGCTGACGACCAGCGCGATCTCTCCCTGCACTACCTCGTCGAAGCCGACAGCCCCTGCCAGACGCCTGGCCTTGCGCCGCGCTTCACCTACGTCGCTCGCATAGGAAATGCGAATATGCGCTCTATCCGTGGTTTCCCATCCGTTAGCCATGGCGTGCTCGATCCTCCTGGTGTGCGTTCATGCCTGCCGCGGTACCTGCTTACCTACGCCACTTTCTCACCGTCACCCTAGTCCCCTTGCCCACCTCGGTCTCGATCTCCATTTCGTCCATAAGCCGCTTGGCACCGGGCAGTCCCAAGCCGAGACCCCCACTGGTGGTGTATCCCTCCTCCAATGCCAAGCTGAGATCGGCGATGCCCGGGCCTCGATCCTCGAAGATGAGCTCGATACCATGCGCTCGAGGCGAGTTCAGTTCTCGCCACCTTACGTCGCCCGAACCTGCGTAAAGGTAGATATTGCGCGTCAATTCCGATGCAGCGGTGACAATGCGGGTCAGATCCGTCAAGCCGAACCCGATCTCTCTAGCGGCATCCCGAATGGCCCTCCGGACGGAAACGATGTCACCCTCAGATTCAATCCGAAGACGTCCTTCGTAGTTATCCGCCATTCCATTACCTCCCAGTCTCACAGGCCGCCCAACAGATCGAGCGCGCGCTCGACGTCCAAGGCGGTGTTTGCCTTGCCCAGAGTCAGGCCCAGCTGGGTGGCAGTGATGGCGACGCTGGGACGCATGCCAGCGATGACGGTCTCTCCCCCCATCAATCCTACCATCTGGGCTGTCTCAGCGACCGTTCGAGCGAAGAAGGAATCGAGGATTTCGACAGCTGAGATATCGAGCACCAGTCCCTTTGCTTCGTAGTCGGCCATGGCGTGCAGCACTTGATCCTGCAGCTCGGACACGGTGGCGTCATCCGGAGCGGATGGCACCGTCACCATGAGAACATCGCGCACTTTGACGACTGAGACACTTTCAACGGCCACATTGACCTCCTTAGATAACAAGTGAGACGAGTGAGTGAATGATGGAGAGAAGTCCACACAGCGACATCACATTCCCTCTCCCAGTATGCCCAGCGCCACGCGCAGCCCGGCCGCCAGCGAGGAGCGGGTGGTGATGTTGGACAGATCAAGGCCCAGATGGACGATCGTCTGGGCGATGGCAGGCCGTACGCCAGTAAGGATCATATCGGCCCCCAGCAGCCGCACGGCCGTGATGGTCTCAATCAAGTGACGTGCCGTCTGTGTATCAATGGTCGGCACCCCGGTCACGTCGACCAGCACTAGGTCGGATTGGGTGCTTGCGATGGCGTCCAGAAGATCTTCTGCCAGGCGCTGGGCGCGGCGGCTGTCGAGCGTGCCGATAAGAGGTACGACGACGATGCCTTCCCACAACTCGATGACGGGAGTCGAGAGCTCCAGGATCTCCTCTGCCTGTCGAGCTATCTGTCTTTGAGCGTGTCGCGCTTCCGTCACGTCGACGAAGGAAGACATCATGCGGATCGGGCGGCCGCCGGCATCGGCGACCAAGCTGGCGGACAGCTGAACGATAAAGGTCGATCCATCTTTGCGCTTCGCCCGCAGTTCACCGACCCAGCTCGATGCGTCTAGCAGCTCCTCAATGACCTGCCCGACCTCTCGCGGGCGCTCCACGAAATCCGGGGGGAGCCTACCGAGGACCTCACTAACGTCGTTGTAGCCCCACATATCGACGAAGGCCTGGTTGACGTAGCAGATGCTTCCCTGGAGATCGGTGATGGCGATGCCGTTGATGGAGGAGGCGATAGCGCTCTCCTTGACGCGGAGCTCTTGCTCCATGGCCTTCCGGTCCGTCGCATCGCGGTTGCTGGCCCGCCGCCCCAGCCGGCGTCCTTCATCATCCTTCACGGGTTGGCAGGCATGCTCGATCCAACGCTCCTCACCGGCGCGGGTGCTGATCCGGAACTCCAAGAACAACGGTTCATCCCGCTTAACCTCGTGTTGCAGGTGCTCTTCCAGAGCCGCGCGGTCGTCGCGATGGGTGATCTGCTGAAGCAGCTGAGGGTTTTCCAGGAAGGCTTGTCGGTCATAGCCCGTGATCCGTTGGCAGGCCGGGGAGACGTAGAGAAACTCGCCCTCGGGCCCGATCCAGTATTCCCAATCGTAGGTGAAGTCCGCGACAGTGCGGAAGCGACGGCGACTCTCCTCGAGAGCCTGTCGAGCCTGCTTCCGCTCCGTGATGTCGCGTACCGCCGTGACGCGGACGGTGTCAGCCCCACTGCTCACGACCTTCCCGCGGAGATCCGCGGGGAAGGTCGATCCGTCGGCCCGCAGCATGGTTGCCTCGTACGGTTTCTCGTACCCCCCCGCGATGTTCTCTCTTACGATTTCGCGCGACGCGGGGGCGACGAGATTGAGACCATCCATGCCAACCATGGCGGAACGCTCGTATCCCAGCACGTCGGCGGCGGCTTGATTGACCTCCAGGATCCTGGCCTGACGATGGATGATGATCGCCTCGAAGGATGCTTCCGACAGCCGCCGGAACCGGGCCTGCAGCCTGGCAAGACGATGGCGCAGGGCACTGACCTCATCGGCTGGCGTCGTCTGCGTCTGTTCTTTGGTCTGCATGAATCATCCTCTCTCTGACTTCACGGTGATGCCTCGCGTTCTTGAGGTGATCATTCACAAATCCGGACGTCCATCTTCCTCAACGCCACGCGCAGCCCCGCTACCAGCGACGAGCGGGTGGTGATGTGGGAGAGATCAATGCCCAGGTTGACCAGCGTCTGGGCAATGGAGGGGCGCACGCCGGTCAGGATCACGTCTGCGCCCAGCAGCCGCACGGCGCTGATGGTCTCAATCACGTGCTGAGCTGTCACGGTGTCAACGGTGGGCACGCCCGTGATATCCACCAACGCGATCTCGGACCCTGTTTCGACGATAGCGATCAGGAGGTCCTCCATGAAATGCTGGGTGCGTTGGCTGTCCAGCGTGCCGATGAGGGGGGCCGCGATGATCCCATCCCACACCTGCATGGTGGGTGTCGACAACTCCAGGATCTCCTTAGCCTGTCGGGCCAGTGCAGTCTCCATCCGTTTCTGCTCCAGGGCCTGCACGACGGCCACGGAGAGGGTCTCCAGGGCCTCCCGATCGTCGTCGTCGTAGCCCTTTTCCTTGTTCGCCAGCGCGATCATGCCGGCGACGCTACCCTGGGCGTCCTCCAGAGGCACCCCTATGAAAGACGTTATCCTTGGATGCCCTTCGGGGGGCTCGATCCAGTCGGTGTGAGCGGCAGGCTCGTTGAAGATTATCGCCCGCCCTTCCTTGATTACCCGGCCGCGGATGCCGCGTACCGGGAGATCCTGGGCCGTGATCAGCTCCTCCGAGTCCTCAATCAGACACTCATCCCACCCTGGGTTGCTGATGGCGATGGTGTCCAGCCGCCCACGCTGGTTCACCTCACAGATGAAGCCAAACTGGCTGCCCGTCAGCTGCTCGGCAATGGCCAGGGAGGTCTTGGCCAGCTCCTCCTCGGTCTCACCTTGCAGCGCATCGCGGAAGATGCGGTTGATGCCTTCCAGCACCGACGCCTGGCTGGCGAGGGCTTCTGCCTGTTTCCGGGCAGTGATGTCTATGGCCACCTCAAATCGGACATCCCGACCATCGGGCCAGCGGATGAGCTGATCCGTGATCAGGTAGTCTCTGTCGAGCACATGGTTGTGGTACTCCCACGTGTACGGCTCTCCCGTCCGCTGGATGATCTCGTTGGTACAGAAGTCGCAAGGCTCGTCGAAGCCCTGAAACGCCTCGTAGCAGGTCTGACCCACCGGATTGCTGCCCAGCAACTCCTTGAACGCATCGTTGACGAAGATCACCTCGAAGGTCTCCGGATCCACGACGTAGAGAATCTCGGGGAAGTGCTTGATGATGGCCAACAGCCGCTCTCGCTGGCGACGGCGCACCTCCTCCATGCTCTTTCGCTCCGTCACGTCACGTGAGTTGATGACCACACCTTCGATAGCAGGATGATGGAGTTGATTGCTGCCCGTCGCCTCGAGCACCCGGTATGAACCATCCTTGCACAGGAAACGGAATTCGATGGATAGGACGGCGTCTGGGTCGTTGACGACTTTGGTGAAGGCCTCTTCCGTACCTGCCCGGTCATCTGGGTGAACGAACTCAAAGACATCCCGGCCGATCAGGTCCGCCGGTTCGTGTCCCAGCACCCGGCGGATAGCCGGGCTCTGATAGCGAATCGTGCAATTCTCCTCGAGAATCGTGATGATATCCGATGCGTTCTGAATCAGTGCCCGAAAGCGTTCCTCCCTTTGCTGAAGCTCCCTCTCAGCTCGTTTGCGCTTCGTGATCTCCAAGAATGAGGCCATCATACCGAGGGGCTGATCGTCTTCATCAGTCACCATGCTGGCTGCCACCTGGACGTCGAAGGATGCGCCGCTCTTTCGCCTGGCCCTTAGCTCACCACTCCAGCGTCCGCTCTTTTTCAGCTCCGCAATCACCTGGGCAGCTTCCTCCTCCATCTGCCAGAACTCGACGGCCTCTCGACCCAACACCTCTGTTCCGTCCTCGTAGCCCCAGACCTCAAGGAAGGCGGGGTTCACATAGGTCAGGTTCCCCTCCGGATCGGAGATAGCTATGGGGCTCAAAGCAGACCGGAAAGCATGGTTCTTGATGCGCAATTCTTCCGTCAGCTGCGCCGTTATCTCTTGGTGTTTGTTCATGGCTGTTCTCTGAATCTCCTGTTCTTGCCGAACGCGGCTACTGACTGGATCGGTGTGTGAAAATGATGATCCCTCTGGGTGACCCGCACGGGTCACTCATACGGCTGCCGCCTGTCTGATCGTTCGAGTGAGATGTCCATGCTTTCTACGTCACCCGTTTCCAATCGTCAACGCTGACTCTCGACCAACGTCTGCGCCACTTGGAGCCCCGCTGCCAGTGATGAGCGGGTGATCATCTCGGAGAGATCGATCCCCAGGTGGACCAAGGACTGGGCGATGGATGGGCGGACGCCCGTCAGTACCACCTGGGTGCCCAATAGCTGCGTCGCCCTGACCGTTTGAATCAGGTGTTGGGCTGTCTGGGTGTCGACGGCGGGCACGCCCGTGATATCGACGAGGGCTACGGCAGCGCCCGCCGCCGCGACCCGCTCCAGCAGAACGTCCATGAAGTGTCGCGCGCGTCGGGTGTCAAGCGTCCCGATGAGGGGTGCAGCAACGATACCCTCCACGACTTCCAGAATGGGCGTTGACAGTTCGAGGATCTCCTCTGTCTGTTGGCGAATGACGCGCGTGCGCCGTGCCACTATCTCCTCAAGCTGCTCTCGCTGACGCTGAAGCGTTTCCTCGGCCTCCCTACGGTCGCTGATATCGATGCCAATGCCGCCCAGGTAGGCCGCCCCCTGCAGCTCCATCAAGACGCCGGTGAACAGATAGGGGGTGATCTCTCCGGACTTGGAGACGAAGTCAGCCTCGACCGACGCCTGGCCCTCACGGAACACCCTCTCCACGCTCTCCGCGATGGCCTGTTGGTGCTCACCCTGGAAGAAGTCGGTCGGCGTCATCTCGGCAAGCTCCTCCGCCGAGTAGCCGCTGACCTCCTCGAAGTTCTCATTCCAGCGGACGAACCTACCCTCCGAGTCGAACAGGTAGAACACGCCGGGAAGGCTGCTGATGAGCGCCTCAGAGAAGGCCTTCTCCTCAGCCAAGTCCATTTCAGCTTGCTTCCGTTGGGTGATGTCCATGACCAGGGCCGTCATGCCCCGTACGTGTCGCTCCTTGTCCAAGTCAGGAACGAACGTCGTCCGGGTCCAACGAGCCCCGGTCGCATACGGCATCTTCCGCTCGTACTCGACCCTCTCACCCGCCATCGCCCGGTCGATGTCGGGCTTCGCTGCCTGGAACGCGTCCTCGCCGATGATCTCTCGCGGCATCCGTCCAACAATCTCGCTGCGATCTCGTTCAAACACGTCCTCGTACCCCTTGCTGACAAACACGTAGCGGTAGTCTTTGTCCACGTACGAGACAAGGACCGGCAGGGCGTCGATGATGGTCCCGAGTTGCTTCCGTGACTCGGCAAGCTCTCTCTCAACCGCCTTCTGTTCCGTGATGTCTCGGAAGGAGGCCATCATCCCGATGGGCTGACCACCATCGTCGCTGACCGTGCTAGCTGCGACTTGAACGTCGAATGGGGCGTCGTCCTTGCGACGAGCACTCAGCTCGCCGCTCCAGCGGCCGCTTTCTTGGAGCGCGTGCACGACTTGACTCGCTTGCTCCTCCATCTGCCAGAACTCGACCGCCCGACGTCCCAGCACCTCCGCCTCCTCCTCGTAGCCCCAGACCTCAAGGAAGGCGGGGTTGACGTAGGTCAAGTATCCCTCCAGGTCGGAGATGGCAATGGGGCTCATAGCGGACCGAAAGGCATGGTTCTTGATGCGCAGCTCTTCCGTCAGCTCTGCTCTTGTCACGTTCTGCTCGCTCATGGTTCTCTCCTTGCTGGTATGCCTCCCAAGCTAAGTAGGGGCGAGGGGGCACTCGATGCGCATGGGATTGGTGGGCGGCGGTCCTCCGCGCGTTAGCGCCGGATCATCCCCTGTGCCACTTCCAGGCCGGCGGACAGGGACGACCGGGTGGTCAAGTCCCCCAGATCAATCCCCAGTTGGACCAGGGCCTGGGCAATGGCCGGGCGCACCCCGGTCAAGACGACGTCAGCCCCCAGCAGCCGGGTGGCGGTGATGGCATCGATTAAGTACTGTGCCGTCTGAGTGTCGAGAGCGGGCACCCCGGTGATGTCGATCAACGCTACCTCAGAGGTCGCGGAGGCGACTTCGTTGAGCAGCACCTCAGTGAACCTTTCGGCACGGCGCGCATCCAGCGTGCCGATGAGGGGGACAACCACGACACCCTCCATGACCTCCAGTACGGGCGTGGAGAGTTCCAAGATCTCCTCCGTCTGTTGGCGAATGACACGAGTGCGCTCCTCCACCATGTGCTGGAGTTCCTCACGGTGGCGCCGCAACTCCTGCTCCGCTCTCTTCTGCTCCGTGACGTCCCGGGCCACGGCGTAGAGCCTGCCGCTTCCCGGCTCAGGGTGGGAGACCCAACTAAGCCAGCGATAGCCGCCGTCCTCGTGACGGTAGCGGTTCTCAAAGGCCATCACTTTCTCTCCCTGGCTCAGCTTCTCTGCGATCAGTGCGTTCGTGGGCTCCACGTCATCGGGGTGGATGAACTCGAGGAAGGGATGCGACAGCAGCGTGTCCTCGCTGTACCCCAGGGTCTCAGTGAAGGCTGGATTAACCCTCGTGAAGGTGGCCGTCTTCATATCCGCGATGCAGATGAGATCGAGGGACATGTCGAAGATGCGGGCCATCTCTTGGCTGGTCTCTCGCCGCTCAAGCCAGAGGGACAGGGTCTCCGCGATGTTGGCGAGCATGTCTCGTTGCTCAGGGAGGAGGAAGGGTCTCTCCTCCGTGTAGTAGACCGATGCCTTGCCTCGTCTCTTACCGTGCACGTCAATCGAAGCATGAAGACCGTGAGAGAGGCTTTCTGTGTAGGCATCCGTGGTGTATCGCTCGCCATCCAGCTCCAGGACGGGGACGGTCAATCCCGGAAACTCCATCGCCGAGACCAGGTGCTCGACGATGCGCTGGCACAGATCTCCGGGGGAGATCTCCCTCTGGACGTCGCGGTGTACCGCGTGGAGGCACGTCAGCTCTTTGACCCGCTCCTCCAGCGCCCTCTCAGCCCGCTTCCGTCCCGTGATGTCACGGGATATGCCCAGCACGGCCTCTACCTGCCCGTCGCGCGAAATAGGCACCAGCCACGTGCTCAACCAGGCTTCGCCATCCGGGAAGATGACCCGGCTCTCTTCGTTCAGCCTCTCCCCGGTCTCCATAACGCGGTGCAGGGCTTCCCGCTGCCGCCCGCTGATCTGG
>Ga0180436_10003809_pt1 | contig 13722 bp, 8 predicted proteins | sample SS_ome_2_FD_132434 | JGI IMG/M metagenome (GOLD analysis project Ga0180436, IMG submission 132434) | Hypersaline lake sediment archaeal communities from the Salton Sea, California, USA - SS_3_S_2 metaG | ecosystem: Environmental > Aquatic > Non-marine Saline and Alkaline > Hypersaline > Sediment...
ATGGGCAACCTTCCCGTCGACGACGCCGAAGGGCTGCTGCGACGCACGCGGGACCTGGTCGGCCGCGACGGCGCGTTCCTGATCGGCATCGATCTCGTGAAGGACGTCGAGGTCATGGAGAAGGCCTACGACGACGCCGCGGGCGTGACCGCGGCGTTCAACCTGAACCTCCTCGACCGGCTTCGCTCGGAGCTGGGCGCCGAGGTCGACACGCAGGCGTTCCGCTTCCAGAGCGGCTGGAACCCGGCCCGCTCGGCGATCGAGAGTCGGCTGGTGGCGACGCGGCCGACCGGGATCGTCATCGACAAGCACCGCTTCGACTTCGCCGAGGGCGACTTCATCCACACCGAGGACTCCCGGAAGTTCGATCTCGAACACTTCCTCCCGCACGCCGAACGCTGCGGCTTCGCCGAGGCGAGGATCTGGACCGATCCGAAGGACTGGTTCGCGATCATCCTTCTGGAGTCGGCGGCGTAGGGGGGGGAGCGTGGAGAGTGGAAAGTGGAGAGTGGAAATTGGGGGGTGGGGGAGAATGGAAAATGGAAAATGGAGATTGGCAGGGGCGGCGACCTGCACAACTCTGATCCGCCACGCGAAAGCGAGCATGGCCCGAACGGGCCACGCGCAGCGCTCAGACCGGTCAGCTCCGCCGAAGGCGATGATGCGGCCGCGCCCTGCACGACTCCGCTCCCCCTCCGGGGGAGCTCCGCCGAAGGCGGTGAGGGGGCCGCGTCGCCGGCTCGTTGATCACCCGACCAACGACCACCGCCCCCCCTGTCTCCTGCTCTCCTGCTCACCTGATCTCGCCGAAGGCGTGCTCTCGCCGCAGGCGTCACTTCTTCTCGTGATGGCCGCCGAATTCGAACCGCTGGGCGGACATGACCTGATTCGCGAAGTCGGCTTCGCCGCGGGAGCTGAAGCGGGCGAAGAGGGCGGCGGCGAGGACCGGGGCGGGGATCGACTCGTCGATCGCGGCCTCGAGGGTCCAGCGACCTTCGCCCGAGTCCGAGACGCGTCCGCCGAACTCGTCGAGTCCGGGGCTCTTCGCGAGTGCCGATGCGGTCAGGTCGAGCAGCCACGAACCGATCACGCTGCCGCGGCGCCAGACTTCGGCGATCTCCTTCAGATCGAAGTCGTACATGTACGCCTCGGGCTCGCGAAGCGGGGTGGTCTCGGCGTCGACGTCGCGGTCGTGCTTGCCGGCGTTGGCGTGCTTGAGAATGTTGAAGCCTTCGGCGTAGGCGGCCATGAGCCCGTACTCGATGCCGTTGTGGACCATCTTCACGAAGTGACCGGCCCCGTTCGGCCCGCAGTGCAGCCAGCCGTGATCGGCGGTCGTCTCGTGGCCGCCGCGGGCTTCGGTCGCCGGCGCGGTCGCCATGCCGGGGGCGAGCGCCTCGAAGGCCGGGGTGAGATGCGCGACCGCGTCGTCGGGGCCGCCGACCATCTGGCAGTAGCCGCGCTCGAGTCCCCAGACCCCGCCGGAGACGCCGACGTCCACGTAGCGGATGCCCTTCTCGGCGAGGCTCTTCGCCCGGCGAAGATCGTCCTTGTAGTAGGAGTTCCCGCCGTCCACCAGGATGTCGCCCTCGCCGAGGTGCGGGACGAGCTGCTCGATCGTGCCGTCCACCAGGGCCACCGGCAGCATCATCCAGACCGTCTTCGGGCCTTCGAGCTTCGCGGCGAAGTCCGCGAGGTCGGTCGCGCCGATCGCACCCTCGGCCTCCAGCGACTTCACGGCGTCGGGTTTCACGTCGAAGACCACGCAGCGGACGCCCGCACGCATCATCCGGCGGACCATCCCGGCGCCCATGCGGCCGAGTCCGAGCATGCCCAACTGAAGATCCTGACTGGCGGCCATCGTGTGCTCCTGAGGGGAATCGTGTGGTGGCGGGAGGCTACCCGAGGCGCCGTCGCATCGTCGGTCTCCATCGCGTCCGTGACGCGGGTCATCGACGGGGTCGCGGGGTGGGGTGGATGCCTCGGTCCGATCACGCGGCAGGTGCAGGTGTTCACCCCACGCCCCGAGGGACGATCCCGGCCGTGACCCGGAGCGACCGGTGAGTCGTTCGAAAAACCCGGCGTTCATCGATCGATTCGTTCAACCCGGTCAGCGCCGGGGTCGATCGCCACCCCGGTCACATTCCGACATTCCGGGGGATTCCATGTCATCGTCATTCTTCGTCGCGCGACTGCGCTCATCGGTCCGGGCACTCCGGGCGCCGGCGGGCGTCGCCGTCCTCGCCTCGAGCGGGGTCGCGTCCGCAGCCGTTCCGATGCCGCCCGATCCGGGGCCCGATCCTCGACTGGAACCCATGTTCCCGCCCATCCTCCCCGGGCGCGATCCGGCGGGCCGGGTTCGCGGCGCCGATCAACCGGTGGTCGAGGAGACCGTCGAGGAGTCGGCGCGGGAGTGGTTCGGCCGGGCGCCGTGGTGGACCTGGTCGCGGGCGACCGGCGACTGGGCGGGCCTCCGCACCGACGCGGAGGGCGCGGGCATCGAGTTCAACGGGGCGTCGGTGACCGAGTGGGCCCGGACCAGCGGCGGCATCGACGACCGCTGGGCGTTCCGGTACCTGCTCGATCTCAACGTCGGACTCGATCTCGGCACGCTCGTCGGCCTCGACGGCGGCACGGTGTTCGCGGCGTATCAGAACGTGCACGAGCCGGTCGGGCAGGCCTGGTCGGGCGCGTATCAGGTCACCAGCAACATCGCGCTCGACGAGGGGATCTCGCAACTCTCCGAAGTCTGGTACGAGCAGGTGCTCTTCGATGACGCGCTTCGTTTCAAGCTCGGCAAGGTCGATGCCAACACCGAGTTCGCGTACCTGACCAGTGCGGGTGAGTTCCTCAACGCCACGGCGGGTTTCTCGCCGACGATCTTCGCGCTGCCGACCTACCCCAACCCGGCCTTCAGCGCCAACGTGTTCTGGACCCCCGACGACGTCTGGCACGTCGGAGGCGGGGTCTACGACGGCGCCTCGACGGTCGACGGCATCGCGACGGGCGCCCGCGGTCCGTCGACCGCGTTCTCCTCCAAGCACTCCGACGACGTGTTCCTGATCGCCGAGGGTGGATTCCGTCTCGCGGAGGCGGGACCGCTCAGCGGCGCGATGCTGTCGGTCGGGGGATGGTGGCACACCGGCGACTTCACCACGTTCTCGGGCGGGTCGCGCGACGGCGCGGGCGGCGTCTACGCGATCGGCGAGGCGCGGCTGATCACGCCGACCGGCGTCGATCTCGACGACCCCGAGGATCTCGGCGGGCTCTGGGCGTTCGGGCAGTTCGGTTGGGCCCCCGACGACGTCGCCGAGGTCGGCCTGCAGTTCGGCGGCGGGCTCGCGCAGTACGGCACCTTCGCGGGGCGGCCCGACGACTCGGTCGGCATCTACGTCACCTGGGCCGACTTCAGCGACGATCCGGCGTCGGGATTCGTCGGCGACGAGACCGTGGTCGAGGCGTATTACGACTTCGCGGTCACGCCGTGGTGCCACGTGAAGCCCGACCTTCAATACATCTCCAACCCGGGCGGCGATCCGTCGCTCGACGACGCCTGGGTGGGCACGCTCCGCGTCACCATCGTCTTCTGAATCGCCTCGCATCCGCACCGACACGCCTGCATGGCGGGGCGGTCCGCCGTCCTCGGGAACACCTGACTCATGACCATCTCCACTCGACTTCACCTCGGATTCGCCATCGCAGGTCTCACCGTCCTCTCGCTGGCGTGGATCGGCTGGTCGGCCGTCTCGGGCATCCGCGACTCGCTCGACCACGCCTCGGACAAGGCGTGGGGCACGGCCGACGCCGCCATGGAAGGCGGCACCGAGCTCGGTCTTCAGATGCGGGCGGTCTCCGACCTCCTCGCCTCGCGGGAGGCCGACGACACCGACGTCCGGGCCGCGGGCTCGGCGAGCGACGAACTCTTCGACACGGCGATCGCGCACGGGTTGCTTCCCGATGCGGTCGTCGCTCGGATGCAGAATGCCCGCGGAGGCTACGCGCGGGCGGTGGACGACGTGATCCGCACGCATCGAGCCTTCACCGACGCACGTGCGCGGTTCGATCATCGCACCGAGGCGTTCGTCGCGTTCGGTCGGGAGATCGAGGAGATCGGCGACGGACAGGTCGAGGCGATCGAGGCGGATCCGGCGCGGGCATGGTCATGGAACGACGGGCTCGCCGAGATCTGGGAAGCGGCCGACGGCGGCATGGAATCGAACATCGGCCTGCTCACCACGCTCTACCACCTTGAACGATTCCTCGCCGGCGCCGACGTCGAGTCGTCGCGAGCGGGCATGGACGAGGGGCTGGGCTTCCAGCGGGAGGCGGCCGACGGCATGCTCGGGACGGGGACCTTCGACATCCCTTGCGCCGACGATCCGTCGGAGCTGATGTCGGACCGGTACCGCGCCATGCTGCAGGACTTCGAATCCGATGTCGATGCGGTCTACGAGACCGGACAAGCGCGGATGAAGGCGTTCCAGTCGTACGAGATCGCGGCGGCGCAGCTGCTCGAGGTGCTCGATGCCTTCGAGCAGGCGGGCGACGATGCGATGGACGCCGAGGTCGCCGCGACCCATGATCAAGTGGCGACCGCCTCCTGGCGGCTGGCCGTTCTCGGTGGCTTCGGGCTGTTCGTCTGCGGGGCGTCCGCGGTCCTCATCTCGCGGTCGGTGCTGGTGCCGCTCCGGCAGGTCGAGTCCGCGCTGGCGGACATCGCCTCGGGCGAGGGTGATCTGCAGCGTCGCCTCGACGCCTCGCGACGCGACGAGCTCGGCGCGGTGGCGGGTCACTTCAACGCATTCGCCGAGAAGCTGTCCGCGACCATCGATCGGATCCGTGAGGAGGCCGAGGACCTCGGTGGTGGGGCGACCCGGATCGCCGGATCGAGCGAGACGCTGGCGAACGAGTCGGGCTCGCAGGCCGCGAGCGTCGAGCAGGTGTCCGCGTCGATGGAGGAACTCTCCTCGACCGTGGGGCGGACCGCCGAGCGGACCGGCGACGCGGTCCGCACCGCGACCGAGGCGCGGCGAGAAGCCGATGCGGGCGCGGGTCGGATGAAGGAGCTCGTCGAGGCGATGGACGGCATCCGTCGGTCGAGCGGCGAGATCGCGAGCATCATCCGGGTGATCGACGAGATCGCGTTCCAGACGAATCTGCTCGCCCTCAACGCGGCGGTCGAGGCCGCCCGGGCGGGCGAGGCGGGTCGCGGGTTCGCGGTGGTCGCGGAGGAGGTCCGGGCCCTCGCGCTGCGATCGGCGGAGGCGGCGAAGAACACCTCGGGCCTCATCGAGGAGTCGAACCAGCGGGCCGAGGGCGGGGCGCAACTCGTGCAGGACGTCGAACAGGCGTTCGCCCGGATCCTCGACGGATCGGCGACGGTGGCCGAGCGGCTCGACGAGATCGCTCGCGACAATCAGGATCAGTCCGGGGCGATCCGCGAGGTCGCGGCCGCGATCCAGGCGATCGATCGGGCGGTCCAGGGCAACGCCGCCGTGAGCCAGGAGCTCGCCGCCGAGGTTCAGGACGCCGAGTCGAAGGTCGGTTCGATCCGCACGGTGCTGGCGGGATTCCGCACCCGGGCCGCCTGAGGCGGTCCGCGGTCACCCGCCTCCGCGGGCCGCGTGCAGTTCGCAGAGCTGCGGCACCAACCAGTCGGCGAAGGCCGCCTTCGAGCACGGGCTCGAGGGCGGTCGTCGTTCGGAGCCGTCCGGCAGGATCAGCCGGCCGTCCACCTCGCCCGCATCCATGGTCTCGAGCGGATTCGCCACGATCGCGTGCAGCCGCTTCCGGGCGAGCTTGGCCCGGGCCGAGGCCGCGAGCTCGTCCGCGGGTTCGAGGGCGAACCCGATGCGGGTGCCCGGATGGGGGATCTCGGCGAGGCCCGCCAGGAGGTCGGGCACCGGTTCGAGCTCGATGGTGACGGGACCGTCCCTCCGCCGCCGCTTCGGCGGGTCGCCGGGGCGGCGGATCGGGCGATGATCCGCCACCGCCGCCGCCATCACGAGGATGTCGTGGCTCGGCCAGCATTCGCGGAGACGTTCGTCGAGTTCCGCGGCGGTCCGGAACCGGACGTCGTGGACCCCGGATGGTCCGATCGCCGCGGGAGGGTCCGGCACCGCGGGCCCGCGGAGCAGCGTGACCGGCAGGTCGAGGGCCGCCGCGGCACGGGCGATCTCCAGTCCCATCCGACCCGACGATCGGTTGCCGAGAAATCGGACCTCGTCGACGGGCTCCCAGGTCGGGCCCGCGGTGACGAGGATGCTCGGTGACCCGGCGGCGAGGGAATGGGAACCGACGTCCATCGTGCGGCGAAGCCTGTGCAAGCGGATGAGAGGGATGATCCGGTCGGCGTTTGCAGGAAGGGACCGGCTCATCCATACTAAGAGACTGCGCCCGTCACGCTCGGCGACCTCCGGTCGCCGGTGGCGGGGCGGGACCGGAGGCGACGTGATGCGTCGTCCGCAGACCGACAGAACCGATGCGGATCGACCCGATCCGCTGAAGATCGGAGTGCCGCGTGGCCAGGAAGGTTCGCAAGAAGCTCGGCGAGATCCTCGTCGAGGAAGGCGTCGTCACCGAGGACGTGCTGGCGGAATGCCAGACCCTGGCCGACGAGCGGGGGCGGAAGCTCGGTGAGGTCCTCGTCGAGGAGGCCAAGGCCTCCGAGGTGGACGTCACCCGGGCGGTGGCGCTGCAGCAGGGCTTCGACTTCGTCGATCTCGATTCGGCGGAGGGGGCGGCCATGGTGGACATGACGCTGCTCCCCGAGAAGACCTGCCGCCAGCACGGGGTGATCCCGCTCTCCCGCAACGAGGCGGGTCGACTGCGACTCGCGATCACCGACCCGACCGATCTCGACAAGATCGACGGCCTCCGATTCGCCATCACCGACGACTTCGAACTGGTGGCGTCTCCGGCCTCGCAGGTCGCGGCGCTGCTCGGCGGACAGGGGGCCGCGGTGAGCGGGGCGTCGATCGACGCCACCCTCGACAAGTCGATCGACCGTTCGGTGGACAGCTCGGTGGACAGTTCGGTCGACGCGTCGATCGACGTGGACGTCAGCGAGTCGGCGATCGTCAAGCTGGTCAACGGCATCATCATCGACGCGGTCCGCGGCCGGGCGAGCGACATCCACGTCGAGCCCCGCGAGACCTGCGTCGAGGTCCGCTACCGCATCGACGGCGTCTGTCAGAAGCAGAAGAGCCTCGAACTGCGGAACAAGCAGGCGATCCTCGCTCGTCTCAAGCTCATGGCGGGCGTCAACATCGCCGAGAAGCGGGTCCCGCAGGACGGCCGCATCAAGCTGCCGATCGACGGCGAGCAGATCGACTTCCGCGTCTCCTGCTGCCCCGCGTACTACGGCGAGAGCGTGGTGCTTCGCGTGCTCCGGCCCGATTCGGTCCGGATCGGTCTCGAGAACATCGGCTTCGAGGCCGACAACCTCGAGGTCTTCAACAAGGTCATCCGCCGCCCGAACGGCATCTTCCTGGTGACCGGCCCGACCGGTTCGGGCAAGACGACCACGCTCTACTCGGCGCTCAACGTCCTCAACACGCCGAATCGCAAGATCATCACCGCCGAGGATCCGGTCGAATACAACTTCAACGGCATCAACCAGGTGCAGGTCCGGGACGGCATCGGGCTCACGTTCCCGATCATCCTGAAGGCGATGCTCCGTCAGGCCCCCAACGTCATCCTGGTGGGTGAGATCCGTGACCGCGAGGTGGGCGACATCGCCATTCAGGCGGCCCTGACCGGTCACCTCGTGTTCTCGACGCTTCACACCAACGACGCCCCCAGTGCCATCACCCGACTGGTGGACATGGGCATCAAGCCGTTCCTCGTGGCGAGTTCGATCCAGGCCATCATGGCCCAGCGGCTCATCCGCGTGCTCTGCCCCAACTGCAAGAAGCCCGACGACAACCCCGACGGCAAGTCGCTGCGGCTGGTCAACATCTCTCCGGAAGAGGTCGCCGCGGGCAACATCCACCAGCCCGTGGGCTGCACCAAGTGCAACGGCACGGGCTTCAAGGGTCGCCAGGCGATCTTCGAGCTCATGGTCATGAACTCGGAGATCCGCGAACTCGCCTTCGAGCGGGCCTCGATCTCGGCGATCCGTCAGGCCGCCATCCGGGGCGGCATGCGAAGTCTGCTCGGCGACGGCAAGGTCAAGATCCTCCGCGGCGTCACCACGCCCGCCGAGGTCGCCCGCTTCGCCCAGATCGAGGGCTTCGACCCCACGGAGATCGGTGCCGGCTGATTCGCGGTTCCGGCCCCTCACCATCCCCAGTCCCCAAAGGGGGGACGGCCCTCGGCCGCCCCTCGTCCCAGGTTCAGAGTCATGTCCACCATCCAGATCGATCGTCTTCTCGACACCGTGGTCAAGCAGAGCTGCTCCGACCTCCACCTCACCGTGGGGCGGCCGCCGACCGTCCGCCTGCACGGCGGGCTGCGGAACCTCCAGACCAAGACCCTCGAGAGCGACGACATGGTCGCCCTCATGAAGTCGGTGACCCCCGAGAAGAACCAGCAGGAACTCCAGGAGATGGGGTCCACCGACTTCGGGTTCGCCTACGGCGATGCGGCCCGATTCCGCGTGTCGGTCTTCCGTCAGCGCGGCGACATCGCGATGGTGTTGCGACTGATCCCGAACAAGCTGCTGACCTTCGAGCAGATCGGCCTGCCCACGATCTGCAAGGAGCTGATCCGGCGGCCCCGCGGCCTCTTCATCGTGACCGGGCCGACCGGCTCGGGCAAGACGACGTCGCTGGCCACGATGCTCGACTACATCAACATGAACCTCGATCGGCACATCATCACGACCGAGGATCCGATCGAGTACTACCACTATCACAAGAAGTCGATCGTCAACCAGCGCGAGCTGGGCACCGACGTTCCGACCTTCTCCGAGTCGCTTCGCCGGGCCCTGCGTCAGGACCCCGACGTGATCCTCGTGGGTGAGATGCGTGACCTCGAGACGATCGAGGCGGCGATCGCGGCGGCCGAAACAGGTCACCTCGTGTTCGCCACGCTCCACACCACCGGCGCCTCGGGCACGATCAACCGAATCATCGACGCCTTCCCGGTCGATCAGCAGGCCCAGGTCCGGGTCCAGCTCTCGGTGGCCCTCATCGCGGTCCTCAGCCAGCAGCTGCTCGCCCGGGTCGACAAGCCCGGCCGCGTGGCGGCCTACGAGTTCCTCGTGGTGACGCCCGCGATCTCGAACCTGATCCGCGAGAACAAGACGTTCCGCATCGACTCCGCCATCCAGACCGGCAAGAAGTACGGCATGCAGCTTCTGGACGACCACCTCTGGTCGCTCTACCAGAAGGGTCTGATCTCGGCCGAGGAGATGGTGGACAAGGGGAAGGATGCCAACGACCTGACCCAGAAGGTCCACCGCTCGGGCGGCACGGTCGGTCGGACCGAGCTCGACCAGTCCGCGGACGAGGAAGCGAAGGCCTGACGGGGGATCGTTGGTCGCCGGGGAGCCGAATGCCCGTTCCTGGGCCGAAGCGTTGATCCGGCAAGTTCAGTTGTCGCACGAGATGCGGCCCGGAATGGCAGGCAACACTCCTGTGTTGATGTCGTATAGGCTGCTGTCCGACCGTCTCCGGAGTGCGGAATCACGCATCCGGAGGCCCCGACGACCTCGATGACCCCGAGGACCCCGCGACCGGGGCCGTGGGGATCTTGGGGATGGCGGGTCCGGTCGGAGGTGACGCGGGGTCGAGTTCGACCCATCGGCATCTCGTGCTGAGAAGCCCCGATGGTCGGGGCGGATTCGTCTCCCGGCTCCCTGGCCGGGGGGAGGACGGACGCGACCCGGATCGCGCATCCGGCGATCGGAGCCACGCAGGCACATGGCGAAGCTCAGCACCAGTGAACTCAAGGGTCGAAAGCTCGGCCGAGCGCTGACGAAGATGGGGAAGGTCACTCGTGAACAGGTTCACGAGGCCCTGACCATCCAGCAGCAGAATCCCGGCCGCAAGATCGGGCAGGTCCTGATCGAACTCGGATACGTGACCGAGGCGGACGTTCAGGAGGCGCTCGCCGGTCAGGCGGGACTCGACCGGATCTCGCTCCGGGATCGGGAGATCTCCGACGAGGCGATCGCGGCGATTCCGCCGACGACCGCCATCACGTACCAGCTCGTCCCGGTCAAGTACGACAAGGCCAGCAACGCCATCGCGGTCGCGATCAAGAGCGCCGACAACTTCGCCGCGGTGGATGAGCTGCGGAACCTGCTCCAGTTCAAGAAGGTCAAGGCGGTGCTGGCTGCGCCGGACGAGATCGACGAGATCCTCGCCGAGCGGTATCAGGCCACCGGCAGCGGCTTCGGCGAGATCTACGCCGAGGCGGGCAAGTCGGCGGCGGTCGCGGCCCTCGAAGGTCGCGGCGACTCGGTCGACATGGACGCCGTCATGGAGGCCGCGGGCGACAACGCGATCGTGCAGCTGGTCTACGAGACGCTGCTCATCGCCATCCGCGACAAGGCATCCGACATCCACTTCGAGCCGTTCGAGGAGGAGTTCCGGATCCGCTACCGCATCGACGGCGTGCTGTACGAGATGGACCCGCCGGACAAGCGTCTGGCCCTGCCCATCGTCAGCCGCGTGAAGGTCATGGCGAAGCTCGACATCGCCGAGCGACGTCTGCCGCAGGACGGTCGCATCGAGATCGACCTGCCGGGCATGTCGATCCCCATCGACCTCCGCGTCTCGGTGCTGCCCACGATGTTCGGCGAGTCGGTCGTGATGCGTGTGCTCGACCGGTCGAACGTCCAGCTCAGCCTGGACCGGGTCGGGCTGCGCGACGACGACCTCGAGCGGGTCCGCTCGCTCATCACCAAGCCCAACGGCATCGTGGTGGTCACCGGTCCGACCGGCTCGGGCAAGACGACGACGCTCTACGCGGCGCTCAACGAGCTCAACGAGCCCGGGGTGAAGATCCTGACCGCCGAGGATCCCGTCGAATACGACATCGACGGACTGGTCCAGTGTCAGGTGAACGTCGAGCAGGAACTGACCTTCGCGCGTCTGCTGCGGTCGTTCCTTCGACAGGACCCGGACATCATCCTGGTCGGCGAGATCCGAGACCTCGAGACCGCGCAGATCGCGATCCAGGCGTCGCTGACCGGCCACCTCGTGTTCTCGACCCTGCACACCAACGACGCCCCGAGTTCGATTCTCCGACTCGTGGACCTCGGCGTGGAGAGCTTCCTCCTGACCGCGACGATCGAGGCGATCGTCGCCCAGCGTCTGGTGCGACGCATCTGCAACAAGTGCAAGGAGGAGTACATCCCGACCGAGGAGCAGCTCATGGAGCTGTCGTTGCTCCCCACCGACGTCGAGGGGCGGACCTTCTACCGCGGTCGCGGGTGCGACGAGTGCAACAAGACCGGCTATCGCGGCCGGATGGCGCTCTTCGAGATCATGTCGATGGACGACACCCTGCGGGACCTGGTGATGACGCAGGCCTCCACGGCGGTGATCCGAGCCGAGGCCCGGCGACGTGGCATGCGGACGCTCCGCGAGTCGGGCCTGCTGGCGATCTACGAAGGCCAGACCACGATCGACGAGGTGGTCCGCGAGACCATCACCGAGGAATGACCCCGCGACCGGGAGCGACCCCGCTCCCGGTCGCCTTCCATCTCCCGTCGGTCGACCACGACCGGCTTCCCAGAGGACCGGACAGTCCGGTCACCGACAGCGCCACCGGCCCGCGAGCCTGCGGACCGGCGAGGATCCCGAGATGCCGACCTTTCAGTACGAAGCCGTCAACACCGCGGGCAAGTCCGAAAAGGGCGTGATCGAGGCGTCGAGCCGCGAGGACGCTCAGAACCAGCTCAAGAGCCAGGGCTTCTTCCCGACCTCGGTCGAGGAGTCGAAGCTGAAGGGCCGCGCCGCCAAGGCGGAGAAGAACAAGGGCAAGGCCCCGAAGGACGCCAAGAAGAAGAAGAAGAAGGGGATGGGCTTCAGCATCGGGAAGGTCAACACCAAGAAGATGACGACCTTCACGCGGCAGCTCTCGACCCTGCAGGACGCCGGTCTGCCGCTCCTCCGCTCGGTCCAGATCCTCGAGAGCCAGCAGCGTCCCGGGAAGTTGAAGAGCGTGCTCGGCGCGGTGGCGGAAGACGTCGAGGCGGGTTCCGCGCTCTCCGAGGCGATGGCCAAGCACCCCAAGGCGTTCGACCGGCTGTACTCCAAGATGGTCGCCGCGGGCGAGGTCGGTGGTGTGCTCGACATCATCCTCCAGCGTCTCGCCGACTTCATGGAGAAGGGCGAACGGCTGAAGCGTCGCATCAAGGGTGCCCTCATCTACCCCGCCGTGGTCATCACCATCGCGGTGCTGATCGTGACCGGCATCATGTACTTCGTGATCCCGAAGTTCCAGGAGATCTTCAACGACTTCGACGTGGAACTGCCGGGCCTCACGCTCTGGCTGGTCGACACCTCGAAGTGGGTGGCGGGCAACGCCAGCGAGGATCAGGCCGTGCCCGGGGCGGTGTGGATCCTGCTGTCGCCGTTCATCCTGTTCGCGTTCTACAAACTCATCCGCGTGACGGGGCCCGGCAAGGCGGGGACCGACATCCTGTTCTCACGACTGCCGGTCATCGGGCAGTTGATACGCAAGACGTCGATCGCCCGCTTCACCCGGACGCTCGGCACCCTGATCAGCGCCGGTGTGCCGATTCTCGAAGCGATCCTCATCACGCGAGATACGTCGGGCAACTACATCTACGAGAAGGCGCTCACCAAGGTCCACGACTCGATCCGCGACGGTGAGACGTTCGCGGGGCCGCTCCGCGAGGCCAAGGTCTGCGACCCGATCGTGGTCAACATGATCGACGTCGGTGAGGAGACCGGCGACCTCGACATCATGCTGATGAAGATCGCGGACAACTACGACGAAGAGGTCGACGTGGCGGTGGCCTCGCTTCTCTCGCTGCTCGAGCCGTTCATGGTCGTCATCCTCGGCGGCATCGTCGGTGCGATCGTGCTCGCGCTGTTCCTTCCGCTCGTCAAGATGATCGAGTCGGTCTCGCAGTCCAAGTGACCCCGCGGGGTCCGTCGCCCCGTCGATCCGGCACCCGCCGGGTCGACGGGGGACGGGCGACGCCGAGAGGATCCGCATGTCCTTCGACGCCTCCACGACCACCGTCCGATCCCGACGCCGCGCGATCCGCGGCTTCACGGTGGTCGAGATGCTGGTCACCCTCGCGATCATCATCACGCTGGTCGGCATCCTCATCGTCGGCCTGACCCAGGCCTCGGGCGCCGCGCAGCGGGCCCAGACGAAGTTCCTGATGAATTCGATGGCCGCGGGGCTCGCCCAGTTCAAGGGCGACCACGGCTACCTGCCCCCGGTGCTCGGGAATCTCTCGAACTGGGGCCAGACCGGCACGCCGGACACCTTCGCGGGCTGGTCCCGCGACGTCATCTCGCCGCCCTTCTGCGGCAGCTGCCCGAACCTCGGCAACCGGCAGCGGTGGTTCTCGATCACCACGCCCGCCGAATATCTTCTCGGGTACGGCAACCGCACCGGCGACGGGTACGGGATCGTCGGCGACATCACGCAGGTCAGCCCCAACGCCCCGGGCTATCTCGAATCGCCGCCGCTCGGCTACCGAGCACCCGGCGCCGACGGAGCCTGGGGGGCAATCATCAATCCAAACCCTCAGGGCATTGGTGTTCTGGGTGGATTCGCATCACGGAA
>Ga0180436_10003811_pt1 | contig 13718 bp, 16 predicted proteins | sample SS_ome_2_FD_132434 | JGI IMG/M metagenome (GOLD analysis project Ga0180436, IMG submission 132434) | Hypersaline lake sediment archaeal communities from the Salton Sea, California, USA - SS_3_S_2 metaG | ecosystem: Environmental > Aquatic > Non-marine Saline and Alkaline > Hypersaline >...
AGTTTATTTTTAGGATTTGCATCAATAGTTTTAGGAATTTATGCTTTGGTTAAATTTAAGAAATCACGAAAGTGGGGGATTATAGCTGGAATATTTTTTGTTATGTCTCTTGGGCCTACTTTAAGATTTTTTGGAATGAATTTTGATATTTTTATGCCATATGACATTTTAGGACATCTTCCATTGATGAATTTTTCAGCTGTAACTGTAAGGTTTGGAATGATTGTTAGTTTTTGTTTTGCGATTATGTCAGCTTTTGCAATTTCTGGATTCAAAAAGAATAAACTTTGGCCTTCTTTAATAATTGTTTTTATCTTAATTGAGAATCTTTCAATTCCTTATACAATAACTAAAATTGAAGTTTCTGAATACTATGATGAGATAGCTAAAGATGAACGAGAATATTCAATGATTGTAGTTCCAAATAATTCTAGACCTCTTTATGAACAATTAGTTCATCAAAAACCTTTAATCGGAGGATATGTCTCAAGAATGACGCTTTCTAGATATGCATTTTTAAAACAAACACCAGTTATTAACTCGCTTTATACAGGGTATCCTTATGAAGAAGTTGAAAAAGCTCAGGAATTTTTTCAAATATATAGGATAAAATACATCATTTTAAATAATGATGAACATCTAGAATATGTACGCGATAATTTAGGGCTTGAAATGATTTATAACAAAGAGATGAAAGTATTTGATACAGGAATTCAAATATGATACATTCTTGCTTGCAAAAATAAAGAAACTATGGGTGTATAGCTCAGTTGGTAGAGCACTTGCCTCTTAAGCAAATGGTCCTGGGTTCGAGTCCCAGTGCGCCCACCAGATTGGCTTCTGTAAGCGGAAAGTCAGGCTTTTGGTTGTGAGCCGAGGACCAGTTGTCGTAGACAAGGGGTAGTTTGTCAAAAGAAAACTACCTTTGGAGTATGGATAAGGTGGATATATTTTAAGACCTACACAACATGGTTGCACCTTTAAATTCTATTTCTTCATCTATGTTTTCCTCAAATAAACATATATATACTTTACCCATTAAACCTTCCACGTGGCCAAAAATTGCACCTATTTGCTTATCAGCTAGTATTAATAGTGGTTTTTTTAATTCAGGTCCATTTTCTACAAAATAATTAGGTTTGTAATCACCAGGTCCTCTTTGAATTAATCTTAATTGTTGTTCGATTACTTCTCGAGGATAATCAGAAGTGAATTTATCGCTATTTAATAGACATTCTATTAATCGTTCTTTTAATTCTTCTGGTGTTTCACTCGATTCTTTTGGAGAAGAGTCTATTAATTTAGCTACAGTCACTCTAGTTTGTTCTGAAATTTCTTCAGGTGGAACTTCATTAAAACTAGTTGGAAAAGGCGGATTAACCTTTAACCAGGTTTCTGCTTTTAAATGTACTATTTCACCTGCTGGGGTAGTTACTTGAAATATTTCTGGCTTTGGTTCTCCTTCATATGAATAAGTTTCATCTTTATAAATAAACCGTAATTCCATAATAATTCTTTAATGACAAGGTTGCATTATAAGTGTATTTTGCTATCTTGTCAAGAGCTGTATATTTCTAATTATCTTTGCTATAATATAGCCGCAAAATTACCCCTCGGCTTCCACAAGGAAATCAAAGGATCAAATTGGAGAACTGGCTTTAGTAAGCCAATAACGCTAATCAAAAAGCGATAGACCTATCTCTTAAGCAAATGGTCCTGGGTTCGAGTCCCAGTGCGCCCACCAGATTGGCTTCTGTAAGCGGAAAGTCAGGCTTTTGGTTGTGAGCCGAGGACCAGTTGTCGTTGGCAAATAGCCGCGGGGGAGTTTGTTAAAACTATTTTGAAAATTTCTTGATTATATCCATTGTAATTTCATGTGCTTGCTCTGGTGTAATTTTAATGGGTTTTTCGTTGGGAATTATTGCAGTAACAGGTGTTTTGTAATCAGCAACTAATTTCAATACATTTCCAATATGTTTATCACGCTCACTTCCACCGCCAGTCTTAAACTGAATTGTAAATGAACCATCTTCTTCTTCAATTATTTCGTGAGTTCCATATGTCATCATAGTTAAATATGCTTTCTCTTGTATTTTGCCTTGTACACCTCTAATTCTAGCCGTAATGCTAAGTTTTTTGGGTCCAGCTTCTTTTTCTTTTCTGGTAATAAAATTAAGTCTTTGTTCTTTGTTCTCCATTCTTTTAGATTAATTTCAATATAAATTATCTTAACATTATACCACTTTGCCTTCTGTCTGTCAATTTGGTGTGTATTGATAATCCCTGCTATAATATAGCTAGCGAAACTACCCTTTGGCTTCCAAAATCTTTTTATATAGAAAAGTAATTCTTCTTAATAATGGCAATGAATTCTTATAGGCTTGATGAATTTCATTTTCGCTAAGAATTTCTTTATCAATTTGATCATCTTTAACTACTTCTGTGTCAGTTTCTTGAAGTATCTCTTTGATTTGTGCACGTATATACCCATTGTTAACTAAGTCTCTTAATTCAATCATATTAGTTCTAAATCCTTTAATACGACCTCTTAATTCTCCATTTTTCAGATATCCGTAAAAAGTTTCAATTAATGCGTTTGGATCTCCGTTATGATCTTTAATTGTTACTGCTAATAATGGTCCCCAAATAATAGCTAATTCTAAAAGTTTTGAATCTAATTCTTCTTGAAGTGGATTTTCTTTCAATTGTTCTGACATAATTTGTGATTAATAAAAGGATCTCATTATACAGTTATCTCCTTTTCCTCCCATACTGCCTTCTCTTCCTCCCATGCGTTGGTGGAATTGATTTTCGACGACCATTACGACCACCACGGCCTCGAGGCCCACGCGATCCTCTTGAAGCGCCTGCTGTTACTTTCGGTGCTGATCTTGCAGGAAATGGATGTTCGCTTTCTACGGGAATATCTTTTTTAATGAGTCTTTCAACTTTTCTAATATGACCTTTTTCATCCCATGAACAAAATGAAAGTGCGATTCCTTCAGCACCTGCACGGCCTGTTCTTCCTATTCGGTGAACATAGTCTTCAGGAACATTTGGGATTTCGTAATTAATAACATGAGAAAGCTCATTAATGTCGATTCCTCTTGCTGCAATATCAGTTGCTACAAGGATTCTGGCATTTTTATTCTTAAAACTTTTTAAAGCGCGCTGTCTGGCGTTTTGATTTTTATTCCCATGGATTGCTTCAGCTTTGATTCCTGCTTTGTTTACAATTCTTGCTACTTTGTCTGCACCGTATTTGGTACGAGTAAAAACAAGTGCTGATTTAATCTCAGGATTTTTCAAAACATGAATTAAAAGCTTACTTTTATTATTCTTATCAACATTGTAGATTTTTTGTTCAATTTTTTCTGCTGTTGAAGAAGTTGGTGCAACTTCAACTCTAACTGGATCATGTAATAACTTTTTAGTTAATGAAGCTATTTCTGGTGGCATAGTGGCAGAAAAGAATAATGATTGTTTTTTTTCTGGCAACTTTGCGATTAGCCTTTTAATATCAGGTAAAAACCCCATATCTAACATTCTATCAGCTTCATCTAAAGTAAAGATTTTTATGTCTTTTAAATTAACAATTCCTTGGTTCATTAGATCCAAAAGTCGGCCTGGAGTTGCAATTAAAATATCTACACCTCTTTTTAGAACTTTAACTTGATGGAACTGCTTAACTCCTCCAAAAATAACAGTATGTTTAAGATGTTGAAGGTATTTTCCATAATCTTTAAAACTTTCATCAATTTGAATAGCAAGTTCACGTGTAGGGGTAACAATCAGTGCTTTGATTTTTCTGTTTTGCTTCCCAAATTTATGCTTTTGCTTTTGTAAAATTTGCAGGATAGGAATCGCAAAAGCTGCTGTTTTTCCTGTTCCTGTTTGCGCAATTCCTAATATATCCCTCCTATTTAGTAGGGGAGGAATAGATTGAGTTTGAATTGGTGTTGGTGTCTCGTAACCTTTATCTCTAATTGCTTTTAAGATCGGCTCCGTAAGATCTAAATTTTCGAATTTCATAAGTTTAGTTAAGTTGTTTAACTATACGTTAAAATATTAAGGCTGTCAAGGGTGGATTATTATACCCAATCAATCAACTTACTAAACTTAATATCACGGTCTCTTAAATGATATCGTAAATTTTCAAAAGGACCATCAAAGATTTCTTGAGCTTGATGGCAAAAAGGATCAGCAACATGGCCAACTCCAAAAAATCCTAAAATTGATCTATCAGGATTTTCATCCATAATTTTAATTATTTCTTTAGCCATGTGAGGATCTCTGACTTTAAGCATTGCTGCAAGCTTTGGATTTAAACTGTTCTCAATGTCATATAACCTTGCACAAGGTGGACTGCCATCCTGTGCTTCAAGATGCCGTGCATAATTTTGTCTTATGAACTCTGTTAAAGCCATTCGTGCCTGTTCAGGAGGAAGAGATGCAAACCTTTCGGCCATTTTTTTTCTTGCATATGCCTGGATTTCAAAAATATCCCTTTCTTCAGGCAAATCCAACATATAATATGGAACACTTTTTTGGGTAGAATATAGCTTTGAAGCAACATGTTCTTTATCGTTTTCTGTTGCATAAAACATTGCTCTGGTTTCTTCGTCTAATTCAAGTACATCAAATAATGTACTCCAAACCATATCTCTAACTTCTGATTTCATATCAAGAACTTCATTTGATTCACCAATTAAAATATCCGGTGTAACCTGTTCCAGAATTTTTGGCATAATCTCAGGACTGGCCAGATCCATATGAAAAGTCCCAATAATGTGATTTTCTTTTTTCACGTGAGAAAATTAATAAGAAAGAATTCTAATAATTTTTTAATTGATCGTCAAGTTAACAATTTCCCACGGATTAATCCAATTTTCAAGTTCAGTAGGGTCCTGAACATATCCAAGTAGATTTATTTCAGATCCTTTATGAATTCCTAAGTGCAAGTGCTTTCTTTCATTATCGGTTTCGTATGAGTATGCATCTCCTAAATATCCCAAAAATTCACCAAATTTAAAATTATCTTTTAATGGCACGCTCGATAAATCCAAATGTCCATAAACAACAGTTACATCCATACCATTGATCTTGCATGACTGAACAATAACTCCTCCATAACCCTGAGCCCATCTATTAACAACCAAAGGGCCGTTACAAATGGCATAAACAGGCACTTCAACATCCTGTTCATCTTCGAAAGTCTCGAAATCAATTGCTGTGTGATAGCCTATAAAAACTTCAGGTTCAACAGGCGAATTGCCGGGCTCAACATAAGTTCCGAATTCTTTTTTAGTGATTCTTTCAGGATTATAAATATTCAGCTGATGATCCTGATATAAAGTGCAGCCGGCAAGGGCAAAGACACAAATTAATGTAATGATTTTTTTCATGATTTGATTTTAACATATAAATTCATGGCATAGTGGTTGAATAATTTCTAAAATATGCTATAATATTAACAGAGAATTAAAACAAAAATTATGATAAATCGAGATCCAGATCTAAATAAAGATCCATTAAAACCATATGTTTTTGAGGTTGCAAAAAATCAATCTATGCCTCAAAGATTTCCAACCCCTTATGGTAAATGGCTTGAGAATTTATCTGAGATGGTAGATCAACTTAGAGATGAAGCAAGAGATAGAATTGATAGGCTTGGAATTTTTGAAGATGTTATTAAATACCCTGTAAAACTAGGGAAAGAACATAAAGAGGGCTTAAAGCCGGATGAAGATAGACTCGAAGCAATGAGAGAATACTCAAATAGAAGATTGATGAAGTTTATTGATATGGATGAGCTTAAATCTCATAATGAAGATATTTTTGGTGATTTGGAATATTCCAATAATATGGAACGAGCAATTGAAGAAGCAAAAAATGGAAATTATAAAGAAGCTATGCGCTTTTTGTTTGGTTCATTTATTGATTATTATAGTAATGTTGATTATCAATTGGATTATGAAGATATGCCAACCCCTGAAGAAGCTAGAGAAATTTTTATGAAAATGGGAGAAAAGGTTTATGAAGATGCTGATGAGGATTTAGTTTCTTTAAAAGATAACATTCAAAGTTCATGGCGGAGAATCATTCAAAATATACCAGAAGATGCGCATGAAGCATTAAAAAGTCTAGTTGTATTTGATGATGATAGAGAAGTACTAAAACAGCTTGAACAAGTAATACCGATGCTTATTCATAATTTACAGGGTTATGGTGATGGATTTCCATTTGTAAAAGAAGGGAAAGTGGAAGATGCAGTAAAGCTGGTTTATAAAATGATGAAATTAGAAGAAGTTTTAAATAAAAAATTTTACGGGAAAGAAATTGTTTCAGCTTCGGAAAAGTCGAAAAAATAATGTAATAGATTAAGGCTTAATTCTTTATATATTTCCTTAATCAAAATTTTGTCATGCCTCTTTATAGTTTAGATGAAGAAGATCAATATGTCGGGGGAATACCAGAATTCGAAACTGATTCTACAAATGGATCTATACCCGAATTTGAAGACAATTACACAGAATTAGCTGAAGTTGATACAGTCAATCAAGCTTTATATAATGTTGATACTTTTCAAAAACAAACTAGGAAACTAGTTTGGGCAGTGTTTATTGGGCAAATCCTTGGTTCAGCGACTTTATTAGGATTAACTCATTATGAAATTAGCAAGGCTTTAAAAAGACATCGGAACAGTTTTCATTTACCTTCTCCACAATCAACAACTTGGCCAGTAAATGAATTTGTTCAAAAATCACAGTCAAAACTTCAACCTAAACAAAAACCTCAGGCAAGTCCTGCAAAAGTTGATGTTGGGAAAATTCCTGAAAAATCAATTGAGGAACTTTATAAGGCTACTTTGTATTTATATCTTAAATCTGAAAGTAAAAATCGTTTTACTGTTGGTACTTGTTCAGGGATTATTTTAGAAAACGGAGTAATAGCAACTGCTAAGCATTGCCTTGATGATGGACAATTTTTAGTGTCAGCTTTTAAAAGAAAAAGCCAAAAGGATGATCGTTTACGACTTATTTGGTTTAAGGATAGACATGATCCTGTAGCAGTAGTTAAACATCCAACTTTAGATTTAGCATTAATTGGAAATCCAAAATTAATGAGTAAAATAAGAAAATATGGTATGAAAGTTGGATCAGATGCAGAACTGGAGAAAGTAGTTTTAACATTAGGACATCCAACTGGCAGAAAAGCTTTCACACCTTCAACAGGTATACTTAAAAAGAAAACTAAAGAAAATTTTAAATTAAGTATAAATATCCTACCCGGAAATTCAGGTGGCGGATTAATAAACACTAAAGGTGAAGTTGTTGGAATAGTTTCTCAAAGTATTGGGCAGGTATATCCAGACGAAGCAAATGTAGCAAGATTAAATCCAAAAGATCTTGAAATACTAAATCAAAGGCTTTTTCATAAAATGAAAAAATTAAAACCCAGAAAAAAGAAAAAGAAAGATCCTTGGTTTGATATGGAATGTAAGCAAGTCAAAACTCAGGGTGATAAAATGAGAATGAAATGCAAATATCCAAAAAAGAAAAAATAATTGAATTCAGATTCGACCAGGCGTATCATGTATAAATGTGAAATAAACTGATCAGATGCTCGAATATATTACTCTTGGAATTTTTGTTGTCGCATTCATATTTATAGTTATCGAAAGATTCGATAAGTCACTTACAGCTCTCCTTGGGGCATTGATGATGGTGATTTTTAGAATTCTTACACCTGAAGAAGCAATTCATGCCATTGAATTTGAAACAATTTTGCTTTTAATGGCAATGATGATTCTTGTGAATATAGCTTCAAAAAGCGGAATTTTTGAATGGTTGAATGTTAAGATTGCTGCATTTACTAAAGGGAATCCACTCGCGATATTTTTGTTGTTTTCAGTATTAACAGCTGTGTTTTCAGCCTTTTTAGACAATGTTACAACTGTTATTTTGATAGTTCCATTAACAATCGAACTTGTTAAAGGTATGGGAAGAGACCCAAAGCCATATATTTTTGCTGAAATAATTTTTTCAAATATTGGCGGGGGGTTAACATTGATTGGTGATCCGCCAAATATCATAATAGGTGGGGCAACTGGTTTTAATTTTGTTGATTTTATTGCAAATCTTTGGATACCGATTTTGTTTGTTTCGATTTTGGCTATGTTGGTATTTTTAATTTTGAACTGGCGCAGGATCAAGCCGATTTCAGACAAGTTGGTTGATCTGACAATTGCGAATGTGATTATCAGAAAAGTTAAAATGAAGTTTGTGAAAAAAACAATTCATAAAGACTTTGTTATAAAAGTTATTTTAGCTTTATTAGTAACTATTGTAGGATTTTTACTCCAGGGGTATCTGCAGCTGCCAAACTATGTTATTGCATTTACAGCAGCAATTGTTCTAGCAATATTAACTTCCAAAAAAACAAGTATTCACGAGGCATTCAGTTCAGTTGAATGGACAACATTATTATTTTTTGCAGGTTTATTTGTGATGGTTGCTGGAATTGAAAAAACAGGAGTTTTGGAAGAATTAAGTCATATGGTAGTTAATTCAACGAGCGATATATTTATTTTGGCTTTGATTGTTTTATGGGTTTCAGGATTTGTTTCAATGATTTTGGATAATATTCCGTTTGTAACTGTGATGATACCTGTAATTGCAGGGATTCAGGCATCTTTTGGAGATGTTGACGTTTCAATTTTATGGTGGGCTTTATCACTTGGGGCGTGTCTTGGAGGAAACGGAACATTAATTGGTGCATCTGCTAATGTTATTTCAGCAGACCTGGCAAAAAAGAACGGAGTAAATATTACTTTCTTAAATTATATGAAGTTCAGCCTTCCTTTAACTATTGGGATTTTGGCTGTTTGTAGTGCATACTTATACTTTGTAACATTATGACAAGCAAAACTGAATTATTTTCGGATTTAATGAGAGAACTCGAAGCTGATATTGGATCGAGAGATTTAACTGATCTAGTTTTACAATCTTTAATTGATGCAATTCGCGGCTTTAAAGGTTCAAAATTTAATAATTTTTGTAAGCAATACAGTGAATTTGCTGAAATGGTAACTAATACTGAACCTAAGTTTGGTATTTTTAGGTATTATTTCGGATATTTAGAAAAAGAGATAACCGGAGAAGTGTGTAGTATTTCAAAAAATAAAAAATGGAAGAAGCTTGCGATTAATAGGATTGAAGAAGTTCGTAAATTTGCACGAAAACAAAAACGAAAGCTTATTAAGAATTCTGATGAGGTAGATGTTGAAGGCAAGACAATACTTATACATGACCACAGCCATACTGTGCAGGATGTATTAGTCCATTTTCGAGGCCAGGGTAAGAAGTTTAAGGTAGTGATTGCTGAGCAGGATTATGAAAAAACACATGATAATATCGAACGTCTGCATAATGCGGGAATCAGTTTTACAGTTGTTCCTGCTTATATGCTTTCACATATTCACGATAATATTGATATGGTTTTCTTTGGAGCATTGACTTTAAAAGATACAATGCATTTTGTTATGAATCCCGGAGCATTGAGTATAATTACAGAATTTCAATTAGAAGGTGTGCCGATTTTTATGTTTATGGGAACAGACAAATTTAGCTTATGGAAATCAAAAAAACGATCAGAAATTTTCATACACAAACACACGCGTAAGCATATCCACAAACCAATTGAATATGAAAGAATTAAGTATTCACACGATAGAGTTCCTGTAAAACTTTTTAAAAAAATAATAACAAATGAAGGTGTTTTAACCCCGGCCAGACTTAAAAAGGTGTTTAATGAAAAGTTTAAAAATCTAAAATAACTTCTAAAGTTCCACTTCCACCACGATCGCGCCTTCCTTCATAAACACGCTTCACAAAAGGCTTTTCTAATAGGTATTTTTTTAGAAATGGCTTAATAACTGGCATGCCGTTTCGTGAATGTAAGCCTTTGCCTGTAATAAATAATACTTTTGTTAATCCACGATCTTCGCATTCCTGTAAAAATTCATCCGCAAGTTCGCGAATATCATGCGGCGTTAGCATTCCACGATCATGAAAATCAAATTCCTCCTGAGGTTTGCTAAGGTTATCGAATTTGTTATTCTTCTGCCTTTTTTGTTTATTTCGCTTTCCCATTGATTCAATTATAAACTATTCATCTTCATCACTCAAATAATCTGAGAAGTAGGTATCTTCTTCATTATATACTGGATCATTAGAGTCGGGCATTTTGAAATTTTGTAGAATTAGTGTTTTACTTGTGACTCTTGGCTTGCTTTCAATCTTTTCAAGTTCTTTTCTTCGTGCAGCTTTTCTAGCAGCTTTTTGTGCTTTTGATTGTCTTTTCTTTTCAGCTTTATTGAAGCTGCCTATTAAATGTTTGTCACCACCTTTTTTTGCTATTCCATAGTATATTTTTTGATTATATGCTGATTTATATCCATATAACTCAATTCCAATTTTTGGAAGGTATTTTTTTAGAATTTTCAATTTGCTTCTAACAGTACCTTCAGTTAATCCAAGGCTTTCCTGCATTTCTTCATAATTTAAAAGATATAAATTTTTTGAATTCATATAAAGAAAGAATAACAGTTCATGACAGGCTGTCGGAATAAACTCTAAGCCAAGTCTGATAGAGTCAATAACACTTGTACCTGGTTTAAAATTAACAGGAACTTCTTTTTCAGGTTTTCTTGATGGATTTTCAATTGGTTCGTAAACAAAAAATTGGGGTCCTTTAGTATCAAGTTTGCTTTTAACTGGTTCCATTACTTGTAAACCAAATTTTTCTGCGATTGTTAATGTTTCATCAATTTGTCCTAAGACTCTTTCATGTGTTGAGCCTAATGTTCTTGCACATGAGTAAGTATTAAAATCCTGCAGGTTGTCAATTTTTCTAGCTATAAAAGTGATTAACTTATTCCTAAAAGTGCGCCTGTTACCTCCACAATATACTCTAAATCGATCAGAGCGGGTTTTCATGGTTCCTTCTTTAATTGCTTCAATAGCTTTTCTATTAATTTCGTCAATTCTATCCAATACCTCCTTCGGAAGTTCAGCAGGGGGATTAGTTTCACTATCAGCTCGCGCAAAAGCGATTTTTTCAGGATTATCTATCATAAAATTGATTAAGGAGATTATATTTACAGTTTTAAGAAGGGATTGTCAAATAGGCTTTATCTAATTAAAATACAAAAGACATTAACCTTATTAAAAAAATGAAAAAATATTTTGCAATCGCACTTTCAATTGTTGTTTTAACTGGTTGTTTCGGACCTCAAAGACTTGATTTAAAAGTTGGTGAAACAGTTGAATTAACAGGAAAACTTTCAGATATTCCCTGGCAGCATATGATTGAAATTCGGGAAGCATATCCATATATTAATTATATTGATTTTGAAGGAGGGGATCAGAGAGTTGTTTATACCAAGGACCTTATAAGGTGTAGTAATAATGTTAAATTTAAAGGAACTGTGGTTGAAATAGTTGGTGAATCAAAAAATCCTGATTCTAATGAGGTCTATGTAGACCAACAAATTACAGCTGATGAATTTGAATGTGTTTAAGCTTTTTCTAAATGGTGGTATACAGGCAGATCCAATTCTTTACCTCTTTTGATATCTTGTGGATCTCTTGCAGGTAGTTTTGAAATTAGTTTTAATCTAATTGACTGTAAAATTGTTCTTACAAAAGGCATTTTGCTAATAACATCTTTTGAATTTACTCCTAATTGTTCAGCAATCTGTTCTGAAGAAATTTGACCATTTTTTTCTGATACTAAAGCAATAGCTTCAGCAATTGCCTTAATGAATGGATTTGGGAACATTTTATCTGCATTTTGAATGATTTCGATGAATGTGCCTTTTTTATCTACACTTCTAATTACATCAGCATATTTTGTATTTAAACTCTTTCTGTACCATGTGATTTCTCTTTTATTGAAGCTGTCTCTTCCAATTTTTACTTCTTTTCCTTCAACATCATTTAGAGCGAATTTAGGTTTATCTGGAGATTTTTTAGAAGCCATTTTTAGTTTAATTAATTTTAAGTTTAGGTTATATTATTTACACTTTTAAAAATTAATCAAGACATTATGAACAAAAAAGTTGAAGATGCTATTAATAAGCAAATAAATGCAGAAATCTATTCTGCGTATTTATACCTAGCAATGGCAGCATATTTTGATGGAGAAGGCCTTGAAGGATTCAGTAATTGGATGAAAATTCAGGCACAGGAAGAAATGACTCATGCTATGAAGTTTTATAGATGGGTGTTTGAAAGAGGAGGAACAGTTGAGTTAGAAGCTATAGAAAAGCCAAATGCAGAATATGGATCAAGCCTTGAGGTTTTTGAAGAGGTTTTAAAACACGAGCAACATGTTACTAGCTTAATTAACGGACTTTACGAACTAGCTGTTGAAGAAAAGGATTACGCCTTTCAATCAATGCTTAAATGGTTTATTGATGAACAAGTTGAAGAAGAGGGGAATGCTCAACAATTAATAGATCAGGTAAAATTAGCAGGGGATAAAGGTCCTGGCTTATATATGCTTGATAAAGAACTTTCTTCAAGAACGTTTGTAGATGAAACCCAAGAAGCAGAATAATTCTATTGAAATTTTTTGCCTGGCACTGTTAAATAGATACGTGCCTAAATTTGCCGCGGTGGCGGAACTGGTAGACGCGCAGGACTTAAAATCCTGTATGGGTAATACCATGTGAGGGTTCGATTCCCTCCCGCGGCACCAACAGCGGAGCGCCGAAGGCGCGGAGCTGTCTGGAGCGAGTCGAAAAAAATAAGAGCTAGCGAAAGCTGGCTTTTTTACTGATTAAATTCACCCTTGACAAAATTATATAAACCTGTCATAATTACAACCTTTATTATTTTTAACCAATAAAAACATGCCTAGACAAATTGAAACTCCAGCTGAACAAGTTCAACGCCTAAGAGATAGACGTGCTGAAAGATTAGCTCGTAAAGCTCAAGAAGCTCAAGAAAGAGAACAATTATCAGCAACAGAAGAAGCTACTATTATAGCTCAATCTCAAAAAAGAGTATTTGAAATCAGAGTCAATCAATAATTGAAATGAAATAGCTGAGCATTGCTTAGCTATTTCTAATATTTAACCAAATATATTATGCAACACTTACGATTAGAGGAAGGTTTTGAACTGGCAGATGTACCAGTAGATGTACCTGCTGATCAACTCGATCCTCAAAAAGCAAAACGTAAAGCTAAGCGTCAAAGAAAATTAGCAGAAAAAGCTAAACCTGAAGAACAAGATGCCCCTTATGCTGCTCAAGAGACAGAATTTCCTATTTTTCCTGATCAAACTCTTCAACAAAGAGTTGAAGGTATAATGGATGGAACAGAGGAAGATCCACAAGACCGAGCTAAATTTGAACTTGTGATGAGAAAACAAGATCCTGCAACAGTTCTAGCTAAACGATTAGCTGGTGGTGATGAAAAACTAGCTAAAGCATTGTGTTTAGAATTTGCTGCAAATTCAGGATTAAAACTTGAACCAACAATTCGTGAAGTTGACGGTAAACAAATAAAGTTTTATAGAACATATGAACACAAACTCGTATTTACTGAATACGGTGTAGATGATGAAGGAAATATATATAGATATAGTTTTAATGGATGGGTACTTGAAGAAGATGAATTTGAAAGTAATCCAGAAGTTCTGAAAGCAT
>Ga0180436_10003812_pt1 | contig 13715 bp, 5 predicted proteins | sample SS_ome_2_FD_132434 | JGI IMG/M metagenome (GOLD analysis project Ga0180436, IMG submission 132434) | Hypersaline lake sediment archaeal communities from the Salton Sea, California, USA - SS_3_S_2 metaG | ecosystem: Environmental > Aquatic > Non-marine Saline and Alkaline > Hypersaline > Sediment...
ACTGACGCTGATGGATGGGCAGAGGTTACCGTTACTGCTCATAGTACAGTCTCTTCGCTTCAGTATTGTGCGTATTTCGATGGTAATGACGCATACAAGCCGTCCAGCGATTGTGCCAATGTTAATACACAAAAGCATGATACCTATCTGACCACGCCTACCGCCACTCCCAACCCGGTGAATGAAGGTTCGTCTGTAACTTTCTGTGTATACCTGAAGGATTCGGACATGGGAAGTTCCGGCATTGGCAATCGGAGTGTTTGTTGGCAGAAGCATGACCTGCTGTTGTTCTGGTTTGATCTAGAGGGAAGTTGCAGGACCACCGACGCCAGCGGAAAGGCTTGTTGGACCTATTCACCGACACTCGCCCCAGAAGATCCTGGAGACTCGCTTGATGTGGAGGTGCTATCGTCGCGTAGACTCGAGGACAACCAGGTAGTGGAGTTTGAGGTAAGAGAGACTCTCACCAAGTCTCAAGGAACATGCCCGGAAATCCATACACAGAAGTATCGAGCGAAGTTTGCAGGAGACTCGAAGTATAATTCATCGCATTCTCCAGAAATCGAACTAGATGTTAGTGTAAGATGCTGTTCCGACATAGAAGTGGCCGACTCCGAAGGTGAATGGGGCAAGGAGGTCACCCTCCGGGCCCGCTTGACAGACTGTGATTGGCTTGGCAAGGACCCGCTTCCCGGTCGTATTCTGCATTTCGATGTGGCAGGTGAAGGCGCAGGCAGCGACGCTACCGACTCTGACGGCTGGGCAGAATTTACCTATGAGGCTCCACCACCGCCGAAGGACTACGTTGTAACCGTAAGTTTCGAGGGTGACAATTCCTACAAGCCGATCGAGAAGCAAGGCACACTCCAAGTGTTGAAGCAGGGCTCTCAGCTCGTGGATGCCACGGCCGATCCTAATCCTGTTGGGGAGTCTGTTGGCACGGATCTTACTGTTTACCTAAAGGACAAGATTGGATCGGGAAGCGCCTTGTCGGGCAAGACAGTCTATTGGAGAAAGAAGGACATCTTAGGATTTTGGCACACCATTGACGGTAGTTCCAGCTCGACCGATGCGAATGGCAAAGCGACATACTTCTATGTTCCGGCCGATCACAAGGTTTCCGGAGAGCCGATCGAAACAGAACTACAGGAGAGTAAGGTTCTGAGAGACTCGTCGGGGATAGAGTATCGAATTGTGGAGAGGCGGCTGAGCAGTTCGGGTGCGCTCCTGGACAACACCGTCACTTTGCAGGCCAGATTCGATGGAGATTCCCATTACGGTGGATGTGAGTCTTCCAATGTGTCCCTCAGTGTAGATACAGACTTGTACTCATTCTGGGGACAGCTCCTATATCAGACCTCGCCGGGAGGCTGTGTCAGTGGTGTCACATGCAAGCTAACGAGCAGTCTTGGAGTCGAGTACCTTGGAACGACCGATGATAATGGCGAGGTTCTCATTGAGGACCTACCGCGAGATAGGTACTTCCTTGAATTCGTGAGCAATGCCGCATTCAACCCGGACGACTGGGAGTGGTATGGCAATCCTCCTACCGGGGCAACAACCATCAACTATGATGTTACTCTCGTCCCCTGGAGAATCGAGTGCAAAGCCAATCCTTCCATTCGGGTCGTCACGTCCCCATCCTCATACGAACCAGGCCAACCATTCGATGTTGTATTTGAGCTGGAAAACGATGGGGAAGCAGTCAACAAAGCTCCGGTTTACGCCAGCATCTCCCTACTGACTGACGTAACAGGGAGTGCCACTGGCAGTGGTATGTCGATCAGTGAGCATCAGATAGGAGATCCGATAACCCATGCTCCGAGCATAAACTTTCCCTGCGGTAACGAGTTCTCGGCTGCTAACTTGCTCTTTGACGGTCACCGAGTTGGGATTGCGTCGCATGCTACTAATTCGGTCACTGTTACTGTCGTACCAGACGTTGGCATGGTGGACAACATAGTAATCCTGTACAGGGCGGCGATTGGGGATCGAGTCTTCCCCGAAATGTCAGACTGTGAGCAACTGGACCAGCAAGGATGGTGTGCTCGTCGGGTCGTTGTCTCCAAGGATGACGGTGATCCCGCACTTACTTGGGCGCATTACCATCTCGGTTCGGACGAATACCTAGTCAAGCTTCGTGCACAAGCCCAGCAGGATCTGAGCTACCTGCTCTTTAATCCGTTGAAGTACTCCAGGGACAACACCGTGGTCAGGTGTGTTTCGATATCTGAAGGTCAATCTTCATCTGTGGAGCTTTCCAGGAAACAAGGTATGCTGGCCAAGACTCAGTCGATCTTCAAGTTCGCAAAGGAGATTGATGTCTCTGGCAACGATGTTCGTGATGTTCTATGGGATATCGATTTGCAGCTGCATCAGAGAGACCCACTGCTGACAAGTGGCCCATACACTGTCTATGCACCAATAGAACCATATGGATGGTGGAAGGAGGCGTTTCTCTTCGGTTTCATGCAGTTAGGAGGTCTCGACGACCAATGGCACCGAGCGGACGTTTACGGCGACTTGATCCTCGACGCAGTTCTCCAGCCCGACTTGGCTGAATCGCCACAAGACAATCTCGAGGCTCAGCAAGAGCTGTTTGCAATTCTTGATCAGATTGGGACCGGTTCAGAGTTCGCTTCACTAATAGTCGACATCAAGAACTACCACACGTTCACGCAGTTGGATCCTCAACAGGTCAAAGACTTCTTCACTTGGATGCGAGGACATGGTGCCACGACGAAGGTGGCGAAGTTTGGTGAGTACTTGGGCAAAGTATCGGTTGTCCTGGACGCGCTCGGATACGCGGTGGAAGTCGGCAACGATGCGACATTCTACTTATTGCAGCATACGCTGATGACTGCTCACGCTGAGAACAGACTAGATGCGATTGAATATGCTGTGTCCTTGATGGATGATCCCGACCCGGCGTTGATCAGCGGTGTTGAGAAGGCCAGAGAGCGATTCGAAGAGATGAATGTAGAATGGTATGGCAGTCTCGAGGCAGTCTTCGATGCTGCTACCCAGGGATCGCAGTTGGTCGACTTGGCATTTCTTACCGCGGAGGTTGGACTTCTCATAGCTGGCAGCCCGTATGCCGCGGTGCTCGGGCCATACGCGCTTTCATGGAAGATCTATAGCGGTCTACGAGACAAGATGAGAACGGCGAAGCTCGCGACGCTCGCTGCGACATTGCAGAGAGAGCTGACCGAGGACGCCATTTTGGACGTCTTAAACTCGGCTCATAGTGGGAATCACGTTTACGAACCCTATGCTAGCCATAGCCTCGATCTTCTCAATATGTCTCACTATCTATCGTACTACTACTATGATAGATGGTTGAGCATCGTGTCCGACGAGTTCGCAACGATCTTTGGCCACGCAAAGGACTTCTTCCTACCCGGAACACCATGGGAGGATAGAATCGCTGACCTTGAGAACTTACGTGGCACGGCCTTGGAGTACGTATCTGTTTCCTCACCGCCAGCCTACCTAACTCGTCACGAATCGGGTCTGGATGTGGATGCGACTGACAACGAGTACTCCTACTTGATGAGTCTGTTGTCCGAGTGCAATCCCACACCCGTCCTCAATGCAGCCTTCATGGTTTCTCAGACGGAGGGTCGCGTACCATTCTCTATCACGCTGACTGACAACTCCGAAAACGCTCAGTCTTGGGAGTGGCACGTCGGAGATCAGACTCTCATTGGCGAGGGACCACACACTGTAGACGTAAGCGAAGTCGGTTCCTTGCCGATTTCTCTGACAGTATCAGATGGCGACCAGAGTGATGTGTCTGAAGTTGTTACGGTGTCATGCTTGCCCCCCCTGCCGGAAGCCGCCTTCGTGGCTAGCGGCTCCACCGACGGCATCGCACCTTTTCAGGTTTGCTTCAGCAATCAGAGTACTGGTTATGGCGATATGACCTACCTCTGGTCATTTGGAGATGGTTCTACGAGTGCTGAAGAAGACGCATGTCACACTTTCAATCTTCCAGGTGTCTACACGGTCACACTGCAGGTTTCGGCAGAAGGTGGCAGCGATGAGAAGACTGTACCGGGTATGGTTAGTGTGGCCGGTAGCGTAGGCACGATTTTGGTGGATATTAACATTCCTGACGGTGCGTTCATCGTTGAGGGCAACGGAGTCCAAAGGTCAGGCGGTGGTCAAGGCTCACATGCTATTGACAATCTTCCATTGGGCACTTATGCCGTGACCTTCCTGGATGTTACGGGATTTGGCACGCCAGCTTCTCAGTTGGTGGAACTGACGAGCTCGACTCCTCAAAATGTCACGGGATCATACAGTGCGGATGCAACTCCCCCTGAAGCCGTAGAGCTGTTTGCGGGCTCTTGGACGCCTGATGGATTGCACCTCACTTGGCCGGCTCCTTCCGACAATATGGGCGACGGAAGAGTACACGTGTATGACCTCCGATATTCGATCTACCGGATCACCGATGACAACTGGGATGGACCGGATGTTCACGAGGTGGATGGAGAGCCAACCCCTGGCATGCCCGGTACGGAAGAGTCGTATGTTTTCGACTATCCATTACTGGCAGGAGACTACTACTTCAGACTCCGATCTGCAGATATCTCCCAGAATTGGTCTCTGCTTTCCAATGAGCTGATTGTCACCGGTACGGAAATTGAGGACTCCGACCTGTTGCCAGATGATTTCTTATTGTGCCAGAACTACCCTAATCCGTTCAATCCCACGACCACAATTCAATTCGAGTTGCCTACTAGGTCGAAGGTGAAACTGTCCGTCTACAATGTGTTGGGTCGACACGTGTTGGACTTGGTTGATGAGCAGCTAGCGGCTGGTCACCACTCTGCAACATGGGATGCTCGGAATAGCGACGGAGTAAGTGTAGCTGCAGGCGTCTATCTGTATCGACTGGAAACAGAGACGTACCTGCAAACCCGCAAGATGGTTCTTCTCAAGTAGAACTAGATGATTCTAGTCCTTTACAGCGGCCACCTCTCAAGGGGTGGCCGCTATCATTGTGAGTTAGAACGGGAGTTTGTTGACGGCTTTGGAGAGGTGGTCGGGAGCAAGGTGGGCGTAGATCATCGTTGTTTGAATACTGGAATGACCCATTAATCGTTGTACTGAAGGAAGGTCGACGCCGCTCATCACGAGCTGACTCGCGAATGTGTGACGTAGTGTGTGGAGCTTGGTGAGTTCAGGGATGCCGGCCTTCTTCGCGGTCCGTATCAGGTGACGGCGAAGTCGGTTGTGTGAGTTGTTGGAGCCTCTAGCATCGAACACGTACGCCTTGGCCGCTTTGCGCCGTGATTTGCTCTTGTGTTCCTCGAGGACGGGGAAGAGGGTGTCGCTGATTGGTATTGTCCGCTCACCTGACTTCGGATTCCAGTCTGACTTTCGGCGGATCTCTATCACTCGGCGATCAAAGTCAACATCTCCCCAGGTGAGGTGCTCCAGCTCACCCTTTCTCATGCCGGTGTGGAGAAAGGTAAGGAGAATAGGGAAGACGTCGGGAGGTGCAGCTTCGAGAAGCTGCTCACATTCGTCGGCTGTAAGAAAGCGCACCGGCTTTCGATCATCTTCCTTCAGTGACTTCACTCGCTTCAACGGGTTGTCTCTAAGGTAACCCCACTCGACCGCCAGGTTGAGAATGCGCTTGATGGCATCCACCTCGAGGTTGACTGTGCGAGCTCGCGCACCTCGTCGGGTGTATTCCTCGACATCCTTCTCGGATTCCACCGTCGAACCATTCGGGTTGACCCACTCATTCCTACGGAAGGTCTTGTAGCCTTCTATTACGTCGGCCTTGAGTTCGGACAACTGGGTGACGTCTGATCGCTTCTCCTTGAGGAAGCGATTAAAGTGGTCGATCACCGCCTGGTAGCGTGAGGTGGTGGAGGCTCGGTGATTGGTCTGGCTGAACTCGATGAAGCGTGAAAAGAGATCCTTCAGTGAGAGTTCGGGGTCGTCAAAACCAAGTTCTCCGCGAGCGATTTTTACTTCAGCGTCGTGAAGAGCCAGTTCAGCGATCCGTTTTGAGGTCCCGACACGTTTCCGGATACGCTTTCCGCGATCCATGACGTCGATATAATACACTTTGTTTCGTTGATAAATGCGACCCATTTTATCCCTCGAAATGCTTGGCACAAACGTGGCACAAGGCCATTTCGAGTAATTTATGTCCTGCTAAGTTATTGTCAAGTAATAAGTTGAAATTGGCAGAAAGGTATGGCGGAGGAGGTAGGATTCGAACCCACGGTACCTTGCGGCACAACGGTTTTCAAGACCGCCGCTTTCGACCACTCAGCCACTCCTCCGATCCAAATAAAACTGTCGGCAACAAAGGCCTCAAAGACCAGCGTGCCGGATGAATACTGGGAAAATGACGGCCGATTGTCAAGGTCATTAAGCATAGAAAAAAGCGTTCGGCACGCACCGAACGCTTCTTCACCACGGAGTCAGCTTCAGTTATTGACCTGGAGTCTCAGGACGCGAGATGCGTCTTCGCGGTCCTGTTGCCTTAATCTAGTCGCAGTCCTCGGTGTGAGTCCAGGAGACGATCCCGTTAGTCCAGGTGATGGTGACGGTGTTGTTGCCGTTGACCACGGCCGTTGTCGTCCAGGTGCCGTCGATATCCAGAGTTTCTGGCGGGTCGCCGGAACCGACGCATTGCACGTCGACCGTCGCGACAACCACGATCGTACCCGCCTCGGGACAGTCGCCGTCCTCGGCGTCAGCATCGATACGGAGATTAGTAATCGTGGCAGCTTCTGTGACGCTGGCATCACATTCACCGAGGCTAGTGGTCTCTGAGCCGCTGAGGGCATCGTTGGTGGAGCCGTTGATAATGAGAGTGGTATCGGCACCACCGTCAGTATCGACATCCAGATCAATGCGATGATGAATACTGCCCTGGCCATCGTCGTTGCGGACGTCAAAGTCCACGACCGCTCGGGCCTTGAGGCCGTCGATGGGGGTCGTCTCGTCAGGTGATTGCACCGGGGTCCCCGAGGTCAGGACCTGGACCGAATCGACGCCGTCAATATCTACCGTGTCGTCTGAATCATGGTCAACCAGTGTGGCTTCAAAGTCAAAGATGTGCCATCCGTTGGAGTAGCTATAATCGCCGACCAGGTTGATTGTCACTTCAGTTTCGGGATCGTCCAGAGCAACCGCTCCGAGCTGTTCTTTGCCAACCGGATTGCCCGGAATGTGCTGAATCAACTCCTGGGAGATGTCGATCGAGGCGAATCCGAAATCGGTGAGATCGTCCTCGAACCATTCAGTGACGAATGTCGAGTCGATGGGATCGCGAGTTCCGATGTTGTTGGTGCCGCTATCGTCTTCATCGCAGCCGATCACGAGCACCAGGGCGAGCATACACGCCGCCCCCGTCATTACCATTCGCTTCATGGCTGAATTCCTCTTCTGTTTGCTTTTTGTCAAATACAGCTCTGGCTGTATATCGATCAGACCCAATAATCGATCGCAGGGTTACGGCTACTGGCCAAGCGGTGGAGTACGCTTTGCCTGCGGACCACCGTGCAATCCTATATGAGAAATGCTTCCATCTGGATTATACAACGTTGAATCTCCCGCGTTCAGTCCGGGAGAGCCGGGTTGTAGCCGGAAATCGTTCTCGCCGGCAAACAGGGGATCCTCCGACAGATTCCCGTTGAAGCCTGTCTGGTCCCAGATATCGCGGTAGTTGCCGGCTTCGTTGCCCCATACTATGTTGTTGGTGAAACGCCACTTGGCCCAGTCGGCGTAGTTCCAAACTCCGACACAAGGGCAGACCCACTCTTCTCGCCAGCCGTTGGCCGTGATGATATTATTGACGATTCGACCGGAACTACTGGTCGACCAGGGCGCTACTCCGCAGTTGCCGTTGCGATAGATCACATTATTGGTTAGGTCTAAGTAAGATTGCTCGGTAGCTATAACACCCCATCCGAGACAGTCATGGACCAGATTGTTGCGAGCTACCAGCCAGGAGGATCCAAACGATCCGATACCCTTCCAGAAACCGGAGACATTGTTGCGATAGGCGATACAGGTGGCGTCCCAGGTGACGCCGATTCCCGCGCCACGTCCGTTCTTGATAATGCAGTCGGTGATCTGGGCCGAGGCGCCCCGGTACAAGGCCACGCCGTCCCAGCTGCAATTGATGATGCTGCAGTTCTTGATATTAAGATCGGATCCCTCGCGTCCAACCACACCGCAAAGTCCGACGGTGACGCTGGTATCGCGATGATCGTTGTCGACTATATCGACGTTGAACAGTTCGACCCCCGAGCGGCGAACGACAACCGCGCCGGAGGTGGCAGCTTCGGCGGCGTCACGAATGCCTCCGGTGATGGTCAGATTTAAGACCTGAGAGTTGGGCGAATCCTCGAAATACAGTCCATAGCCGGCCTTGGTGACCAGCCGTGTCAGGTTTCGATCCTTGCCCACCAACACCAGGGACTTGCCCTTGATAATGAAGCCGTAGCTGGCGTCAACCGGCGTACGGTGCTCCTGACAGTTCCCGCACAGGGAGTCAGTGAAAGGGCGTGGCTGGGCCTCGAAAGTCTTCATTCCCAGGACCAGAGTGTCCCCATCGGCAGCATAATCGATTATCGACTGGAGGTCGGTACCCCGCTCCACCGTGAGGGTTTCCGCCGACAACTGGCCCGTGAGAAGGGTGAAGATCGCTAGAACTGTCAGGAAAAGTCTCATACCAAAGAGTCTCGCAACGGTACTCCCTTGGGCAGGCCGAGTCGGATAGAACCTATTCGCTTGACTGCCTCTGGAGCATTAACTATTATTGATTGTCTTAGATAGAAATTAGGGGAGCCTTTTGGAAAAATCAAGTGCGGTAGCCATATTGTGCTCGCGCCAGCGGCTGCGTCCGTGTAGCCAAACGGCCTGGGTCCGTCAGATACAGAAGGCTATCGAGTGGCTCAAGAAGTACCAACCTGAACCGGTTATACTGACATCGGTGGGGATGATTACCTGGGATATAGTTACGGCCTCCTCCTCCCGAGCCGGACTAAACATCCGGGTCTATCTCCCCGCCGAAGATGAAATTGACTTCGGAAGAAGGGCATCCGATGTCTCCGAGCAGTTTGGCCTTTCGGTGTTTCGTGCCGAGTTCGCCCCGGTATATGCACCAGCTCCCGCAGTATCCAAAGCCGAAGTGATGCAGATTCGTGATCAGGTTATTGTCGACCAGGCGGATTTACTGATTCCCATAAGCATCAACCCGCGAGGGAGTCTTCAGGAACGTCTCGATATCGCGGAAGCCGCGGGCCGGAAAGTTGAGACCAGCTTTGCCATTGACTACCCGGGCGAACGGCGACGAATTGGGTATTCGCTCGATCCACAGGATCTGGGACCGGAAATCAAGTCGGCCTCATCGCAGTTCATTACCCATTGGACACGGGCGACCAACAGTGCCTGGCCGGGCGAGAGATTGAAAGACTTTTACAGCGACCTGTTGGAAGCCGACAGGTACCCTCGTGGCGCCTTCGAGACTCTTTGTCGCATCCTTGACTCGGGACTAATCATGGCCTCTGTCGATCACATGCCGGGAAAGGCACCAACCGTCTGTTTCTCGAGCCTTTCGCCTGTTCAGCTTTTGCCGCTGATAAGATATCGTGCTCGATACCGGCGGATGTCTTTCGAGCCATACGGTATCGGGATCCGACGACGAGCAGCTGAACGAGAAGGAATTGTCCCCGTTGTTTACTGCGAGGATGTCAACGACTCGAGCATAGACCTCGGCGAACGTTGGCGCTTTCAATCGATTGGTACCAAAGGCGACTGGCAGCTGGAGAAGGAACACCGCTTCCTGGGTGACTTTGATCTGTCGAAAATCGCCCGCGAGGACCTCCGATGTTTCGTAAGGTTCCCGCGTGAGGCCGAGATGATTCGCGACCGTTTTGGAATCGAGACAATCCCTTTCCTTGCGAAGGAAACCGCCACCGCGGGTATTTAGCAGCTCTGTGATGTTGGGGTGGTCCACCCTTCCTAGGGTGGGTAGGCTTTTGATGGAATTCGTGTCGAGTTGCTCCGTTCCCACGCTTGCGCTCCCAAACTCAGGAACGCCGACCTGCACAATGTGCGGGAGATGATTTAGCGCACGAGGCTGTACGCCTACCACAGCAACGAGTCATTCCCTTCTGATCCTTCATCGGCCCCTTTCTCGTCATTCCACCCTCTTCTGTCATCCCCCCCTTTCCGTCATCCCAGCGGAGGCTGGGACCCCGTCATCTCTCGGCCTAAGCACACATCCCGATCAACAAAACATGCACATCCAGCAACAATAGCAAGCTGCGCCGCTTCGGACTCCGCAGGGTTTTGACAAGACGCGGATTCTACATCTATGGCGTTGTGCAACATTTTCTCAAGTTGAATCGGAGGTTCGAAGGCGGCCCGCTCCACCTTGCTACCTGCAGAATCTACTGACATCCCCTGACAGTGACCAGACTTATGATTGCGTCAATAGTGCCCCCCCAACGGGAGCCGCTCTGATGAGTTAAATCGAGGGGACATCATGAGGCAAGGTTTCGTCTACATATTGACCGACAGGCGAAACGGGACACTGTACACTGGAGTTACCAGCGATCTGCGAAACCGCGTAGACCAACACCGACGCGGACTCATTGAAGGATTCACGAAGAAGTACAACCTGAGGCGCCTGGTCTGGTACGAAGTGCACACCGATATGCGGGAAGCGATAATTCGTGAGAAACGGATCAAAGCCTGGAGGCGGCGCTGGAAGGTACGAATGATCGAGGATGTTAATCCTGAATGGGACGATCTGTTCGAGGGAATTAGGTAGTGACCGCATGCTCGAGAATGACAGCCGACCGAAACATGACGGGGCCCCAGCCTTCGCTGGGGTGACGGAGAAGGAGCTGGGGTGACGGAGAAGGAGCTGGGGTGACGGAGAAGGAGCTGGGGTGACGGAGAAGAGGCAAAAGTGACAGCGCGGACCAACCACGATGCATGCGGGACTCTAAACAGACTTGACGCAGCGCTGGGTGGCCCGAGGCTTGCCTCGGGTTTCTAGGAAGACGGCTGACTGAAAGCCAATGACGGCACCGGGGACGGAGCCGCCCTACAAGAACACATCGGTGGGGTGGCCCAGGGCTTGCCCTGGGATCTGAGCACCCGGTCAGGGACCCTGCGATCCCGACGAGCAATCATTTCAACAGCGTCATCTTGCGCGACTGACTGAAACTCTCGGTCCTCAACTGATACAGGTACACACCGCTGGCAAATCGCGAGGCATCCCACTCGACATGCACGCGTCCAGCTGATTCCGTCCCTGAGAACCTCTCAACTTCCTGTCCTGCGATGTTATAAATGATCAGTTCGTATTCGCTCTTGCGAGGGAGCTCAAAACTAATCACCGTGCTGGGATTGAAGGGGTTGGGATAGTTCTGGAGCAGGACATACTGCTGCGGCAGGGCAGCGGGTCCTTCTTCGACGACATCGGTGGCAATCACGTTGTAGGCGGCGGCAGCGCGAGTGGCAACATCGGCGATGCCTGCCAGGTCATCGGCACCCACCAGTGCGAACGCGATGGTGTCCTTCTGTCCGGCTGCGAGTCCAAAAGGTGCGGCTGCGATCAGCTGGACCAGGTCGTTGCGAACGAGTTTGTAGCTGTCGGCCGTAACGGTTCCGTTGCTCAGAGCGGTGAACTTCTCGGACTCAGTAAAGCCATCGTCGTTGAACGAAACCAGTGTGCCGGGGCTGGTGTAGGCAGAGCCGATGCCTCCCTCGAGTACCATGGCGCCGCGGTAGTCGGAATAGGTGACGGTGTTGTTGTAGGCCGTCCAGAGTACTTCGGATGCAGCGTCCCAACCGCCCGAGTTGGAAGTATAGTCGATCACATCCCAATCCATGTAGAGGCCGAAATAGAGATTGCTGATTCCGGCGAACTGGTTGGTGTTCTCGAGAATGTACCGCAAGATGATAAAATCATCGTTAGGCGATGAGGACCAGCCATAGGTTTCCTGGATCAGTTCAACCCCCAGAGGTTCGACGCCCCGAGAATCATCGAAGGCAGCCCAGGTTTGTTGTACCGCCAGATCTCCCGGCTGAGAGAGCGATATGGTACCGCCGGAAACGACGTCAAAGTCGCCGTCCGGCTCGCCGGCCGTGTTGCGAACTCCGTCGGAAACCTGCAGCGGTCCGGTCCCAAGAAGGAGACCCGCCTCGTATAGCTCGTTGCTTCCGGCGTCGAACTTGAACCCTTCGCCTCCGGCCGGGAAGAACGAACCGGAACCCATTCCCATAGTTCCAAATCCGGAGACACTGAACTCGATACGACCACTGTTGTGAGTCACGAACGAGCGTGAGGAGATGGGTTCAATTTGCACAAAAAGCTTGGTGTCGTTGTCGTAGCCGCCTCCGCTGACGTTCAGGTCGAGCGCGAACAGTTCACCTACCTGGGCCGACTCCGAAACCACGATCCGGAACTGATTGCCGGTAGTGTCGATCTGTCCTTCGCTGAGATTCCCAAAGTAGGCGCTTCCGTTCAACACCGTGACCTCTCCGAAGCTGCTGGTGAGCGTAGCCGAGATGTCGATAGCATCATCGCCGACATTCTGCAGGGCCAGGAAACCGGTCACAGTGTCGCCGGGGTTTATCGGGCCGTCGGCGAAAGAGAAGACGCGGATGTTGGGGTCACTGTTGCCGGCGGAAATCTTGTTCAGGGCGGCCAGGCAATCGATCATCCCCCAGCCATAGTCGTTGTTAGGGAAAGAAGGGCTGCCGCTTACGGTCGTATTAGTGCTGGTTAGGATCGCTTCCTTGATTTCGTTGACCGATGCGTTGGGGTTTTTCTCCCTGATCAGGGCGACCAGGCCGGAGACGTGAGGCGCGGCCATCGAAGTACCGGTTATCTCGGCGTAGGTGCTGGTCGGGTAGGTGGAGCGGATGGCATAGCCCGGAGCAACCACGTTCGGCTTAGTTGCGCCGTTGCAGTCAGACGGGCCTCGAGAGGAACTGGCATAAATAGCCGGAGGATTGACGGTGGTGCGGATATTGCCTACCGCGAAGCAATCCAGCGAATCGAGAGCGCGGTTGGCCGGGTTGACGATCGTGCCACCGGCGCCTACACCCTGATTGCCGGCCGCGAATATGTTGACAATGCCCAGGCCTTCCGTGTAGTCGATGAGGTCAAAGAAGAGGTCCTCGCAACCAATCTCGCGAACGCCCCAGCTGTGGTTGATAACATCGGGAACGTCGGAGACGGTGTTGAAGTCACCGTCCGGATTGGCTGCCCACTCGAAGGCGTCTATAATCGTGGTGCCGGCGATGTCAATCACCGCCGCGGAAATCCATTCGGCATCGGGTGCTACACCGGTGGTGTCACCGGTAGCGTCATCGCGACCGACCATGATGCCCAGCGTATGAGTACCGTGATTCTCGTTACAGCCGGAGGGAATGCGACAATCCTCGACGACTTCCGGGGTAGTGCCTTCGCCGGACCTGGGAAAGAACCAGGCGGCCTCATGGTTGCCATCGTTGCCCCGCCAACTGTGCGAAAGGGCCGGATGACCGCCCTCGACACCGGTATCGAAACTACACACAAGACGACCCGCACCAGTGTATCCGGCCGCCCAGGCCAGATCGGCGTTGATAGCGATCAAGTTACTCTGGACAGCATGAGCATCGGTCGCCATCGGTGGCGCCATGCGCTCGAATTCCGGAACGATAGTTGTCAG
>Ga0180436_10003814_pt1 | contig 13714 bp, 12 predicted proteins | sample SS_ome_2_FD_132434 | JGI IMG/M metagenome (GOLD analysis project Ga0180436, IMG submission 132434) | Hypersaline lake sediment archaeal communities from the Salton Sea, California, USA - SS_3_S_2 metaG | ecosystem: Environmental > Aquatic > Non-marine Saline and Alkaline > Hypersaline >...
GCGGTCAGTGTCTTGAGGATGCGCGACAGCGAGGGCGGCATCAGAACGCAGCGTTCGGCCAGTTCCTTGGGCGTCATCGCCGCGCCTTCGGCCAGGGCCCGGATCACCCGCCATTGCTGCACCGTCAGGCCGTGCCCCTCGAGATGGGCCCGGAACGGCCGCAGCGTCGCCTCGCGGGCGCGCAGAAGGGCGATCGGCAGGGCGCGATCATAGGGCCGCATCAGCCCGCCGCCCCGGTGCGCAGGGTGTTGAAGGCCTTGCGGGCGAATTCCGCCCGGATTTCCACCACCTCCAGCGACAGCAGGAAACCGATCCCCGCCACCTGCGGCTCCAGCACCGCGCGCGCCGCGGCATAGAGCCGGTCGGCCAGCGCCGCGCGCGTGGCCGCGTCGCGGCCCTCGCCCAGCCGCAGCACCATGTCGAGAAAATGGTGCGGCCCGCCATCGGCCACCGCCGCATGGTCGGCCTCGAAGCCGCGGATGCGGATGCCCGGTTCGGGCAGCACGTCGGTCGCGATCATCTCGCGGCGCATGTGCTCCACGAAACCGGGAAGGTCGACCCGCGCGCCCAGCCCGCGGGAATACTCGAACGACAGATGCGGCATGGCCCCTCCTGCCGCAAGGCTAGCCCGGCCGCGCCGCCCCGTCCATCACGGCCGCGCGAGCACCCCCGCCGCGATCCAGCCGTCGATCACCGCAAGCGCCGCCTCGGCAAAGCCCGGATCGTTGATGTGACACTCGAGCCGGCGCAGTTCGACAGATGGCGGGCAGACCGCCGCCATTTCCGCCACGAAGGCCGACAGCCCCGCCGCGTCGTGCAAGGGCGCGCCGGGCCTGTCCCATTCGTTGCAGCCGCCTTCGGGCAGCAGCAGCACCGTCGGCCCGCGCGCCTGCGCAAGCTGCGCGGCATGGGCGCGCGCGACCTCGCGGCGTTCGCCCGCGTCCAGCACGACCGAGGTGAGAAGCCGGTTGTGGGCATGGGCCGGGTGGTCGCGGAACCGCGCGGGCACCGGCTGCCAGCCGACGAGGTCGACAAGGTCGTAACAGCCCGGCGCGACGATCTGCGGAATCCCGCGCCGTCCCGCCGCCGTCAGCCGCCCGGCCCCGGCCGAGACGGCCGAACCCATGACGTGATTGCCCAGTTCCTGCGTGGCGAAGTCCATCACCGCGGCAAAGGCGCCCTCGCCTGCAAGCGATTCGAAGGCGCGCCCCCCCATGCCGGTGGCATGGAACACCGCAACCTCGAAGCCGCGATCCTCCAGCGCCGGCTTCAGCGCCACCATGTAGCGCAGCACCGTCTTGCCGAAGCTCGTCATGCCGATCAGCGGCCTGCTCCGGTCGGGCCGCTCCACCGCCCGCGCCGCGCCCAGCACCGCCCCGGCGGCCTGGCTGAGCGCGGCCTTGCAGACCGAGTTGAGCCCGTAAAGACCGCCGGCCCAGAGGATCATCTGGATATCCGCCGCGATCCGTTCCGGCGGGATCAGCGGCGAGAACGAGACGGTGGAGACGACGTATTTCGGCACGCCCAGCGGCAAAGCCGCGCAAAGATCGAGCGCGAGATCGGTGCCCATCGTGCCGCCCAGCACGATCGCGCCGTCGATACGGCCCTCGGCCTGCAACCGCGCGGCGGTGGCGGCCGCGCCGCGGGCCATGATCTGCATGGCGTGGTTTTCATCCTCCGCCGCCACCGCCTCGGCGATCGACGACCCCGCCGCCGCGGCGATATCGTGCTTGGAGAAATCCGCGGGCCGCGCCGGATCGCCCAGCACCGAGACATCCATCGTCACCACCCCGCCGCCCTGGCCGCGGATGCAATCGGCCAGGTAGGTCAGTTCGTCATCCTTGGTGTCCCAGGTTCCGGCGACGAGGATCGTGCGGTCCATGATGGCCTCCTAAAGCTGGATCCAGGCGGTCTTGAGATCGGTATAGGTGTCGAGCGCGTGCAGCGACTTGTCATGCCCGTTGCCCGATTGCCGGTGTCCGCCCAGCGGCACGGTCAGGTCGGACCCGCCATAGGTGTTGACATGCACCACCCCGGCGCGGATCGCCGCGACCATCCGGTGCGCGCGCGACAGGCTGCCGGTCCAGACCCCGGCGGCGAGGCCGTAATCGGTGCCATTGGCCAGCCGCACCGCCTCGGCCTCCGTGTCGAACGGGGTAACGGCGAGGACCGGGCCGAAGACCTCGTTGCGCGCCACTTCCGCCCCCGGCGCCACGCCGGCCACCACCGTCGGCGCCATGTACCAGCCGCCGGTCTCTTCCAGCAGGCGGTGGCCGCCGGTGACGATCCGCGCGCCCGCGTCCAGCGCGCGGTCGACGAAGCCAAGGTTGCGTTCCAGCTGGGCGGCGCTGTTGACCGCGCCGATATCGCTGCCGGGGTCGAGCGGATCGCCCACCCGAATCGCCTCGGCCGCGCGCGCCACGGCGGCCACGAAGTCGTCGTGGATCGCGGCCTCGACCAGAAGCCGCGACCCCGCGACGCAGACCTGCCCGGCATTGCGGAAGATCGCCCAGGCGGCCAGCTTCGCGGCCCGGTCGAGATCGGGCGCATCGGCGAAGACCACGTTCGGCGACTTGCCGCCGAGTTCGAGATAGACGCGCTTGAGGTTCGACCGCGCCGAGGCCTCCATCAGCCGCCGCCCGGTCGCGCCGGAGCCGGTGAACGCCAGGACGTCGACATCGCCATGCTCGGCCAGCCGCGAGCCCGCCACCGCGCCCGCACCGGTGACGATGTTCAGCACGCCCGGCGGCAGCCCGGCCTCCAGCGCCAGCTCGCCCAGCCGCAAGAGCGACAGGGAGGCGGTTTCCGCCGGTTTCAGCACCACCGAATTGCCCGCCGCCAGCGCCGGGGCCAGTTTCCACGTTCCGATCATCAGCGGAAAGTTCCACGGCACGATCGCGCCGACCACGCCGACCGGCACGCGATGGACGAGGCCCAGAACCTCCGGCCCGGTGGGCGCGATCTCGCCGTAGATCTTGTCCGCGGCTTCGCCGTAGTAGCGCAAACTGGCCGCCGCGCTGCCGGGTTCGGCCTTCAGCGCCATGCCGATTTCGGTGCCGTTGTCGCGCACGCCCAGCACGGCAAGCTCCAGCGCCTCGCGCTCGACCAGCCCGGCCAGCCGGGTCAGCACCGCCTTGCGCCGCGCCGGCGGCAGGCCCGACCAGCGGCCATCCTCGAAGGCGGCGCGGGCGGCCGCGACGGCGGCATCGACATCGGACGCGGTGCCGCGCGCCATCCGTGCGAATCCGCGTCCGTCGATCGGCGAGACGACGGGCATCGTGCCGCCGTCCGAGGCCGCGACCCGCGCGCCGTCGATCAGGTGGCCCTGATCGGCGACCGGCCGGGCGCGCAATTCCCCGATCCTGCCCGCGTCCATCATTCCCCCCGTCCCCGGCGGAACCGCGCCGCCCGCACCGCACCCCGGACATGCACCGCGATCACCACGACGATCCCGGCGAAGATCAGCGCCGCGATCGGCCGGTCGATCATGTCGAGCGGCGTCTGCACCCGTGCCAGCGACGACCGCAGCTTCACCTCCATGATCCCGCCCAGCACCATGCCAAGGATGATCGGCACGATCGGCAATTGCAGCCGCCGCAGGATCAGCCCGAAGACGCCGAAGCCCGCGGCCAGCGCGCAGTCGGAGATCGAGTTGCGCAGCGAATAGACGCCCACGAAGGACATCGTCAGGATCAGCACACCGAGGAACCGGGTCGGGATCCGGATGATCCGGGTCAGAAGCCCGGTCGACGTCATCAGGAAGACGATCACGATCAGGTTCAGCAGGATCAGCGCGAAGTAGAGCGCGTAGACGAAATCCAGATCGTTGCGGAACAGTTGCGGGCCGGGCACCACGTTGTGCACGTAGAAGACCGACAGCATCATCGCCGTCAGCGCCTCGCCCGGCACGCCGAGCGCCAGCAGCGGGATCATCGCCGCCGCCGGTACCGCGTTGTTCGACGCCTCCGAGGCGATCAGCCCCTCGGGCGCGCCCTTGCCGAACAGTTCCGGCCGGCGCGAGGTCTTCTGCGCATAGGTGTAGGACAGGAACTGCGCGGTGAACTCGCCGACGCCCGGGATGATCCCCATCAGCACCCCGAAGCCCGAGGAAACGCCGGCCACGCGCCGGTGCTGCCAGACCTCGCGAAAGCCGGCGAAGACGCCGCCGCCGACGGTGGCGGGCCGCGGGCTTGCGTCGCGCTCCAGCAGCAGCGCGAAGGCCTGCGACAGCGCGAAGAGCCCCAGCACCACCACGATCAGGTTGATCCCCGAGGACAGGAAGGTCAGCCCGAAGGTGTAGCGCTGGGTATAGGTCACCGCGTCGAGGCCCAGGGTCTGCAGGAAGATCCCCAGGCAGGCCATCATCCCGGCGGCAAAGACCTGCCCGCGATGCGCGAGGATCACCAGCACGATCCCCAGAAGCGCGGCCATGAAGATCTCGCGGCTGCCGAACATCGGCGCCACGGCGGCCAGCACCGGGGTCAGCAGGATCAGGCAGAAGATGCCGAACAGCCCGCCGAAGAACGAGGCCGAATAGGCCAGCGCCACCGCGCGCCGCGCCTCGCCGCGCCGGGTCAGCGGGTGGCCGTCATAGGTGGTCAGCGCGTTGACGGCGGTGCCGGGCGTGTTGATCAGGATCGCCGGCAGCGCGCCGCCGTACATCGACGAACCGTAGATGCCCAGCAGCAGCGTCAGCCCCACGATCGGGTCCAGCGCGAAGGTCGCGGGCAGCAGGATCGCGATGGCCACGGCCGGGCCGACACCGGGGATCGCGCCGATCACCACGCCGCCGATCGATCCGATGACCAGCGCCAGCAGCACGTCGGCGCGCAGCAGCATCTCCAGCCCGGAAAGCATCGCGTCCATGGCGGCCTCAGAGATACAGCATCATGACCTGCCGGATCCCGTCCGGCAGCGCCTCGTAGACCCGGCCCGCGGGAATGCGAACCTGCAGGATCGCGCGGAACAGCACCACGATCACCACCGCCGCCAGCGCCGCGGCGGCGAAGGCGCCGGGGCCGCGATAGCCCGCCCGCGCCGTCATCGCCAGCGTGAAGACCAGCGTCGCCGGCAGGTAGCCGATCACCGGCGTCGCCAGCACATAGGCAAGAAACCAGCCCGCGTATTCCAGCGACCGCGCCCAGTGGCCGACCTCGGGCCAGCGCCCCGGCAACCGGTCCGAGCGCAGGCCGGAGATCAGGTGCAACAGCCCGAAGACGCCCATCCCGGCCAGCGACAGCGCCGGCCAGAACCACGGCTGCGTCGGCAGCTTCGCGCCGGCCCGGTGCGCCGTCTGCTCGCCGATCAGCGCCAGCAGCGCGGCGGCGGCGATCAGCATCGCCCAGGCGAAGACGATATCGCCCGGGCGACGGTCGCGGCTGAAGGCGGGCCTGTCAGGGCCGGTGGGCATCGCGGCCAGTCTCCCGGCGGGTGAAGGCGCCGCCCCGCGGCGGGGCGGCGCGACCTGTCAGTTGCCGAGCGCGGCGTCGATCGCGCCCAGCGTCTCGATGTCGGAAGCGATCTGCGCCGTCGCGGCGGCGGCGTCCTGCCAGTAGACCAGCGCGCCGGTCTGCGCCGCCAGTTCCTGCGCGCGATCCGACATCACCGTTTTCTCGGCCACCGCGACGATCCTGTCGCGCACCTCCTGCGGCGTGTCCCGGTGCACGAACAGGCCGTTCCACAGCGAGACGTCGAGATCGGGGGAAAGTTCGGCCACCGTCGGCGTGTCCGGCGTCAGCGCGATCCGGTCGGCGCCGATCGAGGCCAGCACCGTCACGTCGTCGAGACAGGGCAGGATCAGTTGCAGCGTGGTATTGATCACGTCGACGTCGCCCGAGGCCAGCGTGTTGCAGTCGAGCGCGTCGAACGCCGCGTCGGAGGCGAAGGCAAAGCCCTTGTCCGCCGCCAGCGCGCGGGTCACCTTGGTCGGCACCAGCCCGGCGCCGAAATGCCCCAGCGCCACGTCGTTGTCCTGCGCATGCGCCGCCAGTTCGTCGATCGTGGCATAGGGCGCATCGCCCGAGGCGGCGATCACGAAGGGATAGGTCAGGAAGATGCCCAGCGGTTCGAACGGGTCGGGGCTGAGTTCGGGGATGCCGATGTTCGGCCCGACCACCGGGATCGCGATGATGAAAGAACCGATCGTGTAGCCATCGGCCGGCGCCGTCGCGACCTCGACCGCGCCGGGGAACGGGCCGCCGCCGCCGCCGGGCTTGTTCAGCACCGCCGCGGGCACGCCGTATTCGGCCTGGAAATCCTCGGCGATCATCCGGGTCAGCACGTCCTCCAGATCGCCCGGCGGCCACGGCACGACGAAGTTCACCGGCTTTTCGGGGTATTCGGCCAGCACGGGCCCGGCGGTCGCGGCCAGCACCAGCGCAAGCGCAAGCGCGGTCCCGGCGAGGATCGGTTTGGTCATGGCGGTCTCCCTGTTCTGCCGGCGCAGGTGGCCGGTTCATTAAATGAACCATTGGTTCTATTTCAGATTGACAGAGCCGTGTCCGATCTGTCAACGAATTTGACAGGGGCGCGGCGCGGCCACAGCCGCCGCCGTCCGGCAACAGGGGTCCGGCAACAGGGGCCCGGCAACAGACAGGGATCGACAGAGACACGATGGGCACCGTCTCCAAGGCCTTGGACCTGCTCGGCCTGTTCAGCCGCACCCGGCCGCAGGCCGGGCTGAGCGAGATCGCGCGGCTGTCGGGGCTGAACAAGGCCACCGCCTTCCGGCTGCTGGGCGAGCTTGAAGCGCACGGATTCGTCGAACGCGCGGGGCCGGCGCGGGAATACCGCCTTGGGCCGGCCGTGGTGCGGCTTGGCGGGCTGCGCGAGGCGATCCTGCCGCGGCGCGCGGTGGTGCGCCCGGTCCTCGACCGGCTGGCCGGGACAACCGGCGAGACCGCGCATCTGAGCCAGATCGAGGGCGACCGGCTGGGGATGTGCGCCTTCGCCTATTCCAATCGCCACGGCACCCGCGTCGGCATGGAGGATGCCGAGGTGCTGCCGCTGCACGCGACCTCGTCGGGCCTTGCGGTGCTGGCCTTCGGCCCGCCCGACCTGGCCCGCCGGGTGCTGGCCGGGCCGCTGCCGCGGCTGACCCCGGCCACCGTCTGCGATGCCGGAGACCTGGCGCGCCGGATCGCCGCGGTGCGCGCCGCCGGGATCGCCGAAAGCGTCGGCGGCTACGAGGCCGACGTGCATTCCTTCGCCCTACCGGTCTACGGCCAGGCCGGGGACTGCACCGGCGCACTGGCGGTGGCCGCGCCGGTCGGCCGGATCACGCCGGACCTGGCGGCCACGATCCGCCGCGCGCTCGTCGCCGCGCGCGACGAGATCCACGGCCTGTGGGGCGCCGCATCGCCCGCGGCCCCGCCCGCAGACCCGGCCGCCGAAAGGAGCGCGTCATGAAGGACCAGAACTTCCTGAAGGAACGCAACGCGAAAAGCCTGTGGCACCCGATGGCGCATCCCGCCGACAGCCGTGCCAATCCGCCGGTGATCGTGACCGAGGCCGAGGGCGTGCGGATCCGCGACATCGACGGTCACGAAGTGGTCGATGGCGTCGGCGGGTTGTGGAACGTCAACCTCGGCTATTCCTGCGCGCCGGTGAAACAGGCCATCGCGGCGCAGCTCGACCGGCTGCCCTACTACGCGATCTTCCGCGGCACGTCGAACGACTGCGTGATCGAACTGGCCGAGGCGCTTGCCGGCTTCTTCGCGCCCGACGGGCTCACCCGCGCCTTCTACACCTCCGGCGGGTCGGACAGCGTGGAAACCGCGCTGCGGCTGGCGCGGCAGTATCACAAGATCCGCGGCGAGGCCGGGCGGGTGAAGTTCCTGTCGCTCAAGAAAGGGTATCACGGCACCCACTTCGGCGGTGCCTCGGTCAACGGCAACGCCAATTTCCGCACGCAATACGAACCGCTGCTGGCCGGCTGCCACCACATCCCGGCACCCTGGCCCTACCGCAACCCGTTCGACGAGACCGACCCGGAGCGGCTGGCCGGCCTGTGCCTGTCCGCGCTGGAAGACGAGATCGCCTTTCACGGCGCCGGCAGCATCGCGGCCTTCATCATGGAGCCGATCCTAGGCGCCGGCGGCGTGATCCCGCCGCATCCCTCCTTCATGCCCGGCGTGGCCGAGATCTGCCGGCGCAACGGCATCCTGCTGATTTCCGACGAGGTGATCACCGCCTTCGGCCGCACCGGGGCCTGGACCGGCGCGCGGCTGTGGGACGTGCGGCCCGACCTGATGTGCACCGCCAAGGCGATCACCAACGGCTATTTCCCGTTCGGCGCGGTGATGATCGCCGGCGCTGTCGCCGAGACCTTCGAGGCCGACACCACCGGCCGCGCCGCCATCGGCCACGGCTATACCTATTCCGGCCATCCGGTGGGCGCCGCCGCCGCGCTGGCCTGCCTGGCCGAAACGCAGCGGTTGCGGGTGCACGAGAACGCCGCGGCCCGCGGGGCGGAGCTGTTTTCCGGGCTGACGGCGCTGGCCGGGCGGCATTCGGTGATCGGCGACCTGCGCGGCGGCCACGGGCTGATGTGCGCGCTGGAACTGGTCTCCGACCGGGCCACGAAGACGCCGATCGACAAGGCCAGCATCGGCCGGGTGCAGGAGGCGTGCTATCGCGCCGGCGCGATGGTCCGCGTCTCGGGGTCGAACATCATCCTGTCGCCGCCTCTGGTGCTGGACAGCGCCGACGTGCAGGTGATCCTGACCGCGCTCGAGGCGGGCTTCGCCGCGCTCTAGGCGGGCGCGGCGCTGTCGCGCCGGACGATCCAGTCATGGTCGGGGTGGTTTCGGAACCGCCATTTCCGCAACGGCCCGGCCATGACGTTGAGATAATACATCTCGTAGCCATAGGGCGCGCCGCAGGGATGGTGGCCGCGCGGCACCAGCACCACGTCGTGGTCCGACACCGCCATGGTCTCGTCGAGGCTGCCGTCCTCGGTGAAGACCCGTTGCAGGCCGAAGCCCTGCGCCGGGTTCAGCCGGTGGTAATAGGTCTCTTCGAGATAGGTCATGTTCGGGTAATCGTCCTCGTCGTGCCGGTGCGGCGGGTAGGACGACCAGTTGCCCGACGGCGTGTAGACCTCGGTCACCAGCAGGCTGTCGGCGACGTCGCGCTCTTCCATCGCGATGGCGTTGATGTAGCGGGTGTTGGCGCCCTTGCCGCGGGTCTCGGTGGCGATGCCGGCGGGGCCGATCACCTGCGCCGGGTGCCCGCCGCGCCCCGGCGCGGTGCAGACCGCCAATGTGCAGGCGGTGGTCGCGGTCGCGCGCCAGTCCGACCCGTTCGGCACGTAGACGGCATGCGGCGGCCTGCGGTCGAACACCTCCAGCCGGTCGCCCAGCTCGCCGAACTCCCGCGCCCCCGCACCGATCCGCGCCCGGCCCTCGACCAGAACGAGGATCGCCTCGCGGTCGCCGGTGGGTTCGGCCGCCGTCTCGCCCGGCGCAAGGCGGTAAAGGCCGAAGCCGACATGGCCCCAGCCGGCGCTGTCGGGGGTGATGTCATGCACCTTGCCGGTGGTTCCGGCGGGTTTTCTCAGCAGCCCTGTCATCGCCCCTCCTCCTTCTGCCTTCGCCGCACCCTGTCGTCGTCCCAGCGCAGGAAGAAGCCGTGGGCGGCGTAAAGGCCCAGCCCGCCGGACAATACCGCCCAGAACAGCGCGCCGCGGGCCAGTTCCAGCCCCGCCCAGCCAAGGCACAGCGCCGCCACCGCCACCCGCCGCCACAGCGGCAGGAAGAACGGGTGATCGAGGTCGAACACCGCGCCCGCCCGTCAGCCGGCGTCGACGGCAAGGCCCGCGGCCCTGCAACAGGCCAGGATCGTCTCGTAGCCAGCCTTCGAATAGTCGTAGGGCGGCGCCTTCGCCGGGTCCTGCTCGGCCTCCACCACGATCCAGCCGTCATAGCCGATGCGCGCAAGCTCGTCCGTGACCTCCTGAAAGTCGATGCAGCCGTCGCCGGGCACGGTGAAGGCCCCGGCGATCACCGCGTCGAGGAAGCTCAGGTCGCGGCGGCGCACATCGGCGACCACCTCGGGCCGGATGTCCTTGTAATGGACATGGCGCACCCGCGCGCCCCAGCGCCGCAGCGTGGCCATCACGTCGCCGCCGCCGAACAGCAGGTGCCCGGTGTCGAAACACAGGCCGACCTCGGGGCCCGTGGCCTCCATCAGCCGGTCCACGTCCTCGCCGGATTCGATGATCGAGCCCATGTGGTGATGATAGGCCAGCGGCATGCCCCTGTCGGCCATCCATTTCGCCAGTTCGGTCAGCTTGCGGCCGTAGGCGGCGATCTCGTCGCGCGCCAGCTTCGGGCGGGCGCTGACCGGCGTGCCGATCCGGCCCTGCACGGTGTTCGAGCATTCCGCGTAGACGATGCAGGGCGCCCCCAGCGCGACGAACTGATCCACCTGGCCCTCGACCGCCGCGATCTCGGCGGCGATGTCGTTGACCAGCAGGTTGCCCGAACACCAGCCGCCGCACAGCGCCAGCCCGCTGGCCCGAAGCATGCCGCGCAGCCCCCCGGTATCCGCGGGCATGCGCTGGCCACGCTCGACCCCGACGTAGCCGATCTCGCGCGCCTCGGCGAGCGCCTGCTCCATCGTGTAGGCCGCGGTCAACTCCGGCAGGTCGTCGTTCTGCCAGGCGATCGGGGAAATGCCGATTTTCACAGCCATGCCCGCCGTCCTCAGATCGCGCTCTGGCGCTTGCGGTTGTCCTCGTAGCCCTTGCGGGCCTCGGTCACTTCCGGCCGGTCGGAGACCTCGGGCACGGCCACTTCCCACCAATGCCCGCCAAACGGGGTGGAGGGATCGGGATCGGTATCGATCACCACGACGAACGGGCCGGTGGCGCCCCGCGCCCGCGCCAGCGCCGCCTCCAGTTCCGTGATCGACCCGGCCTTGACCGCCTCGGCCCCCATGCTGGCGGCATGGGCGACGAAATCGATGTTCGACGGGGTTTCGTGCACCGCGTGATCCAGCAGGTTGTTGAATTCCGCCCCGCCGGTCGCGCGTTGCAGCCGGTTGATGCAGGCAAAGCCGCGGTTGTCGGTGATCACCACGGTGATCTTGATCCCCATCATCGCCGCCGTGGCCAGTTCGGAATTCATCATCATGTAGCTGCCGTCGCCCAGCATGCAGATCACGTCGCGATCGGGTTCGGCCATCTTGATGCCGATCGCCCCGGCGATCTCGTAGCCCATACAGGAAAAGCCGTATTCCATGTGATACGAACCCGGCCGCCCGGCCTTCCACAGCTTGTGCAACTCGCCCGGCATGGTGCCGGCGGCGCACATCACCACGGTGTCGGGCCCCGCGGCGCGCTGCACCGCGCCGATCACCTGCATGTCGGTCGGCAGCGCGTTGTCGTCGGGGTCCGGCGCATCGGTCAGCGGATCGACCTGCGCGAACCATTCGGCCTTGAGCGCCGGCGAGGGCGGCACGTTGGCATGACCGCCAAGCGCGGCCGACAGCGCCGCCAGCCCCTCGGCCGCGTCGCATTGCAGCGGCAGCGCGCCATGCTTGGCGGCGTCGTAGGCCGCGACGTTGAGGCTGACCAGCTTGCGGCCCGGCGCCCGGAACAGCGCCCAGGAGCCGGTGGTGAAATCCTGGAACCTTGTGCCCACGCCGATCACCAGATCGGCCTCGGCGCAGATCGCGTTGGCCGATCCCGCGCCGGTCACGCCCACCGGGCCGAAATTGATCGGATGATCCCAGGGCAGCGCCGATTTGCCGGCCTGGGTCTCGACCACCGGGATGCCGTGCGCGGCGACGAATTCGGCCAGCGCGCCGGTCGCGCCGGAATAATGCACCCCGCCGCCGGCCACGATCACCGGGTTGCGCGCGGCACGGATCGCCGCGGCCACCCGCTCCACCTCGCCCGCATCGGGCCTGAGCCGGCGGTGATGCCAGATGCGCGGCGCGAAGAACGCCTCGGGCCAGTCATGCGCCTCGGCCTGCACGTCCTGGCAGAAGGCCAGCGTCACCGGGCCGCATTCGGCCGGGTCGGTCATCGTGGCCATCGCGCGCGGCAGCGCGGTCAGCAAATGCTCGGGCCGCGCGATCCGGTCGAAATACCGGCTGACCGGGCGGAAGCAGTCGTTGGCCGAAACCGTGCCATCGCCGAAATCCTCGACCTGCTGCAACACCGGGTCCGGCGCGCGGCTGGCGAAGACGTCGCCGGGCAGCAGCAGCACCGGCAGCCGGTTGACATGCGCCAGCGCCGCGGCGGTGACCATGTTCGTCGCCCCCGGCCCGATCGAGGAGGTCACCGCCATCGCCCGCCGGCGGCGCTGCTGCTTGGCATAGGCGATCGCGGCATGGGCCATGGATTGTTCGTTATGGCCGCGATACGTGGGCAGCCGGTCGCGAACGCCGTAAAGCGCCTCGCCCAGACCGGCGACATTGCCATGCCCGAAGATCGCCCAGACCCCGGCGAGAAACGGCTCGCCCTCTTCGGTCATCTGCGCCGCGAGGTAGCGCACCATCGCCTGCGCGGCGGTCAGCCGGATCGTCGTCATGCCACCTTCTCCTTCATGCCCTGCCGCGCCCGGTCCCATGTCCGGCACAGGCGATCGTATTTCTCCGCCATCGCCGTCACCGCCGCGTCGCCGGAAAGCCGGCCGGCGAAATAGCCCTCGGCCGCCGCGGCATAGATCGTGCGGCCGACGGCGAAGCCCTTGACCAGCGGATACCGCGCCGCGACGGCCAGACTGTCGGCCAGCGCGGCCTCCTCGGCGCCGAGGCCGAGCACGACGATGCCGCGGGTATGCGCGTCGTTTTCCCCGATCGCGTCGCAGGTCCGCTGCCATGCCGCGTCGGAGGTCATCGGTTCCAGCTTCCACCAGTCGGGGTAGATGCCGATCTCGTAGAACCGGCGGATCACCGCCGCGGTGGTGTCGTCATCCACCGGCCCGGCCTTCGAGGGGATCACCTCAAGCAGGAATTCCAGCCGGTTGCGGCGGCAGGCATGAAACAGCCGGGTGACGACAGCCTCCTGTTCCGCCTTCAGGGCGGCCGCGTCGTCGGGATGGTAGAAACACAGCACCTTGACGACATGCTCGCGCGGCCATTCCGCCAGCCCGCCGAAATCCGGCCCGATCTCGGGCTCCAGTTCCAGCGGGCGGGAGCCGGGCCATTCCACCGGCCGGCCGATCCACAGCCCCTGCCCCGCCGCACGATAAAGCGCCGTGCGGCCCAGCCGGCTGTCGCACAAAAGCCCGTGGCCCGGGCGCCCGGCGGCGACCTTCAGCGTCGCGTCGAGGCACAGTTCCTTGAACCGGCCGATGGCCTCGGGCGTCGCGCCGGGGATATCCTCGAACTGCCGGCGATGGTCGAAGGCGAAGACCCGCATCGTCGGCCAGTCGCCCGGCCGGGTCGTCGACCAGTGGATCCGTTCCAGTTCCGCGTCGTTGCGCAGGTCCGGCCGCCGGATGCCGCGCGACAGGAAGAACCGCAGTTCCGCAAGGCTGGGATAGGCCGGGGTGCAGCCGTGCCGGCTGACCGCGAAGGCCCCGCAGGCATTGGCGTATTCCAGCGCCGTGGGCCAATCCTCGCCGTCCAGCCAGCCCTTCAGCAGGCCCGACATGAAGCCGTCGCCAGCGCCCAGCACGTTGAACACCTCGATCGGGAACCCCGGCCCGGTCTCGCCGGCGTCGAGACTGTCGGGGATCGCGCCGGTGAAGGCCACCGCGCC
>Ga0180436_10003816_pt1 | contig 13710 bp, 8 predicted proteins | sample SS_ome_2_FD_132434 | JGI IMG/M metagenome (GOLD analysis project Ga0180436, IMG submission 132434) | Hypersaline lake sediment archaeal communities from the Salton Sea, California, USA - SS_3_S_2 metaG | ecosystem: Environmental > Aquatic > Non-marine Saline and Alkaline > Hypersaline > Sediment...
GAGGTATCATCGACCTCGGAGGTATCATCGACCTCGGAGGTATCATCGACCTCGGAGGTATCTTCGACCTCGGAGGTCTCTAATTTGACATTTGCCTGATGGCTACTTTGTGATTGTCATGGAAATGATAAGAACCGGATTTATTCAAAACGGCAGAAACGAATTCCTTTTTTACATCGATCAAAGTGGATTTTTCATTGATCGTGATCCTGCCGATCCCGGTTCCTGGAATATCGGCCCGGGAAGCGATGCCTCCCACGATCTCACCAGGTCGGATGCCGTGGATCCGGCCGCGATTGATGCTCAAGCGCACCATGCCAATTTCATGTCCAGAAGCGTTCTTTTGAAATTGACCCTTGCGATTAGAATTCCCGCGGCGATGGGAGGATTTCTTTCCTCGGCCTTTCTTGTAGGAAGGCTCTCTGAACTCAACTGGAGTGATCTTGGCAATAGGTTGATTGGACATACCTTTGCGCGCCATTTTCAATGCGGCGGCGGCGACTTTGACGGGATCGTAACCCGTGGCAATCATATATTCTACAAGCTCCTGCTCACGAGCGCAGCGGTCCCGTTCCAGCCAGACTTCGATCTTTTCCAGCAGTTTGAGATCGCGGCGTTCAAGGAGATCCTTTTCGGTGGGAAGCTGCGTTGGAGTCAGTTTCGTTTTGGAGTAGCCTTCGATCCGGCTTAAGTAACGTTTGTCTTTGGGAGTAAGAAGTGTAATAGCTACGCCATCTTTTCCAGCTCGTCCTGTGCGGCCAATGCGGTGAACATAAGCTTCGGGATCAGTGGGAATATCGTAGTTCACCACGTGGGTGATGTCATCAATATCCAGTCCTCTGGCTGCGACATCAGTAGCGACAAGGACCTTGATCCGTCCGGTTTTGAACCGATCCAAAACCCGCAGTCGGGCATCCTGGGAGAGATCGCCGTTGAGCGCTTCGGCTGGAAAGCCTCGCTGGATGAGGTCGTTGGCCACTTTGCCGGATCCGATCCGAGTCTTGGTGAAAACCAATGTGGCCCCGATATCTTCAGATTCAAATAAACGAGTGATAGCGGCCATTTTGTCTTTTTCTTTGACCAGGTAATAGCGCTGGTCAATAGTATCTACAGTTAATGCTTTCCTTTCCACCAGGATCATTTCCGGATCGTGCATATATTTATCAGCCAATCTCCTGATAGATTGAGGCAGGGTGGCTGAGAATAAAGTAGTCTGGCGAGAAGGTGGGGTTTCTGTGAGAATGTTTTCAACATCGTCTACAAAACCCATGCTGAGCATTTCATCGGCTTCGTCGAGAATGACTGTATGCACTTGGCTGAGATCGAGCATTTTTTGACGGATCAGGTCCTGCAAACGGCCGGGTGTGCCGACTACCACATCGACGCCTTCTTTAAGCCTGCGCCGAGAGGTGCCGTAATGCTGACCGCCATAGATAGGAAGCACGCTGACTTTCATGTGCTTGCCGTATTCCTTGATAGCATCTGCTACCTGGATGGCCAATTCACGGGTGGGAGCCAGGACCAGGGTGCTGATGGCGTAGCGGTTCTCGCTGTTGGCAAGACTGTTCAAAATTGGGAATGCAAAAGCTGCTGTTTTGCCAGATCCTGTTTGGGATTGGGCCAAAACGTCTTTTCCTTCCAGCATTAACGGAATTACCCTTGCCTGTACTTCGGTCGGGTTTTTAAATCCAAGGTCGGCTGCTGCCTGGATTAAGGATGGGTGCAGGGTTAACTGCGAAAATTCAATAGTCATCAAAAACTCCTCTTGCGTTTTGACAACTCTTGAAGCTTCACAACCCTTGTGACTTGAGCGTTTTCCTCGCGGAAAAAGATCCGGGTTCAACCAGCCGCTTTCCCTATACCCCCTGCGGCAAGAAAAAAGCTCGTCCCGATATTGACGAGCCGCCATTTCGAATTTTCAAAACAATAATATTTAGTTGTAGTTGGACATATCCTTCCAACCGCGGCAGTATACCATGCCCGGCCCAGGTTGTCTATGGGGTATGCTGAAATGATAAGCAGCGATAGAAAAGCTGTCTTGGAGAGGCTTGGTTTGGATGGAATTGGATAATTTAATGCAAATAAATAACAGCTGCAATAGGTCAGGGAATATTGAAAGGAGAGTGTCCTGCAGCCCAGGTCTTTTCCCAATCCATTTATATAAAGTAGGTATAAGCCATTGCGTGGTTGTATTTTGAAAACGCTTCTGGCCTGGCAGGAATCTCGCCCAGTATTTCAGTAATTCGATCGCTTTTTTCCTGGGGGCATTTAACTTCGAGGATGATGATTTCTTCATCTGGAAGGGCGTAGTGGTGGTTTGGTTTGTATCTATCTCTTTGCAGATAGGTAATTAAATGGGTGTCTACAGATAGGCGGACTTCATCGTCGTTTGCTGCCTTAAAATACTTGCGCTGGTAGTGATTGATCAGAACAGGATTAGATACATCCAGTATGTGCTTGAATCCATCCCTTGAGGACTCTTTGATCAAATGGGATATCTCATTCCAGGTCATTGAATGCAAGTCTATTGATGCGCCTATTTGCTCGGTCTCTTTCCACCCTAATCTATTTACTTTTTGCTTAACTTCTAAAAAAGACTTTTCAAACCGGAAGGATTCTCCATACCATCTCAAGCGCAGCTTGCGCCGTTCTGATACCCCGCTAACATGGTCATTCAGTGAGTCCAGGTCGATGGTGTCGAAGTAGATATTATTTACCCTGCGAGGGGGATAGGCTGTAATGAACCCGGCGGAATGCAGCCTTATCCACTGACTCAGGTGATTCCTCTGGTAAGAATCAAGAATAAGTTTTATCTCATATCGGGTATGATCTTGATTTATTGTCATACGTCAATTGCCTAAGACATTCTGGTCGTACAGCAGTTCAACATCGAAGTCTTGGGATGGCTGCTGAACGTCATCGATCATTATTGTGCTGCCTGTTTGGGTCATGTGATGTGTTTCTGTTTCAAGAATTTCGACATGTGCGGCATGGATCTCAGCTGGCCCGAATTGGGCCTTTTTAATATAAGCTGCTAAGGCTGCTACCTCGGCTGAAGTGATAGTGCTGTCGGTGATTGAAACAGAGGAAAGGTCTTTGCTTGCAATACCAATTCCTACCGCAAAGATCTTTAGATTCTGAGCGGACAGTTGGCTGTTTTCACCTGCTGAAACTGCTTTGTCCTGAATATGTTGAAAAGTTGAGTCAAACAATGAAATTAGAGAGCCGCTTGTGTCCACTGCATCTCCACCAATATCCATAAAGCTGCAGTTCGTGATCTCGCCTTTCGCATAGTCAGCATCCAATGCGTCGGAGGTAGTGGAGGATATCTCACAATGAGAAAAGGAAAAGTCGCTGTGAATCACGTTGATTGCGTCCTCTGCTGTGGATTGGGAGATTTGAACATGATCCATTTCAAGGGGGCTGTTGTAGAAAGTAATTCCGCCGGTCAATTGCCAACCACTCCGAGAAATTCCAGTGGTATTTTGAACACTAAGATGTTCCCAGTGTGAAAAAAGTTCGGCATCCAGGACCGCAATGCCTCCCCAGGATGGACCTTGAGAGGTCAGCAGTACAGGATATTCGGATGTGCCATTGATCTGGACAGGGTTCTTGCTGAATAAGATCTTCTCTGAACCGAATCGCAGCGTGGTTCCCTCTGGAATGATCAGGACCATTCCGTCGGGAATGATCAGGTCGTCAGTGACATTCCAATCCCCAGCTTGAACGATGAACTGGTCTTTGTGAATGGATTTGAGCAGGAAGGAATGCTGGGCAAGACATTCTTCCAGGGTGGGAATGGTTGGGCTGGGTCCGCTTGTTAAGATTTGGGCAAGTGGATCAATGGCGAGAGATTCGCGATAGGTATCATCTAAACCATAGATCTGGCTGATTACTGTTACTTGAAGTTCTTCGGAGTTTATCAGCGTTTCTGAGACAGGCATCTCAAAAGATACTTCGTGGAGGTTTTCTGAACCCCGGAAGATAAGGGAATCGTCAATTAAGACAATGGAAGGAGAATTCTGCAAATCAAACCATTCTGGATTGATTGGTGTACTGATTCCGTTCACATCAATTTCTAGGAGCTGCTGAGGCAAAACTACCAGATTGACAAGGCTCACTTGGATCGAGTTCAGATCTTGGTCGTAGGTGGCAGTGCCGCGGACAATTTTTGGTGGGTGGAGTTGTTTTTCGAGCATCAATCTCCGGGCTTGCAGGACATCCCAGATCGATGTGAAATCGACATCACTATATTCTCGGGCTAAAGTGTTCTGAAAATTACCAGTTGATTCCTCAAGAGAATTTTGAAGATCGCTCAAATATGCAGGGTCGGTTATCCGCTCCAGCTCTCGTGTATAGACAGCCTTGATCTCAGGATCATCGAACATGGCATTATTCACAAAGGGATAGGCGAGTTGATCCTCCAGCCACCAATCTGTTAATGGAATTGTGTCATATGCTATGGGCTCCAGCAGTCCAGTGATCGGGTTGTAGTAAAAACGGATATTATGCCAGCGCGTGGTATGCCCGGCGCCCCACAGATCGCTGAGGGCGTAGAATCGTCCCATCGATTCGACGTCAAAAACCTCTGAAGGGACTCGTTCTCCGGATTGGAAGGCCTGTAATAAACCTGCAGCAGCCTTTGCCTGTTCAAGAAGTTCTGGGTGTTTCGCAATATATCCTTCTCTAAAGACATCAACTTCAGAAGTTTCCATGTCGGTATTCATGAAGAATCCGGTAGTGATGACCTGGTCTAGGAGAGCGTTTCCGCCAGCTTCCATGAACGTGGCTGTATTTTCCCACATCAGATCTTCGTCAAAATGGAGGATAATCCCCTGGCGTTGCTCCTGGGATTCCAGTAATTCCTGGGAAAAGCTTTCTTCCAAAGCATAAATACCTTTAGGTTCCCCATTTATCAATACATTTATAAAATGGTATCGAGTAGTTAGAATCTTCTCAGCGAATAAATGCTGATGGAAAGCCCACTCCGTTACAAAATTCCGGGTTTCGGGAGCCTGGATGGAAAATCTGCGCATTCCATTTATGTATTGATTATCGTCTTTGATATGGATTCTGAAGGACCACTTATTTCCCTCAAGATGATCTGTCCAATCTCCCTTCAATCTTAATACCGCATCGAGCTGGCGCCCGTCCTGGTAACTTATCTGACAGGGTACCAGGTCCTCATCCGATGTGAATAACACACCAGACTTTAAGGCCTGTTCTCTTTTGGCGATGATTTGATTGTAGCTTTCAAATGGTAGGTCAATATACAGGGTAGGAAGTCCGTTTTCACTATAAGCCAGGAATTCAACGCGTAGATCGCGAAGGGACTCCCGGGTTGTTTTAGAGACTGCAGCGAGAACCTTCTGGAGATACCCGGATTCTGTCATGAACACACCCAGACTGAATACAATGAGCAAAACAAGGATAGCTATCAGTATTCGAATACCACGCACCTGGAATATTTTTATCAACCTACTGGGCAGTGGAGCAGGATCTAGTTTGGGCGGAGAGGGATTATCTTTCGGGCGAGTGATTTTCATTCTTTTTATCCCCCAAGCATATTTTCGCGATCTACCAGGCTGGTTGAACTTCCAGGAAAATGTTCTTTTAACTCATCCATGGCAGTGATAAGCTGATTTTGATCCGTTACGGACAGGAAATATGTGATTTGAAGGTTGTCGGGGTTTGTATCCAGGCGACGAAGATTAAGATCATCAAAATGATTCAACAGGATATCATTCGCTCTGGCAAAGACATTCTCGCCTGTGTCGCTGTCGGAATTGGCCAGGGTCAGATTTAGATACATATTATGAGTTATTCCCTTCTCGGAGCGTATTTTCCGTCGAATAAAGAGATAAGCCATAATGAAGGCGACCGCGATTATTGTTGGTATGCGCTGGTCTGCTCCCAGGCCGAGCCCTATTGTGATCGCCAGGAAGAGGAAGAGCAATTCCTCGGGGTCTTTGATGGCGGTTCGGAAGCGGACAATGGATAAAGCGCCAACCAGTCCCAGGGATAGTGCTAAGGAGGACTTAACGACAGAGATCACCAGAACTGTGGTCAATGTGAGGAGAGGCAAAAGTGGAGAAAAGCGGCTTCGATTTGTGAAAGAATTGCTGTATTTCTTATAGTACCAGGCAACAAAGATTGATAGGATTACCCCTAAACCCAGATTGATTAATAGTGAAGTGAGGGATAAGGGTGCCGGTGAAGTTAGATCCATGAATTTCTCCTTCTAGCAAGGTTTACACAGATAATATAGTTGTACCATTATTTGTGTTAGTCTACCTGCTTACAATTAAGAAATGAGATTCGCAGCTGGGGGTAATAGATTAATGATGATATCCACGAGCGCAGCAAAACTTCTCCGGCATTAGTACCTCGGGCTAGAAAAATTAAAAGGAGCCGATCAGTAAAAATTGGCTCCTTTTCTTATCGTTATTGGCTCATTTACTTACGCATTGGCAATTTTCCCATTTGCAGAAATTAGATTAGAAAGTCGTACATTCTGCAAAGGAATAGGCATTACACGGACCGCTGTGGTCGCTTGCGTCACCAGGTGAAACGCATCGGCAGTGCTAGTTAGAGATCATGACTCGATTTCTGCCGGTTTCTTTCGCTTTGTAGAGCGAATCGTCTGCAAACTGCAGCAGCATGCTCTCTTTTTCGACATTTTGGTTGGGGTAAGCCGCGCCGCCAATGCTGATCGTGATCCGGATGGTCTGGTCTCCTTCGGGATGGATACTTTCTTCGGTAGCCCTGCGGATCCTTTCGCCGATCAGGCGCAGATCCTCAGAGGAAGCGGCCGGCAATATTGCCAGGAACTCCTCACCGCCGTATCTGACCAGGATATCTCCTTCGCGGAGGATGGTACGGATAATAGAGGCGACTGATTTCAAGATCCTGTCACCGACCTGGTGGCCGTAAGTATCATTGACAGACTTGAAATGATCAATATCAAGCATTAACAATCCTAAAGGAACTGAACTTCGAATTGATCTTTCAAACTCTTCATGCAGACGGCCGAGACCGAAGCGACGGTTGTAAACGCCGGTCAGAGGGTCAAGGGCTGCCAATCGCTGCAGTCGATCATGGGCCAGGGCATTGTTGAGTGCCAGACCGAATCCCTGGCGGAATAGCTCCAGCCGGACCAATTCTTCCGGCTGATAGGTACCTGTTTTTCCCAATACGACAGCCCCCAGGGGGACTTCTTTATAGGATGCAGGCAGGACCAATATTTCTGAGGGACGAAAATCAGCCAGAATACCTTCCATCTGGATACCTTTTGGCAGGGTGATGATCTTGGTCTGTCCCCTGCGGAGGGCAATCTGGATATGGTCGCTTTCAGCAACAAGGGCTGGATCTTTCAAACCCAAATTGGCTGCGACTTTTAGCTCACCGATTTCGTCATAATATACAGCGCCCCCATTCGACCCTGAATTTTCAAGGAACATTTCCAGGGAATTGATCGCCAGGGTTTCCAGTTCCAGTGTGCCGGCAAGCATATCCGAGAATTCGCTGACCGCTTGCTGGGTTTGAAGGGAATCTGCCAGGGTTTTTATCAGGCGATTATAGATTTGAGCGCTTTCCCCGATGATGTCTTCGGAATCGATAGTGATCGAGCATTCTTCATAATTACAGAGTTCTGATTTGCCGGCCAGAGAAAGGTCCCTGAGTTTGGTTTCAACAGTTGACATGCCATCGGCAAGAATTTGGATCCGGGAACCAACGACGAACCGGGCCAGGATGAAGTTAATGATCCCAGCCAGCGCCCCGGCTCCCAGGCAGGCGAGGTAGAATCCTGGTTTGATGGCGATGGATTTGGGAACGCCTAGAATGGTCACAAACCAGGGGAAGACCAAACCAATAGCTACGCCAAATGCGACCATCCAGATTGCCAGATCAAGAAATACTTTTTTAGTCAGACGCATATAATCATCCTTGTTTTAGGTTTGTTGGATTATAACATTCCAAAAGATGAGGAGATTATCAATTTAGAAAGCATAAAAATGGAGTGAATCAAGGCTTGGCCTTGAAATAGGAGAAGCCAATCTGTCAGGCGAGTTTTACATGCGGGTGGATCAAGCCAGCTAATTTTTCAGCAGCGACTGGTTTTGAATAATAATATCCCTGCCCGAGAAGGCAGCCGATTTCCTGGAGGAATTTATGCTGTTTTTCGAGCTCGATGCCTTCTGCGATAACAGATAGATCCAATTTTTCTCCCAGCGCGAGAATAGCGCTGATCAGATTCCTTTGTTTGTTATTGCTCATCCCTGATATGAACTGCTTTTCAATTTTCAAACAGTCAATATTTAACAGATTGATAAAGCTCAGAGAGGAGTACCCAGTTCCGAAATCATCCAGATGAATTTGGACGCCGATCTCTTTAAGGCGATCAACTTGAATTACAGCATTTTCCTGGTCATTGATAAATGCGGTTTCTGTGATCTCCAGGGCAAGGTTGAGCGGGTCTATTTTAGTCATCTGGATGATTTGTTTTACTTCAGTGGGGAAATCCTTACGAAGAAGTTGTATTGGTGACACATTAACATTGAGTGTAAAATGGTCATCGCAATTGCGATTTTTCTGAAGATCGTTAAGCGTTGCGCAAGCTTCTTTCAAAACCCATTGTCCAATTTCATGGATGGCCCCGATATTCTCCGCAACAGGGATGAATTCAGCAGGTGATATAACACCTCGTTCTGGATGATTCCAACGGATCAAGGCTTCAATACCTGTGATTTTTTGATCATTTAATCTCAGTATGGGTTGGAAAACGAGGTATAACTCATTATTCTTGAGAGCTTTTCGGATATCTTTCTCAAGTTCATATCGCTTGATTACCGCTGCGCGCATATCAATATTGAAATAATCATACCTTGCTTTGCCTAGTTCTTTGGCCCGGTACATGGCGATATCTGCATCCCGTAAATATTGCTCCGCGTTGCTATAAGTGGGATTTGCGACAACGATACCAATACTTGCGGTTATTTTTATCTCGCTTTTGCCAATAAAAATGGGTTGTTCAATATGATCAAGGATCCTTTCGCATAAGATACTAGAATCCTGGGGAGATTTAGTGTTTTCCTGTAGAATTACGAATTCATCTCCGCCAAATCTGGCTACTGTATCTGCACCGCGGACACACATCTTGATTCTTTTGGCAATTTCTATGAGAACCTCATCACCCAGCAGGTGTCCGTGATTGTCATTGACATCCTTAAATCGATCTAGATCGATAAATAAAACGGCAAAAGAGAAATCTTTGGTCCTTTGGTTGCGGACGATTGTGTGTTCAAGTCTGTCAAAGAACAAGAGCCTGTTGGGAAGGGTTGTAAGTGTATCATGGACAACTTCGTGAGTTAGCTGTTGTTCAAGCTCTTTCCGGTCAGTAACATCACGATGAATGCTTTGGATTGCCTCTCTTCCATTGAAGACTACAACACCGGCATTGACCTCCATTACCATAGGTTTTTTGTGGCCTTTTCTGAATTGATTAATCTCGAAATTAATATCCTGCTTGGATCTAATAATATCCTCAGTATATTTCTTCCACTCACCAATATTGCTGGATAGATCGCTCAGGAGAATTTCAGTGAAATCATCAGCACTGTAACCGAAAATATCCAATGCGCGTTCGTTTGCGTGTAGTATTTTATGGGTTGAAGGATCTGAGATGATGATTGCATCGTGTGCGTTTTCGAATAATCCTTGATATTCGATCTGAGTTTTTAATAACTCTTCTTCAATGAGTTTTCGATCCATGATTTCTTGCTGCGCTAGGCGATAGAGCCGTGATGATTCTAATTTACTTTCTACCTGGGTTGCATACACCTTAAAAGCAGTTAGATTTTCCTCGTGGAGGGAGGATCCCCAGATGATGACCACTATTGCGGATCCATCACCCAATATTATTGGTAGGAACATTCCATGGGTGTCCTCAGTTATACCGGATAAGCGCAGTGCTTTTATGATGAATTTCTTAGGAACTCTCCGGAATGTATCCAATAAATACTTCTGGAGATCAGCAATATAAACGGTTTCTTTCATCCTGAAGGATGTGATCCCATCTTGCGGGTAATATTCCTGGGGGATCTCGCCTCCGCGGATTGTTATTTTTGTATCTCGTCTTATTTTTTTGAGAATGCCAGAATCGATAGAAATATGTTCTATGACTGCTTTTTCGTCATCGTTTAGAATCGATAAGAAAGCAAAATCTAAATCGATTGTTTTCAATTCTTGGTCGATAATCGAGATCAGTTCTTTTTGATCGGCCTTGAAAGATAATCGGGAAGCGATGCGGCTAAGAGCTTTTAGATGGGAATTTGAGATTTGGAGATCGCTTGCCTGTTTCCTTTCAGATTCAAACAAGCGTGCGTTTTGAAAAGCTATTGCTATCTGATTGGAGAATACTGAAAATGTTGACAGATTGCTTTCGCTGAGATTGTCAGACCAGAGCGAAAGACAGCCAAAAACATTTTCAGACGTGCTTAATGGCAAAAATACACCTCTCGTATCAGCGGTAATACCTACAAGACCAGTTGCTTTATTAGCTACTGAATTTGGTAAAGCTGTTCCTATAAAACTTTTTATCAAGCCCCGGAAATCCTCAAAATAGCAGGGCTGGTTCGTCTCGAAAATACTCCTGATTGAAGGAGGGAAATCATCAAGTGGTTGGCGGTTTGTCGAGAACTGAATTCCAGTCATTTTATTTGCTTTTTGGATGAATGCTGAATTCATTGAGTGGTAGCGGATATATCCTTCATTCGTTTCTTCGTCAAGCAGCACTACCAGGCACTCGATACCAATATTGAGCAGCTCTTTTCCTAGGGTTTTCAAGATCGAATCTGGGTCTATTGAAGTGGCAACTTTGGCTGCCACATGGCCCAATGCTTCAAGAAATGTGTTTGAAATGAGCAGATTTTTTGTTTGTATTTGCTCTGCAGCTATCAAGCGGGCTTGTTCGAATGAATTGCTGATCTGATTGGCATAAATAGAAAAAGTAGCCAGGTCGCTTTCCCTTAAGTCGGAACCCCAAACCGAGAAGATTGCAATCGTACCATCATGCAGTTCGGTTGCCACATGGACGCCAGATGTGGACTCATCGATTCCGATAATCTCAAGCCCCAGATGGGCCAATTTATCCGGAAATTTGTTGAAAAGCTCTTTTGCATCCTGGTAAAAATCCTCGACATAAACCGCGGTTTTTGAATGCAGAGCTGTAGCTGCTTCCTCGGGCCAGGATTCTCTTGGAATGTTAAAGCCCACGACCGAAGCATTGAATATTTTCTCCAATCTTTTCAGAAGCCTGGTATCAGGTGAAACGAATGCTATCTCAGCCTCTTTTTGTTCCTTGTCAACAAGGCAGAGATAATAATCCAGACCCAATCCTTTTAGCTCTGCTGCCAGCGAGTGCAGGACCTCGGTTGGGACAAATGAAGATGAGGCATCAGCGGCTATTTTGGAGAGAGAGAGGACCAGAGAATTGGACCTTTCCAGCTCCTGGAGTTGTTTATTCTCTAATTCAATTAGTTTGGCTTGTTCAAGTGAACTCCCAATTTGACTGCCAAAAATTGAAAAAGCTTGAAGATCCTGTTCTTGTAGAGATTTTCCCCAGGTGACCAGGATCCCAGAAGATTGATCTGTGAAAGAAATTGGATTGAATATGCCCGAATCTTCCTCAGTGATCCCAAAGGTCTTTAATCCCAGGTTGACCAGGCTGTCCGGGAACTGAGCATAAGCGGGGCGGATTGCCTCGACAAAATTATCAACAAACAGGGGGTATTCAGGATCTATCTGATCAATAATCGGCGGCCATTCTGAACGTGGGATTGTAAATCCGATCAGACTTTGCCCTGCAATTTTTTCGAGCGGTTTAATAATATCTAAATTTAGGGAAGTATATACGACTGAAGAATAATTCTGATCAGCGTCATTGGCGAGATAGATAAAATTGAGATCTAATCTTGAGATCTCGTCCCGCAAGGTATTGAGTACCTGTTGTGGTGTGGAGACTTTCGCCACTTCAGCGGATACTTTCCCTAGAGCGTGGATAAGAAAATTGGACCTTTGAAGATCCTCAACCGTTTTTAGCATTATTGTTTGTAATTTTTAGCCAAAGCAATTCAATATCTTATTTCTATCATAAAAATTACATTGGTGAGCTAACAATTTCTTGAGTTCTTTGATACAGGTGATTGCATTGCCTGGCGGTGGTCAGCCGGGATACTAGAACGGTGTGGTCACGATCAGGGTATTGCCATCTCCTGGCGCTGATAGGATGTCCAGGGTTTCACCCAGGATATCAGCATCTCGATTCGAAAATGGCTGGTCTTGGCTGGTCTTTAACAAGGTCAGCGCACCAAAAATATGCTCTCCATGTAGGATGGGAACTGAGATCACGCTCACCAGGCCGCCGGGATAGACGAAAAGCCGTTGTCAGCTTTCTGTTTTGGTGTAAAGGCGATCCATTTATCTTGAGATACAGTCACTTTATCTGTTGATTCAAGGGAAGCCAGTGCGACCTCGTGGGCTGGATAGGTGCTGGTAGCAGACCACAGAAATAATCCCACCGCACCTATTACCAGCATGGCAAGGATCCCAATTCCGACAAACTTCAAAATTTTCATAAATTTCATTCTCGCTCCAATCTTATTCAATCTCTGAGTTAGAGATCATCCTCAACTGGGCAATCCAGATCGGGGACGTAGAGGATCTGCCACCAGATGATCAGGGCTGCCCCCACCATCAATGCCGCGCCCACCCCTGAATCCATAATAAATCGGCCAGATGTGCCCCAGGGTGCAGAAGGCCGCAAAAATCAGATAATAAGGGGAATTGAAATATTCAACCTTCAGGAAAAGTGTTGGCAGGCCTATTTTTGCCATATCGAGCAATCTGGTCAAGCAACCATATCTCGGCCCAAGCTGTGTATTGATCATGGTAGCGCTGACTGCGATGCTTTGAAAGTTGGCCTGCGTATCGGGGACATGGATTTGGATATCCTGAACGGCTTGATCCGAGGAAAAAACCTTCATCACAATCCTTGCGAAGGAGATAGAGCCTATCAGATATCCAAATATAGCAACCAGCAAATAGTTCATATTTTACTTTTGCAGCCTGCCCAGGTATTGATAACGATGGAATTTATTTGAAAATGAGCGGTATGGCGCACCTCATGAAATTATGGAGGTGCTGTGAAGCTTGCGGGGTAATTCTATTGTGGCCTGAATAATGACGTAATGCCGTGGGGGAATAAGGACCAGCGAGAATGGTTTGGTGAAAGATATTGTAATCGAAACTATCTGTAATGGAGGAAGATTCTTATGACCTGGAATCGATCAAAAGTCTGATGGATTGAAGTGCGGACATACTTTAGATCCTATAGACCGGTTCCAGCCTGGCTTGCAAGTAGAAATGGACGAAAGCTTCGTCACGATCTGCCTGTACGACGGGGAACCGATGACCGAAGACGGCTTTATCCTGTCCTCCGTCCTCGGTCCTGAGCGAAGTCGAAGGATCGGTCGGGCGCTATGCGCCCTTGCTGGCGCACCCGGATCATGGAGGGTGCTTAAAGAAAAAACTCCCCAATTGCTTGAGGAGTTTAGCTGGCGCACCCGGATCCCGGAGGGTGCTTAAAGAAAAAACTCCCCAATTGCTTGAGGAGTTTAGCTGGCGCACCCGGAGGGACTCGAACCCCCAACC
>Ga0180436_10003819_pt1 | contig 13708 bp, 10 predicted proteins | sample SS_ome_2_FD_132434 | JGI IMG/M metagenome (GOLD analysis project Ga0180436, IMG submission 132434) | Hypersaline lake sediment archaeal communities from the Salton Sea, California, USA - SS_3_S_2 metaG | ecosystem: Environmental > Aquatic > Non-marine Saline and Alkaline > Hypersaline >...
CTGGGCAGTTCGGCCTATGATGGCGATGGCGTGGCAACCCGAGCGCGCAACATTGTTGAAAACGGCATTCTCAACAACTATGTATTGGACGCCTATTCTTCGCGCAAGCTGGGCATGGCAAACACCGGCAATGCCGGTGGCGTGAGAAACCTGTCCATTAACCAGAGTGAAAAATCCTTTGAAGACCTGCTCAAAGAAATGCAAACAGGTCTTGTCGTCACCGAGATGATGGGACAGGGTGTTAATCCGGTCACTGGAGATTATTCACGGGGTGCAGCGGGCTTCTGGGTGGAGCATGGAGAAATCCAGTATCCTGTTGATGAAATCACCATTGCCGGAAACCTGCAGAAGATGTTTTCCATGCTAGCCTTTACCGGCAACGATGCCGACAACCCGGGTAGTATCAAGACCGGCTCATGGCTGGTTGATCAGATGACCGTTGCCGGCGATTAGTTACCGGTAATTTGTTACTGGTGATTAAACGCAGCCAAAATTTCATTTGCGTTTAAAAAACCGGCTGACCTTATTGATCAGCGACGACGCGAGGCTTTCTTTTTTACCGTTTTCTTTTTCGCTGCCTTTTTCTTGACTGGTTTGCTGGCTGGTTTTTTTGCTGGCTTTTTTTTTGCCGCCACTTTTTTGGGGGCAACTGCTTTTTTGGAAACTACCTTCTTTTTGGGCACTGATTTTTTTGCCGTGACTTTCTTTTTAGCAGCGACTTTTTTCTTGGCGGTCTTGTTTGTCACAACTTTCTTTTTAGCCACCTTTTTAGTGGCGCCAGTCTTTTTCTTCACGGCCTTTTTCTTGACAGCCGGTTTCTTTGAGACCACCTTCTTTTTGGCAACGGCTTTTTTCTTTGCCGCTGCCACTTTCTTTTTAGTGGTAACTTTTTTCTTCACGGCAGCTTTTTTAGCTGCCACTTTTTTCTTTGTTGCCGTTTTCTTGGCTACTTTCTTTTTGGTAGCCGCTTTTTTCTTTGCTGCGACCTTCTTGGCTGTCTTCTTGCCCGCCTTGGACTTGGCTGCCTTTTTGTCGAGTGAGGCCGACGTTTTGGATTCTTTTTGCTGAGCAGCAAGCACCCCAGAAGCAGCAGCAGCCAGTTTCTCGTCAACCAACTCCGGCTTACTCTCAACGGTTTGCTTCGGAGCAGCAGCGGCCTTTTCCGCTTCCGGCTCCTTCTTGCGTCGTGGACGCCCCCTACGGCGAGGCTGATCATCGTCACTGCGTGGTGGTACCAGTGCCTTCAGCAAGGATTCATCGGTTGGCAGAGTTGGTGCATCGTCGTCTGCCGGTATCTCAATTTTGGGCAGGCTGTCGAGCAACTTGATAGCGCCTTTCAACATTTTCTTGGCAGGCTGGTTACCGGCGATCAGTTTCAATAGTTCTTTAGCCGAATAATACTGTTCCAGCGGAGCCATGATCATTTCACAGTTACGCAAGCGGTTGGCAATATTCTCCTCGTAATCATCCGGGCGACGACGAATACGCTCACCACAGACATTACACATGCCTTCCACAATCGGTGGATTACTGTAGATATTGTATTTTTCTCCACAGTTCTGACAGGTAATCTGCCCTACCAGATGCTCCATCAGGTCATCAGATTCAATATTGACCTTGAGAACGGCATTAATCGGCCTTCTAAGGCCCTTCATGAGGATTTCCAGGGTTTCTGCCTGACCGGTGGTGCGCGGAAAGTCTTCCAGCACATAGCCATTGACCGCATCTGGCTTTGCCAGGCGAATGCGCAACGCTGCCATAATCAGTTCATCGGAAAACTTGCCGGCAAATGCGGCTTCCTTGACCAGTCTGCCCAGCTCATTTTTTTCGGCAGCGATTTCTTTAAGGGTACTTTCCAGGGTTAAGGCAGGTACATCGTAGTGACTCGCAAGACTTCTGGCCAGTTCCTCTTTTCCGGAACCAGGTAAGCCAAGAAGAATGATTCTCATAATTTTTCCATTAAATTCATTATTTTAATCGTTGCCGTGGCCTGGATTATTGTTATCTTCAAGCGAAAAAAACATACCAATTCAATATGTTATATCCTATCACTCAGCCCGGCGATACTTCTAAGCTAATATCAGATCACCCACAAAGTCAATAAAATTAGCAGGTTATTTAGTTTTTACGTCATTTTGGTCCCCCATTTTCCATTGCTGAGGGACAAAGCAAAATTTCAATTATCTTACCCAAAGCACGCACCATCTGGCTAAATCGATCGATTTCTGCAAGAATACGCGCCAATTTTTGCCTCGACACCAAATTTAGACTACTCATAAAAACCCGAAAGGAAAGACTATGACTGCAAAGAATGCGTTTTACGCTCAATCTGGCGGTGTAACCGCTGTTATCAACTCTTCAGCCTGTGGCGTGATCGAAACTGCCCGTAAACACCCTGACAAAATTGCCAATGTCTATGCCGGTCGCAACGGTATCATCGGTGCACTGACTGAAGACCTGATCGATACCAGCCAGGAGTCTGCTGAAGATATCGCAGCCCTGAAAAACACTCCGTCTGGCGGTTTCGGCTCCTGCCGTTTCAAGCTGAAAAGCCTTGAAGACAATAAACGTGAATATGAGCGTCTGATTGAAGTATTCAAAGCCCACAACATTGGCTACTTCTTCTACAACGGCGGTGGTGACTCTGCTGATACCTGCTACAAGGTTTCCCAGCTTTCTGAAAAAATGGGCTTCCCTGTACAGGCGATCCATGTACCCAAAACAGTCGACAACGACCTGCCAATCACTGACAACTGCCCAGGTTTCGGTTCTGTTGCCAAATACATCGCCGTTTCCACACTGGAAGCTTCTTACGATGTGCGCTCCATGGCTGCCACCTCTACCAAGATCTTCGTTATCGAAGTTATGGGTCGTCATGCAGGCTGGATCGCTGCTGCCGGTGCACTGGTTGAAGACTACGGAATTCCTGTTGTTACCCTGTTCCCTGAAGTTGAATTCGATCAGGAAAAATTCCTGGCCGCTGTTGATGCCAAGGTTAAAGAACATGGTTACTGTTCTGTTGTAGTTTCTGAAGGCTGTCACTGGCCTGACGGCAAATTCCTGGCAGAACAAGGCACTCGTGATTCATTCGGTCATGCCCAGTTAGGTGGCGCTGCTCCTGTTGTTGCCAACATCATTAAAGATGCCCTGGGTTACAAGTTCCACTGGGCTGTTGCTGACTACCTGCAGCGTGCTGCGCGTCACTTGGCTTCCGAGTCTGATGTTGAACAGGCTTACGCACTGGGTGCTGCTGCTGTCGAGAAAGCACTGGAAGGCAAAAACTCCATTATGCCTACCGTGGTTCGTGAATCTTCTTCTCCATACAAGTGGAGCATCGGTGAAGCCCCACTGAGTGAGGTTGCCAACGTTGAGAAAATGATGCCTATGGACTTCATTTCTGATGATGGTTTCGGCATCACTGACAAGTGTAAAGAATATCTCTACCCACTGATCAAAGGTGAAGCCTATCCTGACTATGACGATAACGGCATGCCAATCTACGTCACCATGAAAGGGGTTGCTGTAGAGAAAAAACTGGAAAGCTTCGAACTATAATCCAGTGACTATTCTCATTCCCCTCTAGATGGGAATTTCTGAAAAGGGCGCTGCGGCGCCCTTTTTGTTTTACAGTAAATATTCACTATTTAAGGATTGTCATTTGCCGCTCGCCCATAATCCAGTATTATCCCCCTCAATATTTTTTCTATAAAACAATAAGCGAGGAAAACATGAATCTGGATCGCGTAGGCTCAGGCAATATCCCTGAGGAAATCAATGTCATCATCGAAATCCCGGCACACTCCGATCCGGTAAAATATGAAGTCGACAAGGACTCCGGTGCCATGTTCGTTGACCGTTTCATGACCACAGCCATGTACTACCCCTGTAACTATGGCTATGTTCCTCACACACTGTCAAAAGATGGTGACCCTGCCGATGTGCTGGTTGTCACTCCTATTCCCCTTATCAGTGGCTGTGTTGTTAAATGCCGCCCTGTCGCCGTATTGAAAATGACCGATGAATCCGGCGATGATGCCAAAATCCTGGCTGTCCCGGTTGGCAAGCTTTGCAAGCAATGGAACAAGGTCGAAGGACCTGATGATATGTCCCCGTCACTGCTTGACCAGATTTCACACTTCTTCGAACACTACAAAGACCTCGATGAAGGCAAGTGGGTGCGTGTAGAAGGCTGGGGAGATGCAGAGGAAGCCAAAAAGGAACTCATAGAGTCTGTGAAGCTTTACCAGGAAGCACCGGAAAAACCGAACTTCTAACTCAGGGACCAAAAGTTAGACCCTTCGCAACGAATACAGTAAAATCAAATTCATCAGCTCCCGCCAAGTGCGGGAGTTTTTGTCTGGAATGTTTAACGGAAACCCTCTTTCATGAAAGTTTGTATTGTCTCTGACAGCCACGACCATATTCCGTTACTGGATGCTGCAGTTGCCGAAGCCAAGGAAGCCGGTGCAGAAGCTGTGCTTCATGCCGGTGATGTTGTTGCCCCATCCACGCTTGGATGTTTGCGTAAATACGGCCTGCCCGTGCACGTCATACATGGCAACAATACCGGCGATTTGTATACCCTGGGACGCCTGGCTACCGAAAAAAACAGTATCTTCCATTATTATGGTATGGATGCCGGCATCGAACTGGCCGGCAAACGGATTTTCATCGTGCATTATCCCCATTATGCGCGGGCCATGGCAGCCACCGGAGACTGGGACCTGGTTTGTTGCGGACACAGTCACAAGGCATCTATCGAGGAAAAGAAAAACTGCAAAGGCGGCATCACCCACCTGGTAAACCCCGGAACAGTCGGTGGTGTCGGCAAAGACCTGGCAACCTATATACTGGCTGACCTGGACACCATGGAATTCTCAGTCCATGAAATTTCAAAGTCCATATCACACCAGACAGTCGAAAGTTCGCATAATGTCACAACTAACACACTTTAATCAGTCGGGAGAAGCCCACATGGTCGACGTGGGTGCCAAGGGCCATACCAGCCGAATTGCCATTGCGGCTGGTGAAATCATTATGCTGCCGGAAACCCTGGCGCTGATCGAACAGGGCAATCATAAAAAAGGGGATGTACTGGGCATAGCCCGTATAGCCGGCATCATGGCCTCTAAAAAAACCGCTGAACTGGTTCCTCTGTGCCACCCAATCAGCCTGACACATATCGAAATCGATTTTCAAATACAGCCTGACAACAACAAGGTTTCCTGCCAGGTAAAAGCAGAAACCATCGGCCAGACCGGCGTTGAAATGGAAGCATTATGCGCCGTGCAAAACAGCCTGCTGACCATTTATGACATGTGCAAGGCTGTGGATCGTGGCATGCAGATCAACCACGTGCGTCTACTGGAAAAAGCCGGTGGTAAATCCGGCCATTGGAAGTCTGACAACCCGTAAACCTGAATCGATGAACAAACGCTACCGCAAGACCAGTTTTCTTATCAGCGCGGCCAAACTCAAACAGTCGCCTCCTGACGAGGGTTACGAAGTTGCTTTTGCCGGACGTTCCAATGCCGGAAAATCCAGTGCCATCAATACACTTTGTGATCAGAAATCACTGGCGCGCACCAGTAAAACACCCGGTCGCACCCAGTTACTCAACTTCTTTTCATTAGATGACACGCGCCGAATTGTTGACCTGCCGGGTTATGGTTTCGCCAAGGTCTCTGAGAACATTAAGCGCCAATGGCAAGGCACGCTGGCTAATTACCTGGAACACCGCCAATGCCTGCAGGGTATTTTTCTGATGATGGACTGCCGCCATCCCATGAAAGACAACGACCGCCAAATGCTGGAATGGGCTGCTCATATTGGTTTACCGGTGCACATTTTGCTGACCAAGGCCGATAAGCTCAAAAAAGGCGCTGCCAAAAGCGCCTTAATGGAAACACGCATGATCATAGAACAGATCAGTGGCAATTTTAGTGTTCAGCTATTTTCTTCCCTGAAAAAAACCGGTATTGAAGAGGCGCATGCCAAACTTGATGACTGGTTTGAGCTGTAAACAAAAAAAAGCCGGAGCCCATTTATCAACGGTGCCCCGGCTAAATAAAAGGTTTCGACTGCCTCGCAGCCGAAAGGATCGTATAAAGGGAGGGAAAAACGATCCAGCGTCATGCAACGCTTGCAAGATAAGACCGGGCTTTCAACAGAAAGTTTCCAATAATTCCAAAATTTTCATTTAAATTTTCTAATTATTGTATTTTCAATGACTTAGGAGCTGCTAGTGGGCTTCTTCCCAGTTAGCCCCGCTGCCCACATCAACAATCAGCGGTACCGACAATTCTGCCGCCGATTGCATTTTCTGACGTATGCTTTCAATTGATATTTCCAGTTCATCCTGATGAATTTCGAAGACCAGTTCATCATGAACCTGCATCAGCATTTTCAGTTGGGGTTGCTTGTGCTGAATCCAGCTGTCGACTGCCAGCATTGCCCGCTTGATGATATCGGCCGCTGTGCCCTGCATTGGTGCATTGATCGCCGTGCGCTCAGCTGCCTGGCGGCGCATTCCATTTCGGGAATTGATTTCGGGCAGATACAGCCTGCGACCGAAGAGCGTCTCCACGTAGCCTTTTTCATGCGCAGATTCGCGGGTCTTGTCCATAAACTCCTTGACCCCGGGATAGCGATCAAAATAAAGATCTACATAACCCTGTGCCTCAGCCCGGCCAATATCCAGCTGTTTTGCCAGACCGAAGGCCGACATGCCATAAATCAATCCAAAATTAACGGCCTTGGCAGAACGGCGCTGCTCGGGGGTTACATCCTCAATGGAATCCACGCCAAACACTTCTGCGGCAGTAGCTGCATGTACGTCCAATCCCTCGGAAAAAGCTTTTAGCAGGCCGGCATCAGCGGACAAATGTGCCATGATGCGCAGTTCAATCTGGGAATAATCCGCGGCGACCATGATATGTCCATCGGCCGGAATAAAGGCCTTACGGATACGTCGCCCTTCTTCGGTACGTACCGGGATATTCTGCAGATTAGGGTCGGAAGAAGACAGCCGACCAGTTGCCGCCACGGCTTGATGATAACTGGTATGCACACGCCCGGTCTGTGGATTGACCATTTTCGGCAGTGCATCGACATAGGTCGATTTCAGTTTTGACAGGCCGCGATGCTCGAGAATGATGCCCGGCAGTTCATGTCCCTGGTCAGCCAGTTCCTGCAGTACATGCTCGGCAGTGGACGGCGCACCTTTCGGGGTTTTGGCGATGACCGGCAATTCAAGTTCTTCAAAAAAAATCTGGCCGATCTGCTTGGGTGATCCCATGTTGAATTCACGCCCTGCGATACTATAAGCCTGCTGTTCTAGCTCATGCAGACGTTTTCCCAGTTCATTCCCATGCCGCTTAAGCATGCCAGTATCAATGCGGACACCATTGCGCTCGATACGCGACAAAACCGACAATAAAGGCACTTCCATCGCCTGCAGTACGTCAGCCAGTCTCGGCTCAAGCTCCAGCTTTGGCCATATGGCCTGGTGAAGCCGCAAAGTGATATCCGCATCTTCAGCCGCGTAAGGTCCGGCCTGTTCCAGGTCAATCTGATCGAAGGTCAGCTGCTTCTTGCCCTTGCCGGCTATATCTTCGAAATGAATGGTTTTATGGCTTAGGTATTTTTCGGCCAGTGCATCCATATTATGGCGTGAACCGGTTGAATCCAGCACATAGGATTCGAGCATGGTATCAAAGGCAATGCCTTTAAGCTCAATATCGTAACGCGCCAGTACGCTCATATCGTATTTGAGATTCTGACCCACTTTTTTGAGTTTCTGATTTTCCAGCAGCGGCTTGAGTTTTTCCAGCACATGGTTTCTTGATAACTGTTGAGGAGCCCCGGGATACTGGTGGGAGACGGGAACATAGGCCGCTTTGCCAGCCTCTATCGAGAAAGACACGCCTACCAGTTCTGCCTGCATATAATCCAGGCTGGTGGTTTCAGTATCAAAAGCAATAAGCTTGGCGGAGGTCAGCGCTTTCAGCCATTTTTCAAACGTCTGCTCATCCAGAACAGTGACATAGTCAGCATCTGTGTGTTTTACAGGCAATGTCTCAGTCGTGCCGCCTGCACCTTTATCAAGATCAGCCAGCAGGCGACGGGCTTCAATTTCAGTATAAAGCTCGCGCAACTTATCGGTATCGGCCTGGGCTGGCATCAAATCCCGCGGTGCGACCTCAAGCTCAACATCACGTTTAATGGTTGTCAGTTCTTTCGATAAAGGCAATTGCGGCAGCGCCTCCCGGAGATATTCGCCGATCTTGCCTTTTACCTGGTCGGCATTGGCCATCACCGCATCCAGGGTTTCATGCTCAGCAAGCCACTTGGCGGCAGTTTTTGGCCCGCATTTGTGAACACCCGGAATGTTATCTACCGTGTCACCCATCAATGCCAGGTAATCGATGATCTGTTCGGGCCACACCGAGAATTTATCGAAAACCCCCTGCCGATCCATCGTTGTGCCTGACATGGTATTAATCAGGGTGACATGCTCATCCACCAGTTGAGCCATGTCCTTATCACCCGTCGAAACCACTGTATTCATACCAAGTTTTGAAGCCTGGTCAGCGAGCGTACCAATAACATCATCCGCCTCAACCCCATCAATCAACAGCAAAGGCAAACCCATGGCCTGGATGATATTGTGCAAGGGTTTGATCTGGGCCTTCAGGTCGTCCGGTGTCGGCGGGCGATGCGCCTTGTATTCACTGTAGAGGTCGTCACGAAATGTCTTTCCCGGCGCATCGAAAATCACTGCCATGTATTCAGGGTGATATTCCTCAACCAGCTTTTTAAGCATGTTGATGACACCCACGATGGCGCCCGTAGGCTGCCCACTGGAATTGGTAAGCGGAGGGAGCGCGTGATAGGCGCGAAACAGGTAGGAGGAACCATCTACCAGAATAAAAGGGGGCTGAGTCATGTAGCGGTTACAATGAATTATTGAAAATATTAAGTTTATACAGATTTTCCATACTGTTCACAGTATTTTGACCTTGCTAAACTGCCAGAAAAGTTCTGACAGGCTAACAGGTAGCGCTTATGAATTTAACTTCCATTTACATCAAGCTGGTATCGCTGACGTTGCTGATGGCAAGTAGCGTGTTGTCAGCAGCCGTTCCTCAACCACTTGATGGAGAAGTTCTTGCAGAACAGGTCAGACAGCGCATTGAAAATATAACCACCGAACAATTACAGCAGCAGCTTATTAAACAGCCTGACACCGTAGTCATTGATATTCGCAATGCAGAAGAGATCAGAATAAACGGCGGGATGATTGACGCGCCTCACATTACTCATATCGCGAGAGGCTGGCTTGAGTATTTTGTACCACAATCCATCAACAAGCTGGACACCCCCATCGTGGTTTACTGTGGTACGGGGCAACGCAGTCCTTTTGCCACGGAAACATTAAAGCAGCTGGGCTATAGCAACGTAAAAAATTATGTGGATGGTTTTTTTGACTGGATCGATAAGGGCTTGCCGGTTCAACTTTCAGATTATGCACCTGACTCCATGTTATATCGCAAACCCCAGAAAGTCGCAGATGGCATCTGGTCAGCCATAGGCGCAACAGCGCCACCAACTTATCAGAACTCAGGACATAACAACAATCTTTCATTTATTGTCACTGGCGACGGCGTTGTTGTTATTAATGCCAGCGATAATTACCTGCTGGCGAAATCCCTCCACGAGGAAATTCGTCAGATCACTGATCAGCCCGTCAAGTTCGTTATTCTTGAAAATGCCCAGGGACATGCCATGCTCGGATCCAACTACTGGAAGGAGCAAGGCGCGCAGATCATTGCACACCGTGATGCGGCCGATACCATCAAGAAATATGGCAAACGATCACTGGAAAGAATGATAGAGGGTCGCCGTGATAAAGCGCTGGGCACCCGGCTTGCCGAACCGGATATCATTTTCGATGAGACTTACGAACTCAGACTCGGTGATGAAATCATACAGGCACTTTACCTGGGCCCGGCACACAGTCCGGGTGATATTTCTGTCTGGCTACCGAAGCGAAAACTTGTTATTGCCGGAGACATCGCTTTTCATCAACGCATGGTTTTTATCCCGGAACATGCTGATACCGAAGCATGGGTTGAAACCTGGGATAACTTTGCGGATCTGGACGCGGAAATCGTCATTCCCGGGCATGGCGAACCCACAAATATGCTTGAAGTGACCTTGTACACGCGTGACTACCTGGTTTACATGCGCAATGAAATGGCAAAATTGATTGATCAGGACAAAGAGTTGTCAGATGCCTATAAGGTCGATCAGTCAGCCTATGCTCACCTCGATGCCTTTGAAGAGCTTGCCAAACAGAATGCAGGGATCATTTTCCGGCAAATGGAGTTTTAATCGCTGTTTTTGTACGAAGGATTAAAAGGGAAAACAGCAAAACTGAAAGATACAGAAAAAGCCCAATGGCTATCACGGCATTGAATCCCAAATCAATCGCCAGCAAGGTAGACAACGAAGCACTGATAACAGATGCACAGCCATTAATACCCCAGGCCCAGGGAATATAGTGTTCCGCATTTTCAGACAACAACGAGAGTCCGGTTGGAAACGGCATACCCATGAGAAAGGCCAATGGCCCCAGCAGCAGCATGCTCAACAACACTTTAAAGGGCATGGACAGAGTAGTGGCAATTTCAAAAACCGGCTCAAGCAGCCATGAGTAACATATTCCGATTAGGCCGATACCCAGGCAGCTGAGCAGCAATACGGCTTTTATACTCCAATTGTTCAATAATCCGCCACTGACATGACTCCCTATACCCGCAAACAATAAAAAAATGGCCAAAATAGCTGAATAGGAATAGATCGGGTGATGCAGCAGTAAAATAAATTTTTGCATAAAAGCGATTTCAATCATCAGAAAGGCAATTCCAATCGCGAAAAAATAATAAAGTACCCATATGCGACTGACTGAGGAATCAGCCTTTGCCGATTGTTTTGCAAATAACACTAAAGGAATCAAAATAAGCACGATACTACTCACCACTGAAATCGCCAGTGTGGCAAGCAGTACCAGGTAGCCCCATTCAATCAATGGCATAGCGCCCTGGTTTCTTAAGGCCAGCAGCTCGTTGAAAGTCGACCAACGGAAAAAGTGATGGAAAAACGGCTGATCATCAGTGGCAGCTTCAAGGTTGAATTTATAGTTATCCAGAAATTCCTGTCTTTGTGCGTCACTTAATATCGCTATAACCGCTTCGTGGAAAAGCGGTGAAGACAACCTGTTATAGCGATTGGCCTGCGAACTTTGCATACCGGGCATCCATACGGTATCGAAGGCATTGAAGCGATTGAATTGTTCCAAAAGATCGAGTTCATTTTGATTGAAAGGTTGTTTCTTGACCAGGATGGTGCCCGTCTGCCAATTACGAATAAAGACGAGGTGCTGGCTGACATCCCTGACGCCCAGGGCTTTCAAGGCCACTACAGCCGTATTGAACAATTTTAGGCTGTCCCTGGGTGGTAAACTGATCCAGCGGGTTAAAGACAGGTACCCATCTTCAGTCAGATGATCAAGGTATAACTGCATTGCTTCAATGGTATGCAAGTAACTTTCATTCAAGGCATGCATGCCCGAAGCCTTGTTTGCATCTACCAGCGACAGCTGGATCAACGGATAGATAATATTGGTGGATCCCAGGTGATCGCGCGCTTCAGTAATATGTGTTGTAACCTTTTCATGAGAATAAATCCGGCCGCTGAATTCTCCAAATTCCTCGTCAACCAGTGCCACAACCTGCGGGTTGATTTCCAGGGCATCAATCTGCTGTACATCAAAATACAATGCCTGTAACAGGCCGGTTCCGCCGCCCGCCCCAACAATAAGCGCAGCGCGAGGCCTGCCGATAGCATAAGCAGCAGCCGATGTCAGATTGGCGAGGTAAGCCATCTCCTGATGAGCAGAGGGGTAACGATTAATAGCCATCGCATTGTCTGCATCGCTAAACAGACTGAGTTGCGGGAGTATTGCCTGTGTAGCATTAAGGCTTAGTCCCGGCGCATCCCTGAAAGGTATCTTTTCATTCTTGACGACACTCAACAAGCCATGGGGACTTGAGTCAACATGGATGATTTCTGAACCCTGAATCTGCATCACCTGGCTTAAAGATTTGTAAGGAGACGGGTCCAGCTTGAGGTAAACAGTATTGAAAACTGCCGCCAGCGCCACAACAAATAGCAGCGGTATGACCTTCCTGGAAGTTCCTGGAGTTAACGCTGGTAATACAAGAATTGCAGACAAAATCGCCAGCAGGCTGATGATGACAAGTGCATGTTGAGGCTGAAACTGGAAAAGCAACAGAATGATCAACAGACTGCCTGCAGCTGCACCGCCAAGATCGGCTGCATAAATCCTCGACAGGGACTCCTGAAAATGAATAAAGGCAATGCAGATCGCGCTCGCAGCAAAGAAAAACGGCACAGAAAGCAGCAACATCAATACAGCAAGATAGAACAGCTGTCTGCTATCCCACATGAAAACTTCGGCATTGAAGGGAATTTCCTGGGCCAGCTGGAAGCTCAACATACTGAAAACAGCAAACAGCAATACAGCAACGATATAAAACCCATGAAAGTATTTTCTGGCCTGGCGCTGCAACAGGCTGACAATGGTTCCACTGACGCCGTAGCCCAACAATGCCAAACCGATGATCATGTAGGCGAAATGATGCCATTGGATGATGGAAAACAGGCGCATCAACAAAATTTCATAAGCTAATGCAGCACCTGACAGCAGAAACACCGATACAAGTAACAGGCCCAGGCTTGGATCCCTGCGTTGCACGTTAAAAAACCTAGTGCTGACCCGTCAGGGGTACAAAACGCACGGGCATTACCTGACGTGTAAAAACCTCTCCCTGGCTGTCCTTCTCCACAAACAGCAATTGCTGCGTCATGAAACGGCTACCAACAGGAATGACCATACGGCCTCCCTTTTTGAGCTGTTTGATCAAGGGAGGCGGCACATGGCTGGAAGCAGCCGTCACCACAATCGCATCGAAAGGAGCCGCCTCAGGCCAGCCATAATAACCATCGCCAATACGGGTTCGCACATTCTCGTAACCGAGCCTGGCAAGCCTTTTTGAAGCCGCCTCACCGAGTGGCTCAATGATTTCAATGCTGTATACCTTATCAACCAGTTCAGCCAGTACCGCCGCCTGGTAGGCAGACCCGGTACCGACTTCAAGCACACTGTAGTCGGACCGGGTTTCTATTAGGTCGGTCATCAAGGCCACAATATAGGGTTGCGAAATTGTCTGACCATGACCGATTGGCAGAGGTCGGTTTTCGTATGCGTAATCAAGCTGGTCTGCTGGCACAAACTCGTGTCTGGGCACGCTCGCCATTACCTCCATAACCTGTGTGTTGAATTCGGATTTATCCAGGTAATGGCGGGTTTGGGAAACGGAATGCTCAATTTTTTTAACCATCTTCTGCCTTTCCCGCTCATAGCCATCTGCAGCAGACAGGGGCTGGCCAATAAACACCAGGACGGTAACAAACGCTATCAATAATTGGTTTCGAGCTGACATCGAGCGCGTCCTTATAAAAATCAGACTATTATTTTAAGGATAATCCTATTCCGCGAGTTTGCATGGTTATGTCAGCAATTTAATGAACAGGTCACTTTTTCATAGCAGGCTGTTTGCCA
>Ga0180436_10003821_pt1 | contig 13705 bp, 15 predicted proteins | sample SS_ome_2_FD_132434 | JGI IMG/M metagenome (GOLD analysis project Ga0180436, IMG submission 132434) | Hypersaline lake sediment archaeal communities from the Salton Sea, California, USA - SS_3_S_2 metaG | ecosystem: Environmental > Aquatic > Non-marine Saline and Alkaline > Hypersaline >...
TAGGTGTGTCCCGGAGTCTTGAGCACCCGCAGGGAAACGTCTCCCAACCGGAGCACGTCCCCCTCGGTGACGGGATAACCGTAGGCGAAGGGAAGCTCCTCCCCGTGGTAGATGTCGGCTCCCGTCTTGCGAGACAGATCCAGGGAGCCGATAACGTAGTCCTCGTTGCGATGGGTCTCGAAAATGTGAGTGATCCGGGCACCCCTCTCATAGGCGAGGGTCCGGTAGATTTCACAATCCCTGCGAGGGTCGATGACCGCCGCCGCGCCTTGGTCGCCCACGATGTAGGACAAATGGGCCAGACCTTGGGAGCGAACAACTTCCAGAAACATGGATACCTCCTTGGGTGAATCAGTGCCTGAACGGAAAGAACGCTCAGGCAAAATCCGTAACTTGACCGACCCCTAATACTGCCTTCCACCGCCCGTCAAGGCCTCGAAGCCCGCCACGATGTCCATGAGCTCTTCGGTGATGGTGCTTTGCCGCAGCCGGTGGTACTCGGTGTTGAGCTCGTCCAGCCGTTCGGCGATGTTCTTCTCGGCGGCCTGCATGGACGCCAGCCGGCTGGCGTTTTCGGCCGCCAGGGACTCCACCAGACACCGATAAATGGAAACGAAGAAAAACTGCCCCACCAGGGCGGACACGAGCCGGGAGGGCTCCATAGTGAACCCGGGCAACGCCCGAGTGGGCCATTCCTTTTCCGCGAAGCCCTTCAGCCACTCTCCGTCCACGGGAAGCAACCGCATGGTCGCCGGCCGATAGGAAGCCCCCGACAGAGGCCGATTGTGAAACAAATCCACGCGCCTCACGGCCCCTCGGGCGCTCCAGTCCTGGATTTCCAGGAGGATCTCCTGCACGCGGGGAGTGACGCCCGTCACGGAGCCCGGCACCCCGAAGACGCGGGAAGCTTTCAGATCGTGTCCTTCCAGCCGGCTTCGGGCCCGTTCCCCCGCCGCCCAAAGCTCCCAGTCCGTCAAAGGGGCATGGTCGGCTTCCATGCTCCGTACCGCCAGATCGACCACCTGGTCGTTGAACTGCCCCACCATGCCGTAATCGGAGCCGAAAACCACGGCGAGGAACCGTCCCTCCTTGGGGGGCTCGAAAAGGGACACCACTTCCGGACGGCTTCTGACCACCACCTGGATTCCGCGCTCGATGGTCCGGGAGTAGCCCTCCAAGGATTGCGCGGCCCTTTCGAACTGACGGATGCTGGCGGCGGCCAAGGCCTTCATGGTCTTGACCACCGATTGAAGGTCTTCGGCGCTGCCGATCTTTCGCTTGAGAGCTTCCGCCGTCTGCACGCTTTCCCCTCCGCTTATCGCCTACCGCCTACCGCCCTCTGCCTACCGCCTACCGCCCTCTGCCTACTGTCCGTCCTGCCCATCCAACGCTTCCCGCGCCACATCCAAAAGTCTTTTCCGGTCTTCGTCCTCCAGGCCGTCGCCCCGGCGGATGGATTCGCACAGCTCGGGAAGCTTCTCTTTGACGGCTTCCCGGACGCGGGACTGGACTTCCGCAACGCGCTTCAGGGGGAGCTCGTCCAGGAGCCCTTCGCTGGTGGCGAGCAGCACCGCGATCTGCTCGGACACGTCCATGGGAAGGAATTGGGGCTGCTTGAAGACCTCGCGCACTCTGCGGCCGTGCTCCAGGGTCCGCAGGGTTTCCTCGTCCAGGCGGGTGCCGAAGCGCGCGAAGGCTTCCAATTCCACGAACTGGGAGTAGGAGAGGCGCAGATTTCCGGCCACGGCCCGATAGGCGGGCAACTGGGTCTTCCCGCCCACCCTCGAAACGGACTTGCCCACGTCCACCGCCGGCATGACTCCTTTTCGAAACAGGTCCGGGGAGAGGTAGATCTGGCCGTCGGTGATGGAAATGAGGTTGGTGGGGATGTAGGCCGAAAGGTTCTGGGCCTGGGTCTCCACGATGGGCAGAGCCGTCAGGGACCCCCCTCCGTGCTCCTTGCGCAGGTGAGTGGACCGCTCCAGGAGACGGGAATGGATGTAGAAGATGTCTCCGGGGTAGGCTTCCCGACCGGGAGGACGGCGCAGAAGCAGGGACAGCTCGCGGTAGGCCCGGGCGTGGCGCGTGAGGTCGTCGTAAACCACCAGGGTGTCGCGGCCGCGCTCCATGAAGTATTCGGCCATGGTGGTGGCCGCGTAGGGCGCGATGTACTGGAGCCCCGGCGGGTCGTCGCCCTCGGCCACCACCACGCAGGAATAGCCCATGGCGTCGTGGTGGCGCAGCTCGTCGATCACCTTGGCCACGGCCGATCCCCGCTTCCCGATGGCGCAGTAGATGCAAACGACGTTCTTGTCTTTCTGGTTGACGATGGTGTCCACGGCGATGGCGGTCTTGCCCGTCTGGCGGTCCCCCAGCACAAGCTCCCGCTGTCCCCGGCCGATGGGAATGAGAGCGTCCACCACCTTCAGACCCGTCTGCAGAGGGACGGTGACGGGGTCCCGGTGCATGATCTCCGGAGCGTCCCGCTCCACGGGGCGGCGCTCTTCCGCAGCCACGGGTCGTCCCCGGTCCAGGGGGCGTCCCAAGGCGTCCACCACGCGCCCCAGGAGGGCCTCCCCCACGGGGACGTCCAGGGTCCTTTCCGTGCGGCGCACCTCCATGCCGGCCCAGACCCTCTCGCTTTCGCCCAGCAGGACGATGCCCACTTCGCCGGGGTCCACGTTGAACACCACCCCGGGCACGTCTCCGGCGAAGGTCACCAGCTCCTCGGACCGTACCCCCGGCAGACCGTCGGCCCGGGCGATGCCGTGCTCCACGGACTTCACCTCTCCCGTCTCGCGAACCTCCAGCCGAGGGCTATGGTCGGCCAAAATCCGCTCCAGAACGGAAAAAGCCTCCTCAAGATCGTATGCAGGTCGGACCACGGCAACCTCCCGCAATTCTTGGATTTATGTTGGTCGGACCACGACGGCCGGAAAAACCATGCAGGTCGGACCACGGCAACCCTTTGAAATATCGAGAAATGGCGGGAACATCCTTCGGAACGGGGCCGGAGATGCGCCCCCGCGTGCCCCCGCGTGGTCCGACCCGCATAAATCGAGGATTATCGGCATCATGGCGTGGTCCGACCTGCATCATTCCTCCTCGCCCTCCGGGGGCTCCCGCTCCAGCGCTTCCTTCAGGCGCTCCTCCAGGGTATCCAAATAGTCCGCCACGCTCCAAGCCATCTTGTAGCCCCCGATCTTCGCCGTCACACCCGGAGGACCCTCGGAAGACGATTCGAACCGCATCTCCCTCTCTTCCCCCAGCCGCTCCCGGAGAGCTTGCGCGAGGACTTCCCGCCCCTCCTCGTCCATGGAAAAGGTGGAGGACACCACCACCGGATCGTCGGAAGAAGCCCGGATCTTCTCTCGCGAGAAGTCCGCCTCGCGCACCCGACGGGCGAAAGTCTTCACCAATTGTTTTTCCACGTCGGCGTCGGAAAGGTCTTGGAGGACCCGACGGGCGATGGCGAAAACCTCCGTCGTCACCCGAAGGCGAAGGTCGCGCCGGAAGGCTTCCTTCTCCTCCTCCACGGCCTTCCGCCAAGCCCGCCGCTTGTCTTCGGCTTCCCGGCGAGCGGACTGGACGAGCTCCTTGCGCCGCTCCTCGGCTTCCTTTTCGGCCTCCTCGATCTTTTCCCGGCGCCGGTCTTCCAGCTCCCGGTTCTTGCTCCGATAGAGCTCCGCCTCCTCTTCGGCGTCCTGCTTGCGGTCTCGCGCCTCCCGCAGACGGCCGGCGATGGCGGCTTCCCGCTCGTCCATGGCCTTGACAATGGGTCCGTAGAGGAATTTTTTCAGCAGAGCCACGAGGACCAGGAAGTTGACGATCTGGGCCCCGACGGTGAACCAATCGATCAACACGGCTTACCCTCCCGCGCTTTGCAGAAAGTGGTTCCAGAAGGGATTGGCGAAAATCAGAATCATGGCGATCACCAGACTGTAGATGGCGGTGGATTCCACCATGGCCAGACCGACGAAAAGGGTGCGCGTGATGGTGCTGGACATGTCGGGCTGCTGGGCCAGGGAATGCAGCGCCTGGGCGAGGGCGCGCCCTTCCCCCAGGGCCGGGCCGATGGCTCCGAGCCCCATGGTGAGGCCCGCCGTGAAGATGGACACCATGGCGACGAGGGTCAGACTATCCATAATGCATGCTCTCCTTTCTTTCCCCTCGAGAGGGAACCGGGGGAATCAATCCTCGGCGTCCGTTTCGTGGACCCGCGTGGCCGCCCCGATGTAAACCGTTGCCAGAATGGCGAAAATGTAAGCCTGGATGAAGCCCGTTAGCAATCCCAGGACCTGCATGACAACCGGAAAAAAGAAGGGAGTGACGGCCAGGAGAACGGCCACGATCATCGTCCCGCTCATGATGTTGCCGAAAAGCCGCACGGCCAGGGCCAGGGTGCGGGACAGCTCCCCCATGACGTTGAAAGGGAGCATGAAGACGGAAGGTTGAAGATACTGCTTCAAGTATCCCTTCACTCCCCGCTTGCGGATTCCGTACAAGGGGACCGCCACGAAAACGCACGCGGCCAGGGCCGCCGTGGTGGAAAGGGAGCCCGTAGGCGGCTGGTACCACGGAACGGCGGTGAGCAGATTGGAAACGGCGATGAAAAGAAACAGGGAGCCGATGAAAGGAAGATAAGGGTCCGCCTTCTGTCGAGTCACCTCTCGAATCTGCTGGCGGGAAAAGCTCACGACGACTTCCAGAAGGTTCTGGAACCGCGACATTTCCATGCCCCGGGAAAGTCTCCGCGTCACCAGCCAAGATCCCCCCACCAGCAAAAGCATGACAAGCCAGGTGAACACAAGGGTGGCGTTGATGGAAACGAAGCCCCATTGCCATAAAATCATTTCATCGGGCGTGATTTGCATCCCTCGCTCCGTTCGTCTTTTCAATCCTCCGCACTTTTGTTTCCGGAGGCTCCCACTGGCCTCGTCGCTCCGGCATTGGGAGCATCCATCCCGCCAACGGCGGGGCCTTCGTCGGCCTCGCGGCCCGGCGGCCCCGTCGAAGGCTCCGGGAGGGTCAGATACCGGACGATCAACTGCCGAGCGGCCATGAAGCCCACCAGGCACACCAGCAGACGGTCCCATCGCCCTCCCATGAGAACGAAAATCCCCCCCAGGGCCACGGCGGCCCGCACCAGAAAGCTCGCCAGCAGGATCCATCCCCGGCCCTTGCGGACGAGGAGAAGCGTCTGCACCGTCAGCCAAAGCCCTCCGAAGTAGAAGGCCCCCAGCGCCGCCCCCGCCACCAGCAGCACGGGCCATTGCACCATTTCATCCGTCACGAAGCTTCATCCTTTTAGCACTTAGCGTGGTCCGAAGCACTTAGCGTGGTCCGACCAAAATACATTGAGTTATTCCAAGATCTTGGCGTGGTCCGACCAGAATAATATGTCAGAGGCGGCCTTCGCGCTTGATCCAGAACCAGGCGTTGAGGCAGCCCAGGACGACGCCGGCGAAAAGCCCCATGAGGGTCCACGAGTACTGGCCGGGATACTCGGAATCGATCCAGACGCCCAGAGCGACGCCCGCCAGCGTGGGAACGGCCACCGACCAGCCCACCAGCCCGAACATCCCCAGCCCGAACAGCACCCCCTCGTCCCCCTTGCGCTGCGCACGGACCTTGCGCTCCTCGCGAGCCCCCACCTCCTTGCCGAGCCTCTCCGCATGCTCGCGGTCCTTTTCCCGAGGAGACTTCCCTTCAGCCATTCTCTCCAAGCTCCAAAAAGCGTCTCACGAAGTCCGCCTCCATGCGGGAAACGGCCTGCCGAGACTTTCTCTCCAAATCGTCCAGCGCCCGGAACCGCTCCTCCACGGTGCGGCGGAGCCCCCCCAGGTCCGGTCCTCTCACCCCGTCGCGCACGGACACCCAAACCTCGGAGCCGCACTTGACCAGGACCCCTTCGTCCACGGCCAGAAAGACCTCCTTCCCCTCGCCGTCCCGGAAGGAAAGGATGGAAGGGACCAGGGCCGAAACGAAATCGATGTGCCGGGGCAGAAGACTGAAGGAGCCGTTCTCCCCCTCGGCCGTCACGGACGCGGCCTCCTCCTCCACCAGCACTCGAGTGGGCAGCATCACCTTGAGTCGTATCACGAGGAAGACCCTCCGCCTTTCCCGCGGGCCTCGTGGACCGCGCCGATCATGTAAAGCGCCTTTTCCGGATAGTCCTTGAGCTCGTCGTTCAAAATCCTCTCGCACCCGTCCAGGGCGTCTTCCAGCTTCACCAGTCGCCCTTCCAGCCCGGTGAACTGCTCGGTGGTGAAAAAGGGCTGGGTGAAGAACCGCTCCAGCCGCCGGGCTCGATGGACGGTCTTGCGGTCGTCCTCGGAAAGCTCCTCCAACCCCAGCATGGCGATGATGTCCTTGAGCTCCTCGTAGTCGGCCAGGGTCCTGCGCACCTCCCGGGCGATGCCGTAGTGGCGCTCGCCCACCACCGGGGGGGTCAGCATTTTGGACGAGGACTGCAAGGGATCGATGGCCGGATAGAGGCCCTCGCTGGCCCGCTTCCTCGACAGCACGATGGTGGCCGAAAGGTGGCCGAAGGTATGCACCGCCGCCGGGTCCGTGAAGTCGTCCGCCGGCACGTAAACCGCCTGAATGGAGGTGACGGCCCCGCTGGAAGTGTTGCAGATGCGCTCTTCCAGCTCGGCCAGCTCCGTGCCCATGGTGGGCTGGTATCCCAGCCGCGAGGGGAGCTGCCCCATGAGCCCCGAGACTTCGGAGCCCGCCTGGATGAAGCGAAAAATGTTGTCGATGAGCAACAGCACGTCCTGGCGGGCGTCGTCGCGGAAATACTCGGCCATGGTCAGGGCCGAATGGCCCACGCGAAAGCGGGCCCCCGGAGACTCGTTCATCTGGCCGAACACCATGATGGTGTTGTCCAGCACCCCCGCGCTCTTCATCTCGCGGTAGAGCTCCTCCCCCTCGCGGCAGCGCTCGCCGATGCCGCAAAAAAGGCTGATCCCCTGATACTGTCCCACCATGTTGTGGATGAGCTCGGTGATGAGCACCGTCTTGCCCACTCCCGCCCCGCCGAAAAGACCCGCCTTGCCGCCCAGCTCCAAGGGAGCCAGCACGTCGATGGCCTTGATCCCCGTGAGGAACAGATCCGAAGTGGTGGCGCGACGGTCCAGGGGGATGGGCCGGCCGTGGATGGAGCGACGGCTTTCTCGGGCGAGACCGTCCTCCTTGCCGTCGATGGCCTCGCCGAAAACGTTGAACATCCGCCCGAGGCATTTGCGCCCCACGGGAACGGTCAAGGGACCTCCCGTGTCCACCACCGGCGAATGGCGGGACAAGCCCCGGGTGGAGGTGAGGGCCACGCCGCGCACCACGGTGGAGCTCAAGTGGGTCCGCACTTCGACGACGGCCCGGCCGTCCTCGCCGGCCTCGAGGATGTTGAAAACCCGGGGCAGCCTGTCCGGAAAACGCGCGTCCACCACGCTGCTTCTCACGGAAAGAATGGCCCCCCGGTTCTCCCGTTGCTCCATGACTTCGGAAGTCCTTTCGTTTCGTCATTCCCGCGAAAGCGCGGGACGGGATTCCAGGGCCGACTCCATGAGGCTCAACCGCTTTTCCATGGCTTCCACCCGGGCCTTCAACTTCATGAATTCTCCATGGCTGCAAAGGTCCAACGACTCCAAGCCCCTTTTCATGGAATCCCGCATCTCGTGCTGCGCGTCGTCCCATTGCTTCTCGCCGGCTTCCACCAGCTCCTCGACGAGCTTGTCCGCTTCAGCCCGGGATATCCTCCCCTCTTCCACCAGCTTGTTCACGGTCTCCTCGACTTTCTCCTTGCTCACCACGGCGGCCCCCAGACCGGCGATCAAACCTTTTCGAATCAAATCCAGCATCTTTGCTCTCCTTCATGTCCATGGGATTTCCCGAAATTCGAGAAACACCGAGTCCATCGCGTTCTTTTCATCGTCATCATAGGTCACGCTCCGCCGGGAAGAAATAGGGTATCCACCCCATTCGAACCCTCGCGGCACCCGCACCCTCTAATACCCGGACAGGGGAGACTCGGTTCCGGCGTAGCCCGTCAGCTCCACGTACCCCCTTCCCTCCACGGCTCCCCCTCGGGCCGTTCCTCGCACGGAAACGCTTCCCTCCCAGTACGTCACGCGGGTGGTGGCTTCGGTGCGCATTTCCTGAGCGGCCAAGGCGGGGACGACCCGCAGAGACAGCCCCAGGGAAGGCACCTCCACCTTCCAGCGCGAAGGATACCGGGCCCCCGTTTCGGGACTTTCCCAATGGTCCACCGCCTCCATTCGGAAGTCGTCCCGCCCCAATGCGACGGTCTCCCCCGACGCTTCCACGAAAGTGCCGCCCGAAGCCGGGGCCGCCCCGCCATTCCGCTGTCTCAAGACGTAGGCCATCAGCTCCGTCCCGTCGTCGAGCTGAAGGCCGAGCCAGTCCCACCCGGCCACGCCCTCTTCCAGGGGCCCCGAGCTGAATTCGTGGTCCATCCAGGCCAAGCCCTCCACGGGAAGCGTCTCCCCCCGCACCCCGACGGTCCCTCGGGCCCGCAACCGGGTGAAGGAATAATAGCAGCTGGCCCGCTCGGGGGTCGAGCCCTTGGAATCGTATCCTTCCTCGCCATGGAGGACCAGGGGCTTGACAGGGGCCAGCGTCAAATCCAGGGAAAAATCGTCCGCCGCAGCCCGGAGACGATGGGCGGAGGGTCCCAGCTCCATGGACCAATTCTTGAGAAAAACCCGGACGACCTCGTCCTCCATCCGGGCCCCGGCCAGCCCCGCCGCCGCCCGAGCGATGTCCTCGGCCTGAAAAAACCGCTCGCCCTCCACATCCGAAAGAGCGGCGTGACCGATCATCCACTGGGCCGTCCGCCAAGCCGAAGGCGGTCGGGGCCAATCCTTCTCGGCCCCCGGCGGGACCATGCGGCTGCGAAAGAAGGTCAGTTGAAACCCGAAAGGCCGCCCCGCCTCCGTCCGGAGGTTTCCCGTATAGTACCACCACTCGATGCGGTAGTCGGGATGGGGACCGTGGTCCCTTGGAAACTCGAGGCCGCAGGGCCCCGTGACGGCTCGATAGCCGCCGCTCCCTTCGGCAAACCCCTCTCCCCATGCGGCAAGAAGGATTATCGTCGCCAGCGCTCTCGGTATCCATTTCTCCGCGAAAAGATTCTTCTTCATAAGCATTCAACGGTCCGTCAACATTGTTTCTCTACAATGAAGATCCCCCCCGGGAGGGAGGGCGTCCCCGCCCTCCTCGTCCGCGGATCGGGAGCTTGCGGTCGAGGGCGAGACGCCCTCGCTCCCGGGAAAGCCCGACGCCCGATGTCGATGGACTTCGTTGACCGACCACCGACCACCGCCTTCCGCCTTCCGCCTTCCGCCCTCACCTCCCCCTCAGCACCGTCGCCGGCGGCAGGCTCAGGGCCATGCGGCAAGCCGGCACGGACGCCAGCAGGGCGGCCCCGAGAATCAGAGGCACGGCCGTCCACAGGGACATCCAGTCCACGCCGTAGAGAAACGTCCAGCCGAAGGACTGGAGATTGATCACGAAAATGAGAAGCCACGAAAGGCCGAAGCCGCATAGCAGCCCGAGGGCCTCTCCCGCCAGGACCATGAGCACGGCTTCCCAAACGATCATGGATCGGATTTGAGAAGGCTCGGCCCCCACGGCCGCCAGGGTGCCGAGCTGGCCGCGACGCTCGAGCACCAGGACCGTCAGGGTGGTGGCGATGCCCAAGGCCGCCACCGCCAGGGCGATGAGCAGCAGCACCGTCGTCACGCCGAAGGTCTCGTCGAAAATGCGCAGAACGGCCCGCCGCAGGTCCTCGCCCACCGTTATTTCGATGTTGAAGCTCCCCGTGCAGCACTGGAAGATCTCGCGGCGCAACCGGGCGGCGGCCTCCTCCACGTCGCCCTCGCATCGAGGGAAGTGGATGCGCAGACCGCTCCAGGCACGGACCCCCGTCAGCTCCGCGAAGCGGCCCAGATCCACGAAGACCACGCCCCCTTGCGTCCGATAGTCGCGCACCACGGCGGCCACGGGGAAATCCAGCTCCGCCCCCTCCAACCGCGCCCGGAACCGGTCTCCCACCCCCACTCCCGCTCGGTTGGCGAAAACCTGGGACACGAAAACGGCCTCGCCTCGCACCAGCCGCTCCATGGCGGTCCCGGGGTCTCCCCGCACGAAAAGAAAACGGGCGTGCTTCCGAAAAGCCTCGAAATCGATGGCGTCCAACTGGTAGGGAACGGCGGCTTCCCCGCCGAGCCCGTCGCCGTCGTCGCCATGCGGCTCGTAGCGATGGTAGATACGCCGGTAGGGAACGAAATCCAGACCGGGATTCCATTGGCGGATGCGCTCCACGAAAGGCTGCGGCAAAGTGTCCCGGTAGCGGTTGACCCCCGCCATGTGGGAGCGCAGGAACAAGTCCCCGCTGATGGTCTGATGCACCCACAGATCCACGGTGCTCCGAAAGCTGTGGACCATGATCACCAAGGCGGTGAAAAGGGCCATGGCCGTGACCAGGGCCCCCACGGAAACGGCCGTGCGCATGCCGGCGTCCGTCAGATAACGGGCCGCCAGATAGGCGGGCTCGCCCCCGAGTCGGCGCAAGGGGGAGGGCAAGACCCTTCCCATCACCCGCAGCCCCCGGGGAGCCAACAGGGCGAAGCCCGAAAACAGCAGGAAGGTGGCCAGATACCCCGGCCAGGGAAGCCCCGCCATTCCCGGCAGGCGCGAAACGGGCCAGACGCAGGCGAGCAGGGCCAAGCCCGCCCCGGCCGCTCCCCCCGGAAACCGCCACGAAGGCGAGGGACCGCCGGAAGGCCCTTCCTCGCCCCCGGAGGATGTCCTCCACGTCGATGGGGCCCCGTCGGCGGACAGGGCCTCCCGAGGCATGGTCTTCATGGCCTCCCGCGCCGGCTGAAAGGCCGCCAGAGCGGAAATGCCCACCGTGGCCGCGAAGGAAAGGGCCACCTCCCAGGAATCCAGAGGCAGCTCCTCCACCCGCACCCGAGCGAACAGGGTGGAAACCGTGCGGCTCACTCCCGCCAGCAGATACCGCACCAGCAAAGCGCTCGCGGGCACCGCCAGGAGCCACCCCGCCAGGCCGTAGAAAAGCCCTTCTCCCAGAAAAAGAGCGAAGAGCAGATGCGGGGAGCCCCCCACCGACCGCAGGATGGCCAGCTCCCTGCGGCGGGACGCCGCGTTGAGGGCCACCAGGCTGTACACCAGAAACATGCCCACGAAGAGGGAAACGAAGCTCAACACCGACAGGTTGAGCCGATAGGCCCGGATCATGCCCCGCCCGCTTTCCCCTTCCGCGCCGGGGTCTTCCAGCACCACGCCTCGCGGCAGGAGCTCCTCCAGCTCCCTCGAATCCCCGGGCGTCGCACCGGGCTTCAGCAGAAGATCGATGCGGTCCACCTTTCCGTGCAGCCCGGTGAATTCCTGAAAGGTGGCGATGTCCGCCAGGGCCACCATTCCTCCTTCCACCAACGCCAGCCCCCGGGGCTCCAGAGTGCCCAGGAGCCGGAACCGGGCCTTTTGCCGCACGTGCTCCAGCTCCACCTCGTCGCCCGGAGAAAGGCCGTAGGACCGCGCCAGGGAGCGGGTCATGAACAGGGTGCAGGGCCGTCGAATCAAGTCCAGCCACAAGGGGCCCGTCTCCGAAAGCTCCTCGTCCGTTCGCCACTGGCGGAGGGAGCGGTCGAGGAGGGGATCGAAGCCCAGCAGAAGAAAGACTTCCGCGGACTCCCCCACCCCCTTCACGTAGGTGGAAAGGACGGGAGACGCCGCTTGAACGGCGGGATGCGCGGCCAGCTCGGCCGTGAGATCTTCGGGGACGCGCCCGCCGGGGCGAGCGACCACCCGGTCGGCATTGCCGGCCACCAAGTCCATGCTGCGGGAGAAGGAGCGCAGGGAGGCGTCCGCGGCCAAACGGACGCTGGTGAACACCGAAGCTCCCAGGGCGATGCCCAGCAGCACGGCGAAGGTCCGCCCCGGCCGAGCCTTCACGGGCCTCAGAATGAACCAGAGGAACAGACGAGGAAACAACCGCTTTTTTCTCCCTTTCCGGTTGAAAGCCATTCTTTGAATGAAATTCGAATGTCGAAATCCGAAATCCGAAGCCATTTCAAAAATCCAATGGCCCAATGGTCGAAACTTCGGAAAAAGCGCTTCGAAGCCATCTCGTCCGCCTCGCTTTCCAGTCCTCGAGCCCGCTTCCCATTCGTCCGGGCTCGGAAGGCTACTCGCGGCCGTCGATCCTCGCTCCGTCCTCGAGGAGCACTTGGAGGGTGGCGCAATGGTCGGCCAGATGGCTGTGGGTGGCCATCACGACGGTGCGGCTCTCCTCCCGGTTGAGGCGGGCCAGGAGGTCCACCACCATGCGGCCGTTGCGGCTGTCGAGGTTTCCCGTGGGCTCGTCGGCCAGAAGGATGGCGGGGTTGTTGACGAGGGAGCGGGCGATGGCCGCGCGCTGCATCTCGCCCCCGGAAAGCTGCGAGGGCCAATGGTCGAGGCGGTGTTCCAGCCCGAACTGATGGAGGAGCTTCGCGGCTTCCCGCCTGGTGGAAGAGTAGGGGCTCCCCGCCAGAAGGGCGGGCAGGCAGACGTTCTCCAAAACGCTCAAGGTGGGCAGCAGATTGAAGGATTGAAAGACCATGCCCACCACGTGGCGCCGGTAGCGGGTCAGACGGGCGGGGTCGGCTTGGTGCAAGTCGTGCCCGGCCACGCGCAGCTCGCCTCGCGTCGGCCGGTCCAATCCTCCCAGGAGGGACAGGAGCGTGGTCTTGCCCGAGCCGCTGTCGCCCTTGAGCACCACGAAGTCCCCGGCCTCCACCTCGAGGTCCACCTCCCGGACGCCGACGACCTGCGAGCTTCCCATGGAGTAGATGCGCGTGAGACCGCGAGCGACGATAAGAGGCATGGGGGTGGCGACTCGATTGGAAGGTTGAAGGTTATTCCCGAAACGCGGAGGTCGGCCGCACGAGGAGTTGAAGCGGCCTCATATCGTTTCAGGCTGCCAAGTCGTCATGCTCGCACGAAGAACAGCAATAACCGCCTCAAGAACCTGTCGAAAAGCATCCCCTTTCAACACACCCACCCGAGCCTTCATCAAGTCGCGATTTGCAGTAAACAATTTGCCGGGCCGGGCATAGCTTGTCGTACGCAACGAGCCTGTAGCAAAACCGTCGTCCGCGAGCTTGACCGCTCCAACATCCCCATAGGGCTTGCTGGTGATCTGGCATAGAATCCAGTCTCCCCGACCAGCCTCGGCCAACACCGCGGCAGGACGCAACTTGGCTTGAGACAAGTCGGAAAACGGAAAAGGAACTAGAACGACCGAGCCGATTGCAGGTGCGACCACGCCGTTTCCTCCTCCGCCCGGTTCCAATCCTCGGCAAGCGCCGCTTCACTCAGCAGAGCCGTTTCGGAAACGCGACCGGTCCATTCCTCTTCCAGGATGGTCACGATCGCTCGTCGTGCCGTCGGCAGACGAATGGGCGACAGCAAGCGCACTTGACCTTTCTCATCGATCACGGCTTCGACAGCTTGAAGCATCGTCACCCCCCACAGCAGGGACCTCGGTGGTTAGTCAGCGAGGTTCATTCGCACCGCACTCGATTTCTCCCGGGAGCGAGGGCGGGGACGCCCCTTCTCCCCTACCCCTGGACCATTCCCCCCGCCAGGCGCGGAAGCTCGACGAGAAAGTCGTCGA
>Ga0180436_10003822_pt1 | contig 13705 bp, 8 predicted proteins | sample SS_ome_2_FD_132434 | JGI IMG/M metagenome (GOLD analysis project Ga0180436, IMG submission 132434) | Hypersaline lake sediment archaeal communities from the Salton Sea, California, USA - SS_3_S_2 metaG | ecosystem: Environmental > Aquatic > Non-marine Saline and Alkaline > Hypersaline > Sediment...
CAGCGGGAAAGACATCACCTCCCCGCCGTTCTACCTCTTCGAGGCTCGCCCCCTGCCCGCACCCCGCTTCGGATTCTGATCCGTCCATGCCGACCCTGCTCGACACACTGAAGAAGGGGACCGAGTATCTCGAGCGGCACGGGGTGACGGAGGCCCGCCTCAACATGGAGAATCTCCTCGCGCACGCCCTGCGCTGCGACAGGATGCAGCTGTATCTCGACTTCGACCGCCCTCTCGCCGAAAACCAACTCTCGGTGTTGAGGGACCTCACGAAACGGCGTGCCAGGGGAGAGCCGCTCCAGCACCTCACCGGCTCGGTGGAGTTCTGCGGCCACGAGTTTCTTTCCGACCGGCGCGCCCTCGTGCCCCGTCCCGAAACCGAAGAACTGGTCGCGAAACTCCTCGCCCGCGAGTGGCCTACCCCGGTGCGCATCCTCGATGTCGGAACCGGTTCCGGCGTGATCGGTCTCTCCCTCGCCCTGCAACTCGCCCCCTGCTCGCCCGAGGTCACGCTCTCGGACATTTCTCCGGATGCCCTCGACCTCGCCCGGGAAAATGCCGAACGCCTCGGGCTCGCCACCGGGCCGGTTTCCTTCGTGTCCGGGGACCTGCTCGACGGAATCACGGGCCGGTTCCATCTCATCGCCGCCAACCTTCCCTACATTCCCTCGGGTGAGGCCCCCTCCCTCAGCCGGGAAGTGCTCCGCGATCCTCCCGAAGCCCTATTCGGAGGAGAGGCGGGCACCGAATTTATGGTGCGTCTCCTCGGCGATGCCATTCCGCATCTCGAACCCGGTGGTCTGATCGCGCTCGAATTCGGAATCGGCCAGGCTGACGTCCTGCGCACCACGGCCGAGGATGGCGGCTGGACCGACGTGCGCGTCGAGCGGGATCTCTCGGGAATCGATCGCTTCCTCTTCGGGCACGCCCCTTCCTGACCAGGGCCCTTCCCATTTCCGGTGGAAATCTCGCGATTTCCACACTAGGGTGCCCGCTTTCCCGGCGACCCTCATGGAAAAATTCATCGTTCACGGTGACAGCGAACTCAGTGGCCACGTCAATGTCAGTGGCTCGAAGAACGCCTCGCTTCCCATCCTTGCGGCCACCCTCCTGACCCGCGAGCCGTGCGTGATCCGGCGCGTCCCCGACGTGTCCGACACCAATTACATGCTGCAGATTCTGCAGAATCTGGGGGCCGAGGTCGAGCGGTCGAGCGGCAAGGTCACGATCCGGTGCGACAAGATTCACTCCCACACCGCTCCCTACGATCTCGTCCGGAAGATGCGGGCCTCGGTGTGCGTGATGGGCCCCCTCCTCGCGCGACAGAACCGGGCCGAAGTCTCCCTTCCCGGTGGATGCGTAATCGGAGACCGGCCCATCGATCTCCATCTCCGGGGGCTCGGCGCCCTCGGTGCCGAGGTGTCGGTCGAGGGAGGAAACGTGACCCTGGAGGCCCGCTACGGCCTCACCGGAAGGGAGATCGACATGCGCGGCAAGCACGGCGCGACGGTTCTCGGCACCGACAACGTGATGATGGCTGCCGTCCTCGCGAAAGGAACAACGGTAATCACGGGTGCAGCCTGTGAACCCGAGGTAGTCGATCTCGCCGATTTTCTCAACGCGATGGGAGCCCGAGTGTCGGGAGCCGGCACACCGCGGATCGAGATCGAGGGTGTCAGCGAACTGGGCGGCGTCGAGCACGACGTGATCGCCGATCGCATCGAGGCCGGCACCTTCCTCGTCGCGGGAGCGATCGGGGCGCGCGATGCGATCACGATCCGGCGGGCCGACCCCAGACATCTCGGCGCACTCATCGAGGTCCTGACGAGTTGCGGATGCCGGGTCGACGTCGACGGGACGAGCATCACCCTCGGCCGGGCCGCGAACCCGGTCGGAGGAGATATCGTGACCGAGCCCTTTCCCGGGTTCCCGACCGACATGCAGGCGCAGATGTGCGCCCTGTTCGCCACCACCCCGGGGACGAGCGTGGTCAAGGACACGGTCTTTCCCCAACGCTTCATGCACGCCTCGGAACTGAAGAGAATGGGGGCCCATATCGAGGTCGATGACGGCACCGCCGTGATCAACGGCGTCGATCAGTTGAGTGGCGCTCCGGTGATGGCGAGCGATCTCCGTGCCTCGGCCGCCCTGGTGCTGGCCGCCCTGCGGGCCAAGGGCGAGACCGAGGTGTCACGCGTCTACCACATCGACCGGGGCTACGAACACATCGACGACAAGCTCTCGGAGCTGGGTGCGAAGATCGAGCGGCTGCCGGCCTGAGCCCCCATCGGAGCCTTTTCACGTCGCTCGGAAGGCTCCATGGCGACCGTCAGGCGAGTATGTCGCGCACCACGTGACCGTGCACGTCGGTGAGACGGAAGTCCCGCCCCTGTGACCGGAAGGTCAGCTTCTCGTGATCGAATCCGAGGAGGTGAAGGATGGTCGCATTCAGGTCGTGAACGTGCACGGGCTTCTCGGCCGCGTTGAAGGCGAGGTCATCGGTGCTGCCGTGCACGTAGCCCTTCCGCACTCCGCCTCCCGCCATCCACATCGTGAAGGCGTTCGGGTGGTGATCGCGACCATCGTTGCCCCCCTGCACCATGGGAGTGCGCCCGAACTCCCCTCCCCAGATGACCAGGGTATCGTCGAGCAACCCGCGCATCTTGAGATCCTTCACCAGCGCGGCGCAGGCCCGGTCGGTATCGAGACAATTCTTCTTCAGGCCCTTCGTCAGGTTCCCGTGCTGATCCCACGACTCGTGGAACAGCTCGACGAAACGCACCCCCTTCTCGATCAAGCGCCGCGCCAGCAGACAGTTGTTGGCAAACGACGCCTCCCCGGGCTTGGCACCATACATCTCGAGAGTCTCGGCCGACTCCCTCGAGATATCGGTCACCTCCGGCGCGACATCCTGCATCCGGTAGGCCATCTCGTAGGCGCTGATCCTCGTCTGGATTTCCGGATCCGCGATACGGTCGAACTGTTTCTGGTTCAGTCGGTTGATCGCTTCGATCGCCGCCCCCTGGGCGCGCCGGGAGACTCCCTCGGGGTTCGACAGGTAGAGCACGGGATCCCCCACCGAGTTGAACGGAACACCCTGCGTCACCGAGGGCAGGAAGCCCGAACCGAAATTCGACGACCCGCCACTGGGTCCCTTCAAACCCGAGGAAAGGACGACGAATGGGGGCAGATTCTCCGTCTCGCTACCCAGGGCGTAAACCGTCCAGGCGCCGAGCGACGGACGTCCGAATTGCTGGGCACCCGTGCTGAGCAGGATCTGGGCGGGAGCATGATTGAAGGCATCGGTCTGCATCGACCGCACCAGGGTGATCTCATCGGCGATCGACCCGAGGTGCGGCAACAACTCCGACAACTCCATGCCGCACGTGCCATGACGCCGAAAGGTGAATTTCCCGCCAAGCAGCTTGTTGTCTGGCTTGATGAAGGCGGAACGATACCCCTCGAGCAGCTCAGCCGGAGGGTTGGTGCCGTCGAGGCGGTTCAGGGTCGGCTTGTTCTCGAACAGGTCGACATGGCTGGGGCCGCCTCCCATGAACAGGAAAATGACTCGCTTCGCCCGAGCGGGATAGGCCGACGGCCGGGAAGCGAGGGGATCCGCGGCCCTCGCCAATCCTTCGCCCGCCATCAGCGAGTGGAGCGCGATTCCGCCCAGGCCGATTCCGCAGTCGCGGAGGAACCAGCGCCGGCTCGTCGCCTCCCTCAAGGAGCTCCAGGCACGGTGGTGATCGGATGACGTGTCGGGTGTGTTCATGAACGCAATCAGGATTTGGTGATCGTCTCGTCGAGATTCAGCAGGACCCGGCCGACGGTCGTCCAGCCGCCGTTTTCCTCCACAGCCGTCTCGGACTTCCAGAGATCCACCAGGACCTGCAGTTCGTCCTCCGACGGATCTCGTCCGGTGCAGCGCACGAAGCCGTCTCGAATCGCCGAGGGCGCTCCCGCTCCCGCACCGGCCCGGTCGCTCATCCACTCCCCGAGTGCCACCGCCGCCTCGACCGAGAGCGGCTCATTGAGAGTGGCCAGAGCCTGCAACGGAGTCGTCGAGCGGGGTCTCTTCACGCAGGACACCTCGCCTGTCGGCGCATCGAACGCGGCGAGGAACGGGGGCGGGACGGTTCGAAAGCGAAACGTGTAGAGGGCGCGCCGATAGCGGCGCTGCGGCTCGGTATCGACTTTCCACGTCTTGTAGCCATAGCTAACGGGCGGGTTGAAGAGAAAGGAGGGAACCGGGGGAAAGACACTCTCCCCCCCGACCGATCGATCGAGCAATCCGCTGGCCGCCAGTTGAATGTCACGGACCATCTCGGCCTTCGGCCGGAACCGCGGCCCCCGCGCGAGCAGGCGATTGCGCGGATCGCTCTCCCTCAGGTCGGGGGTGAGTCTCGACTCGCGGCGGTACGCCTCGCTCGTCACGATCAGTCTCACCAGGTGCTTGAAATCCCAGCCCGACTCCATGAACTCCACCGCGAGCCAATCGAGAAGGGCCGGGTGCGAGGGACGCGTGGCCTGGTGACCGAGGTCCTCGACCGATTCGACGATCCCCAGTCCGAAGATCTCGTGCCAGACCCGGTTGACGATCGTGCGCGCCGTCGTCGGTGAATCCCGGGCCACGAGCCAACGGGCGAAGGTGAGGCGCGACTCGGGATCTCCCTCCGGGAGGGCATGGAAAAAGGAGGGCACGTGCGGCATCACCTCGTGACGCGGCTGGTGCTGCTCTCCGCGATGGAAGAGGGTCGTCGTGGCACGCTCCCCCTTCCGCTCCTCCATCACCAGTTGCGGCGTCGGCTCGGGATGGGCTCGGGCGATTCTCTCGAGTTCAGCCGCCTGCTTCGCGAGCGACGGCGAGTCCGCCACCCAGGCATCGAAGACAGTCTCGCTCTCGCGGTCGGTCCACTGCGCCCGGTCCTTTTGCAGGATGTCACGCACCAGCGGGCTGAGCGGATCGTGATCCGGGAAGTCGCCCTCGGAAAGGGAAAACCGGAAGCGACCCAGGTTGCGATGCTGGTTGTCGTTGCTGTTCCACCCCCCGTGCTGGCAGTGCACCTCGAATCGAAGGTGAAGCGGCTGCCCTTCTTCACGGACGAGCGGCTCCGCCAGGTTCGCCACGAGAACACGAGGCTGATTGGACCGCCCGAATCCGGCATCCGTCGTCCACGCCGTCTTGATGTTCCCATCGGTCGCGAAGGCCGCCGGTCCCTCGACCCGGTCGTACTCGCGCTTCTCCCCGGGCTTGTAGCTGCTGCCGTTCTTGACGGGGAATCGTTCCGTTTCGGTCGGGCGTTCGGCGGGATCGAGATCGGCTCGCGCCGCGGCGAGTTTCACTTCGGTGAGCTTTTCGGGATCCGTCCCGGCGAAGAGTTTCAACTCGCTCAGCGCGACAGTCCCGCGGATCGAACGACCGGGCCCGCCGTAGGTCAGGTAGGGATCCATGAGCAACTCCAGCCGGATGCTCTCGATCCGCGAGAGTCCCACCTCCGCCGCAAATCGTTCCGCGCTCCGTGCGGGGGAGAAGCCCATCGTGATGAGGGAACCGTCTTCCCGGGCATAGAACTTCTGCCCCCCGTCGCCGAGATGGGCGGGCGTCACAATGGTCCACCCGGGTTCTTCCTGCCCCCTCCTCCGCTGCTCCGCCGCCCAGGCGTCGAGCCGGCTCTCCCAGTCCTCCACCGAGGCGCGGATGGAGTTGCGCACGGCTGCGGCCTCTCTCTCCAACCGGTCGATCGCCTCGCGGCCTGACCTCGTGTAGTAGGGCACGGTCGCTTCGTGGGCGTTGTTGAGGAACGCGAATAGGCCGAAGTATTCGTCCTGCGTGATCGGATCATACTTGTGCGTGTGACACTGCGCGCATTGCAGGGTAAGCCCGAGGACGGACTTCCCGATCGCGTCCATGCGGTCGAAGAGCCCCTCCACACGAAACTGCTCGTAGTCGATCGCCCCCTCTTCGTTCACCATGCTGTTCCGAAGGAAGCCGGTCGCCACCCGGTCGTCCAGGGTCGCACCCGGGAGGAGATCGCCACCCACCTGTCGAATCACGAATTGATCGAAGGGTTCGTTCCGGTTGAACGCGTCGATCAGCCAGTCGCGATAGGGCCAGACATGGCGGACCGAGTCCTTCTCATACCCGTTGGAGTCGGCATACCGGGCCGCATCCATCCACCACCGGGCCCACCGTTCTCCGAAATGGGGTGATCCAAGCAACTCCTCGACCGTCGCCTCGTAGGCCGAACGGGTGTCGTCGCCGAGGAATGCCTCCCGCTCTTCCAGGGTCGGCGGCAAGCCGGTCACGTCGAGGCTGAGCCTCCTCAACTGGGTCTCCCGCGTGGCGGATGGCAGGGCTTCGATGCCCTCCGAAGCCAGCTGCTGCTCGACGAAGGCATCGATGGGATGCAGCGAAGCGTCCCCGGGTGGCACCGGACGGCGCGGTTCCTCGAAGGCCCAGTGCATCCCCCACTCCGCTCCCTCCTCGATCCACTGGCGAAGAATGGCGACGTCGGCCGCGGAAAGGGACTCCTTCTTGTCCGGCGGAGGCATCCGCTCGTCCGGATCTTCCGTTGTCACGCGAAGGAGTAGCTCACTCTTCGCCCCGTCGCCGGGCACGAGCGCCTCCATCGCCCCCTCGGCCGTATCGAGACGGAGGCCCGCGGAGCGCTCCTTCTCGTCCGGACCGTGACACGCATAGCAATTGTCGGAGAGAATCGGCTGAACATCGCGCGCAAAGTCGATCTCCCCGGCCATCGAGATATCGGGACCATGCCACCCCACGACACCGGCCACCGCGATCATGTGCGGGATCACCTTTCGCATGCCGCAGCTTACGGTCCGCACCGTCGCCGACAAGCGCCGCGAAGAGGGTATGCCCGTCGCGAGGCGAATCGACGGGGGGTGATTTCCCCTTGTCCCGGCCTCCGGCAGTGGCTACGAAGTCGACATGCCACGGATCGTGATTCTCGCCCCCTTGCTCCTCTCCCTTCTCTCCCCTCTCTTGGCGCAGGATTCCGCGGCCACGAGATCCGCGCCCGCCTCCGGTTTCTCGCTGGCAGACGGAGATACCGTGGTCTTCCTCGGTGACTCCATCACCCACCAGTGTCTCTACACGCAATACATCGAGAACTTCTTTTTTACCCGGTTCCCCGACCGGCGCATTCGCTTTCACAATGCCGGCGTGAGCGGTGACTCCGCTGCGGACGCCCTTGTGCGGCTCGACGCGGATGTCCTGGCGCAAAATCCCCGCTACGTCACGATTCTCCTCGGCATGAACGACGGCGCCTACGTCGACCTCGATCCCGCCCTCTTCACCCGCTACCGACAGGACATGACGGACCTCATCGACCGGATCGAGGAAGCGGGTGCCACGCCGGTCCTCCTGTCTCCGACCCTGTTCGACCATCACCAGCTCTCGCTCCGTCGAGACGACGAGACCTTCCGATTCGCCGACAAGGAGTTCTCGGAGAATTACAACGCGGTTCTCGCCTACTACGGCACCTGGGTGCGGGAGACCGCCGGACGAAGGCGCCTGCCCTTCGTCAATCTGTGGGGACCGCTCGGAGATCTCACCTTCCGGGAGAGGCGAACCGATCCCGACTTCACCCTCGTCGAGGACGCGATTCACCCGGGCGCGGCGGGTCACGCGGTCATGGCCTACTCGATTCTCTCCCAATTTCCTCCCGAAAAGACCGCGGTCGGAGGGATCACCCTACTGCGGCACAAGGGAAAGTGGACGGCCCGTGGCTCCGGTGCCCGCATCGAGGACACCACGAGCGAGAACGACGCGTCCGTCCGGCTGCGCTTTGTCGCGACGGAGTCCGCCCTGCCCTGGGTGGCTCCAAAGGAATTCTCCGAGAAAGATCTGAAGTGGGGGCCTTCCGCACCCGCCTCCGTCGGCTTCGATCTCACGAACGCCGGTCATCGCCTCGGAGCGCAGCGCCTGCGTGTGGTGGGACTTCCCGCGGGAGATTACGAGTTGCGGATCGACGGACAGGCCGTCGGGGTCTTCTCCCACTCCCAACTCGCACGCAAGATCGAACTGCAGGACAATGCCTCGACGCCGCAGTATCGCCAGGCTCTCGAGGTCGCCCTGCTCAACCGGGAGCGAAACGACAGGGCCGTGCGCCCGATGCGGGACCTGTGGTCGCGGATCAAGGCACTCCGTCGATCGGGCAACGAAGAACGATTCGCCGCAGAGGTTCCCGCTCTCCGCGAGCGGATCGCGAAACTGGCCGACACCGCCCGGGACTACGAGGAGCGCATCTACGAGGCCGTGCAGCCGCGATCACACACCTGGGAGATCACCCCGGCAGGAACGGCGGCGGAACGCCCCTGAACCGCGCCTCCTCATGCCCGCCACCACACGGCGATCCCGATCGTCATCGCAAGAATTCCCCAGACGGCAAGAGCCAGACCCACCGCCCGTGCACCCGACCGGATCAGGGAGCCGATGCCGACCTGGAGACCGATCGCGCTCATCGCGACCAGGAGAATTCCCTTCCCCAGCGTGACAATGCCATCCGGTCCCGCGATCACCATCGCCTTCCCGATCGAGCCATCTTCCGAGAAGTGCAGATCGGGAATCAATCCGGCTGTCCCGGCAAGGGCGCAGAGAAGAAATCCCCACACGAACCAGGGAACACCTCCTCCCGCACGTCGCCTCGATCGCCCCCTTGCCCCATTCTCGCCCCTCTTCCGCCTCCTCCAGAACGACGCCGCGACAACGACCAGCGGAGCCAGCATGGCGACACGCCCCAGCTTCACCAGGGTGGCCGTTTCCCCCGCCTCCGCGCTGTGATCGAACGCGGCTCCCGCCACCGTCGGAACGGCGTGAATCGTGGAACCGCACACGATCCCGAACTCCTGTGCCGAAAAGGGAAGCACCGCACCCGCCGCGATGCAGAGAAACATCGCCGGCAAGCCCACCAGGTTGATCGCGCCCACGGAAAGGAGAATCTCCTCTTCCTCGGCATCGACGGCGGGCGCGAGGGCGAGAATCGCAGAGCTCCCGCACACGCCGGTCCCCGCCCCGATCAGGAAAGCCGTTCGCGCCTGGGTTCCCAGGCATCGCCCCAGCAAGGGCGCAACGGCAACCGCAAGAACGACCGCGACCACGATGTAGCCGAGAAAGGCGATCCCCTCGTCGGCGAGAACTCCCAGATGCAGCCCGGCACCCAGGGTCACCACGGCCACGGGAATGAGGCGCGACACGACCCAGCGGCAGCCGGTCCTCGTCCAGGCGTGCCACGGCAGGAGATTCCGCACCGCCACGCCGGCGAGAAGCGCGAGGGCCGAGGCACCCAAGGGGATCCCGGAGGGAAGCCAGTAGCTCATCCCGACTGCAAGCGAGGCCAACGCGATCGACAGCGCCACACCGGGTAGGAACTCGCGAAACACGGGAACCCTCGGCCGCGCCGCGACCCAGTCGACCGTCTCCATCGAGCCGAGCGAGTCGTAGGCCGCATCGGAGAGCAGTTGCAGGCCGGAAAAGGGATCGCTCGAACGGGAGTCGGCGGCGCTCGTCATGATGGAACCGTGCTCACCGCAGAAGAGAGAATCGCGGGCGAATTGTCAAGGAGGCAAAGGCCCGGCGAGACCGGGATTGGACGGAGCGATCCACACCAGTCGCGGCGGATTGGGTCTCCCCACCATGGTGGGAGCCGAACACGCCGTTTATTCTGCCGCCGCCAGCTCCTTTTCCTCGCGCGGAATGAAATACTCGATGTAGCCGATCAGCATCTCGTCGACGGTCTGGCTTCCCCAGCGCACGGTCTGCGTCGGGTCGGGGTTGGCCCGGTTTCTCTCGCTGTTGTCGAAGACGCCGGTCACCTCGATGGTGCTGCCCCGGGGAATGAGCTTCGGCTCCTTGAGGTCGTAGCGCAGCTGCCAATTGAAGTCGTAGCGAGGAATATCGAGGAGCGTTTCCTTCTCCCCGCCGGGATACGTCACCTCGTAGCGGAACGCCGCTCCCCGGGTATGCATGTGCGGCAGGAAACTCATCGCCGGGAGATCGAAGGGAATCAGCTTCTTCGTTCCCTCCACGTGCGCCTCCGCGCCCGGCGGGATATTCAGCCGGTGATCGGCAATCGGCATCGTGCGCACCTCGTAGCGGGGCGGTTCCTTCGCGAAAACCAATCCCATCTTGAGCCGCTCCTTCTTCGCCTTTCCGCTCGGCGTGTAGTGAATCTGGAACTGGACGCGGGAGCCAGCCGGGAGCTTGCGGGCGAATCCCTCGGGGTAGACGTGATCGCCATTGCCCGGGACGTAGGCGGCCCAATAACCGACCGACCCCTCGGCCCTCCGCTTCAGGGTCGTCCCCTTCTCGAACACCTGGACGATGACGTGGTGCACCACGTCCCGCTCGGAGGGCAGGATCTCGTAGCCGGTGACCCACTTGTCCTCGGTGAGATTCGTCTCCACCACATCGTGTCGATAGGGCAGGAATCCCGTCGCGGGGATGTCGTAGGCCCGGCTCAGAGGCAGGACGAGGTCCGGTTCACCGATCGACCACTCCGTCGAATACTCGACGGGTTCGGGTGCATCGGCAGGATCACCCACGGGGCGCTCCTTCGAGTCCAGCCAGGCCAGGAGATCGGCCTTGTCGCGCTCGGAGAGAGAGCGGTCGTTCGCCCAGGGACTCGGGCCCTCTTCGGGAGGGGCCGCAAACCAGGGCGGCATGGTCCCCTCGCGGACAACCCGGGCGATCACGCGCGCCCGGTCGTCGACCTCGAGGTGGTCGTCGAGAGCGAAGGGAGCGATTCCTCCCTCGTGGTGACATTCCACGCAATTCTGCTGGAGGATCCGGGCGACGTCGCGGTGATAGGTCACGTCGACGGGTCCCCCGGTTCTCTCCGTTCCAAGGTCGATCTCGCATCCGGGAGCGGCGGTGGCGGCGATTCCCGGCCGTTCGCCGCCGAGAAATGCCGTCAACGCGTCGCGCAGGTAGTGCACCCGGGGCTCTCGCACACTGTAGTCGATTCCGTATTGATCATCGATCGCCCCCCGATACACGAGGGTCCGTTTCGAATCGATGAGAAACACCTCGGTCGTCGTTTCCGCCCCCAGGGCCAGGGAGAGCGACTTGTCCTTGTCGTGGACATAGGGTGCCGCAAAGTCATGGCCTTCGAGCTGGGCCCGAATCTCCTCCTCGCTCTCGCTCGCGAACGGATTGACCAGGACCAGCGGAATGCCGTGCCCCGCCAGTTCATCCTCGAGCGTCGCGAGCGTCGGCAGGTAGCGCTTGCTGACCGGACAGGTCGCACTCGTCATCGCGATCACGACCGCGCGATGGTTGCTCGCTTCGGAGAGGCGGTGCGTCGACCCGTCGAGGCAGGAGAAAGCGGCATCGGCAACCATGCGCCCGATCCCCACGTCGCCGGGTTTGAGAATCTCCGGACCACTGGTGACTTCGGCGACCTCGTCCTCGGTCACGGCTCGCGAGGGAGTCACCGGTCCCGGCGCGTCGAACCGGCCCGCACGCTTCACGATCGCTCGGATCACGGTGAGTTCGCGCTTGCCGATCGTCCCGTCCTTGTCCCGGTCGACGCGATCGAACCACTCCGCTCCTCCCGCCTCGTCACGCGTGATCGCCCCGTCACCGTCCCGATCGAGCGCCGCGACGAAGCGATCGAGCCGTTCGACCGCATCGTTCGACCCGTCTTCCTCCTTCGATTCCGGCGTGTCACCCTCCGGTGGTTCTCCACCCGCGACGGCCAGAAATTCCTCCCGCGACACCGACCCGTCGCTGTCCCTGTCATATCGACCCCGCAGCGCCACATTGGGGAGTTCGGTGGCAGTCACAACCCCGTCGCCGTCCCGATCGACGCGATCGAACAGCGCCGGGTTGGAACGAAGCGAACCCGCTCCGAGGAGTATGATGGCGAAGACGAAGAAGGAGAGCACTCTCATCGGTTGAAGGGAATCCCGGACAGAAACCCCGCGAATGCCGCGAGGTTTCGTTTACCGGGTTACTCGCGCGAGACGCCGCCCGGGCCGGACCGGTTACAGATCCTTGAGGCGTACTCCCATCTTCTTGAGCTGCTCGACCTGCTTCTTCGCCTCGGGCGACAGCGGGTTTCCCTTCAGGTAGACCTGCACATACGGCGCAAAACGCTTCTCGCCATCGAGGTCGGCTTTCATCATGGCCACGAGCGGGCCGAGATCCTTGATCTTGTTGTTCTCGAGGAACATCAGGCTCTGTGGCTTCAGCCCGTTCAACGGGGAAAGATCGCTGATCTGGTTGCCGCTGAGACCGATCGACCAGATGCGCCCCTCACGACCCGCCTTCCCGATGCCGTCGATCGCGCTGATCTTGTTGTCGTTCAAAAAGATCGAGCCGAGCTTGGGAAGTCCGATGATCGGAGAGAGGTCGGAGATCTCGTTTCCGTCCGCATACAGCGAGGAGAGGCGCTCGAGCTTCCGCAGGGGTTCGAGCGATGTCACCTTGTTGTTCTCGATCCCGATGTATTGCAACGCCGTCGTCTCGCCGATGGGGGCCAGATCGGTGATCCGGTTGTCGTTTAGGATGATCTGCTGCAGCCGCTCGAGACCTTTGAGCGCCCCGATCTGGGTGATCTGGTTCTCCGAAAGATCGATCGACATCAGTGCCTTGCAGTGCTCGAGACCCGCCAGATCCTTGATCCCCATGCCCCGTCCCGTGATGGTCGAGATCGTGGCGACATCCTCGGCGGTGATCGGTTCATCGTTGTCCCGCTTCGCGTAGACCTGCCGGCGGACCGCCTTCTCGAGAGCCTTGTCGGGAAAGATCGACTGGGGCTTCGGGGGGGGAGCCTTCGCGGCGGCCTTGGGATCGCCTTTGGGTGCCGCCTTGGGCTGGGCCTTCGGCGTCGCTTTGGGTTGCGCTTTCGGCGTCGCCTTGGGTTGCGCTTTCGGCGTCGCCTTGGGTTGCGCCTTCGGGGTGGCCTTGGGCTGCGCATTCGGTGTCGCCTTGGCGGCAGGCTTGGGCTGAGCCTTCGGCGAGGCTTTCGCTTCGGCCTTCGCGGGGGCCGGTGCCTTTGCCTTGCCCTTTTCCTGGGCATCGGTGAGGGCCACCGTCAACGAGCACGCGGCGAGAAAAACCAGCGCGATTCGACAATTCATCGGGAGTTTTGTCATCATGATTCGGAGTTCGATTTGCTTGGCAACGAAAAGGTGGAGCCACCGCGATGGCACGGCGCTCCCATCGGAAGATGATAACAAACACCCCCGGCCTCTCAAGCGGGCAGCGGGGTATCCCGGTCACGTCTTGGCGGACCGTCTCCCTCGTTGGCAGGAAACCAATACGAGCCGGCGAAACCGCGGCGGGATCCCGATCAGCCCACCTTCAGCGCGAAATGGCTCAGCGTGCGGAACACGTCGTGCACCTGGTCGTCTTTCCTGAACTCGATCTCGAAGGGGGCCTCGCGGCTCTTGATCCAGATCTTGATCTCGGCATCGATATCGACGGTGCCGGCCGTCTCCTTGCTGAAGTAGTCGATGCTGTCGTAGGGCACGCAGAGGTATTCCCGTTTCTTTCCCGTGATCCCCTGCTTGTCGACGAGAAAAAGGCGGTAGTTCGTGAAGACGATCAGATCACGGAACATCTTGTAGGCGTTCCGGATCTCTTCCCCCTCGATGAGGAGGTTCTCGAATTCCTTCTCGATTCGCTGTGGATCGATCTCGCTCGCATTGCCGAGCATGGCGCTGATAAGTCCCATGCACC
>Ga0180436_10003823_pt1 | contig 13703 bp, 15 predicted proteins | sample SS_ome_2_FD_132434 | JGI IMG/M metagenome (GOLD analysis project Ga0180436, IMG submission 132434) | Hypersaline lake sediment archaeal communities from the Salton Sea, California, USA - SS_3_S_2 metaG | ecosystem: Environmental > Aquatic > Non-marine Saline and Alkaline > Hypersaline >...
CCGGCCATGTCGCCGGTGACGGGCGCGTTGGTGGTAATCCTGACGTCGCCGAGGCTGTTGAAGCCGGAGCCCGCGCCGATACCGACACCGGTCGTGCCCGTGACCGTGGCCAGAGCGTCAGCCGTGGTGACGTAGGTATAGCCGGTTCCCTCGTTCCGCGCATAGATCCCATGAAGCGGGCCGCTCACGGGCGCGTTGCGCGCGGTGATGGTGATGTTCTCCGGGGTGGCCGGCGGGACGGCCACCTGCGCCTGCGCCTGCGCCTGCGGATTGAACGCTTCCGGGTAGTTGCCGATGTAGGGCGAGTTCACAACAAGGATGCCGGCCGACTGGGGCCCGGGCACATTGGTGCCGTTCAGGTTGGCCGACGTGGCGGCGAATGTATCGACAGTCACCGAGCTGGTGCCGTGGTTGCGCACCTCGATCCCGTAGTTGCCGCCTCGCACGGAACCGTAGGCGTTCACGTCAATGGAGCCGCTATCGCGGTCGTTCCAGGCATAGATCCCCGCATAGACCCCAGCCTCGACAGGCCCGCCCGTTGTGATGGCGATATTCGCCGCACCATATTGCACAGCGGCCAGGCCGGCGTAGGCGCCGACAACTTTGCCGCTGTCATTAACATCATCGTCAAAGACAGTGGTGATACTGATGTCGCCGGCTTGATGGTAGTTCGCCACACCGAGGCCAACCTGCAGCGCCCCATAAATGTAGGCTTCGCTGACCACCGTCGTCGTCGACGGGGCCGCATACGGGATGTAGCTGCCGTAGTTCTGCAATACCAGCCCCGCGCCACCATAGGCTTTGATCGTGCTCGAGTTGGTGTCGGTGAAGGACATCGACGCGCTTGGACCGAAGACGATGATGCCCGGGCCGCCGGTGACCGTATGGCCAAATCCCGGATCCGTGGTGACAGAGACATCCACACCATCGACGCTACCGACATAGACCGACAGGTCGGCCGGGTCCGCCGGGTCGTAGCAACTGACGCCACCCGGTGGTGTGGTGAGTGCACAGATGCCCGCCATCGCAGGCCCGGTCACGGCGATCGGCGTGGCCACCGCCAGCGCCGCGGTCATCGCGATCGGCGAAACCGAGGCCACGAACTGGCCGAGCATCGGGGAGAGACTGGCGGTTTTCCCTTTCCACTTGGTCATGCGACCGCCGCGGACAACCTTCGACTTCAACACCCCGATCATGGAAAAACCCCGGAAACTCAACGAATCATTTCACCGTACGGTTGCACAGGGGCCCGCCACCCGCCAAGTCAGGCTGCCCCGACCGCGGCGATTTGCCCGGGGTGTGGATTTTCAACCACAAGTAATGGCGGGATGATTTATTTTGCGAACGTAATCAACTGGGTGGTCTCGCGATCGGCGGGGCCGACGGCCATCGGAGTCACGATGCCGGGCAGCGCCTCGACGTCGTACAACTCGCCCACCGCACCGTCGATTCGCAGCCAGTCGACGCAATGTCCCGAGGCCGGGTCGATGATCTGCACCCCGCACCACGGTTCGCTGTCGGCATCCTTCAGCCGCTGGTCGAGTTCCAACCCTTCGAAGCGCTTGTAACGCGGCTTCGACAGGCCGACGAAGGCCAGCCCGGCGTGGAAGCTGAGCCCGCGCAGGAACCCCGGGCAGAAGGCGCGCGGCGCGAAGCTGCCCTTGCCGGTTTCCAGCCCCTCGACCACGCCAAGCTCGCCGGTGCCCGAGTTCAGCACCCAGAGCTGGCCGTCGTGCCAGCGCGGCGAATGCGGCATCGACAGGCCCTCGCACACGACCTCGCCGGTTTCGACGTCGAGGATCACCCCGCCGTCGGCCCGCCGGTCGCGCCAGCCGTCGATCGTGTTCGAGCGGCTCACGGCAGTGACGTAGGCCGGCTTGCCGTCGCGCATCGCCAGACCGTTCAGGTGGCAGCGGTCCTCGTCGACCAGTGCGTCGATGAACGGCGGGCGCCAGATCTCCTGGAACGAGTGGCGCGGTGAGACCGTGGCAAGGCAGTTGAACCGGGTGTTGACGAAAATCGGTCGCCCGTCCGCGTCGATCCCCACGTCATGCGCGTCGAGCGATCCGGTGACGTGCACGGTGCGCGGCACGTAGCAGGCGTCGAAGACGTGGTTGATCCGCTCCTCCGGGGTCAGCACGTTTTCGAACCGCATGATCTGGAACCCGCCCGACAGCGTCAGCCGGCCTTCGCCCTCGTAGACCACGCCCATCGGCTTGGGCAGCGCCGACTGGTAGACATGTATGTTGCCCTGGGGCCCGCGCCCGACCATGTAGAGAATGCCCGACTGGTAGGAGGTGAACACGAACGAGACGTTGTTTCGCGCCAGCGACGCAAGCAGCCCCGCCGAGGCCGAGAATTCAACGATGGGCGCGCCGGGGTCTTGCGCGGGCTGGTTCTCCGGTCCCGGCTGTTGAGGTGTCTGGGCGCCTTGGTCCGTCATGGGGTGTCCCCTCAGTCGATCTTTGGCGCCCATGTCTCAGCCAGACAGGGTCCGAACGCAAGCCCATTTCGGCACAGCCGGACCGCGCCGGCAAGGCGCGGCATCGTGACCGCTGACCCGGTTGCGCGGGCAGCGGATACGCGGGACCGCAAGCCGGCACCCGATACTCCTAGCCCGAGATCACCGTCACGATCAGCGCCTGGCCCGCGACGTAGAAGATCCAGACCGCCCAGCCCAGAGGTCCGTGCAGCGGGTCGGTTTCGCTCATGCGAAACATCCGCAAGGCGAGCAGGATGTCCGACGCGATGAACAAGCCCACGCCGAGCGCGAGGGCGGCGACCGGGACAGTCAGGGCGGCAAGACCCATGCCCGTGATCAGCACGACATAGACCCGAACCGGCCAGCGCAGCCCGCCGACATGCGGCACCAGCCAGATTTCGGCCGACAGCCCGACGCCGACGAGAAACACCGCAAGCAGCGGCGCGGCGCTGAACGCTTCCAGGAGTGGCCGGCCCGACGTTTCCCCAAAAAGCAGAATGTAGAGCAAATGCGCCAGGGCGAAGGCCGCGAGCCCATAGAGAAAGGCCGCCCGGCCGTGGCGCGACAGCGCGAAATCTCCGATCGCGGACAACGCCAGTGCGCCGACCAGCAGAACCGGCCCACCAGCAAGATAGGCCGCAACCGAAAAGGCCAGCAGCGGCAGCGACTTGACGCCCGTCCGTGACCAGGAGGGCGGGTCGTCCGACATCGGCAGGTAGATCAGGGCCACTGCCAGACCCAGCCAGAAAACCGATATCGATGCCATGACGCCTCCTGGTCACAGGTTCGGGCGTGGCGGCATCGGGGTCAACCCGTGGCGGCGTCGGGGCTCTTGTGTCCGCGCCGCGCGCGGGTAGACTCGCGCAGGACGCAGGAGATCCACATGCACCCGGTTCGTGCCTTCGCCCTCGCCTCGCTTGCCCCGGTCGCGCTGCTGGCCGGCGCGACGCTGGTGGGCGGGGCCTGGATCTGGGCGGCGCTGATCTACATGACGGTGTTTGCCTTCTTCATGGACCAGGCGATTGCGCGGATCGACCCGCCGAGCGATCCGACCCGCGAACTGCCCTCCGCCGACTGGCTGTCGGCCACCCTCGCGGTCTGCCATTTCGTCCTGCTCGCGCTGGCGATCCGGGCCTTGGCGACCGGCGGGCTGGGGTTCTGGCCCGGGTTCGGCCTCTACGTTGCCGCCTCGCTGTTCTTCGGCCAGGTGTCGAACTCGAACGCGCATGAGCTTATCCACCGCGGCAACCGGCTTCTGTTCAATCTCGGAAAATGGGTCTACATCAGCCTGCTGTTCGGCCATCACACCTCGGCCCACACCAAGGTCCATCACCGCTACGCGGCCTCGGAGAAGGACCCCAACACCGCCCGCCCGGGCGAGAGCTACTACCGCTTCGCCCCGCGCGCCTGGCTCGGGAGCTTCGTCGAAGGCTACCGCCACGACCGCGCCGATCTCGAGCGGCGCGGGCGCGGCGGGATCACCCCCTACCCGGTCTATGTCGGCGGCGGTCTTGCCCTGCTGGCGCTGTCGGGCCTCGCCTTCGGCTGGGCCGGGGTTGTGGCCCATCTCGGCCTCGCGGCCTATGCCACCGCGCAGCTCCTGTTGTCGGACTACGTGCAGCACTACGGGTTGCAGCGCACGCGGCGCGCCGACGGCAAGCTCGAGCCGATCGGCCCGGCCCACAGCTGGAACAGCCGGCACTGGTTCTCCTCCCACCTGATGCTGAACGCGCCGCGCCATTCCGACCACCACGCCCACCCGTCGCGCCCCTACCCGTCGCTGCGGCTTCCCGCCGCCGCTGAGGCCCCGCGCCTGCCGGGCTCTCTGCCCGCGATGGCGGTGCTGGCGCTATTCCCGACACTGTGGAGGCGCCGGATGGGCCGGGCGCTTGCGAAATGGGAAAAACTGCGGGGTGCCACGGCATGAGACCAATCCTGACCGCCCTCGCCCTCACAGCCGCGCTGAGCGCACCGGCGCTGGCGCAGGAGCCGATGTCCGGCGCCGAATTCGACGCCTACACGTCGGGCAAAACCCTGCTCTACGGCACCGGCGGCGACGTCTACGGCGGCGAGGACTACCTGCCAGGCCGCCGGGTACGCTGGTCCTTCCTCGATGGCCGCTGCCTCGACGGGGTCTGGTACGAAGACGGCCCGTTCATCTGCTTCGTCTACGACGACGATCCGGCCCCGGTGTGCTGGACCTTCTACCGGGGCCCCGCCGGGCTGCGCGCCTATCTCGACGGCGATCCGGCGGAGGTGCTCTACGAGACCGGCGAGGCGGACGAACCGCTGCTTTGCCTCGGGCCCGAAGTCGGCGTGTGAGGCGGCCTGAGCGATCCTGTGACAGCGGGATCACGAACCCGGCAGGCGTTTGCCCGGCACCGCCGAAAGGGCCCCCGAATCCCCGAGGTATTCGAGGACCAAAGGCGCAAGGTCCGTGGGCGGTTAGAACAACGATCCCTGTTCGGGGGGCGGGGGCTTGGGCTTGGCCTTTTTCGCCGCCGGTTTCGCGCCGCCTGGCCCGACATCGAGCCGACCGTCGGTGAACTCGATTTCCAGCGCACCGGCCGCGCTTGCCGCCGCCCGGGTCGTCACCACGTCGCCGTCCCCGCGCACCACGGCGTAGCCGCGCTTGAGCGTCTCGGTATAGCCCAGCGTCTGGCGGGTGCGGTCGAGCGCCGCGAGCCGGTCGCGCCAGCCCCGGGTTTGCGCTGAGGCGGCGCGGGCGAAGCGGGCGGCAAGGGCCTCGAAATCACGGGCGCGTCGAGCCTGGCTGTCGGACAGGCGCGCCGGGTCGAGCCGTTTTGCCAGCCCGTCGAGGGCACGCCGCTTGTCTTGCGCGGCACGGTCCAGCGCCGGTGCAAGCCGGGTGCCCGCGCTCGACAGGCGGTCGCGCCGCCGCTCGATCCGGCCCATGAGCAGGCTCGGGCGCAGCCCGCCCGCGGCACGGGTGAGCCGGACATGCCCGGCCTGGGTGAGCGCGATCAGCGCCGCCGGGAGCCGGTCGGCGGCGCGGTCGAGCCGTTGGCGCGGCGCGTCCAGCAGGGTGTCGGGCCGCGGCAACAGGCGGGAGAGATCGGAGAGCCGCTGGCCGCGACGGGTGAGCCCCTGGGTCAGCGCGGCGGTCAGCCGGGCATCCTGTTCCGCGGTCCAGGCGAGCAGGTCGCGCCGCACCGGCACGGCGATTTCGGCCGCCGCCGTCGGTGTCGGCGCGCGCCGGTCGGCGGCGAAGTCGATCAGCGTGGTGTCGGTCTCGTGGCCCACGGCGGAGATCAGCGGGATCTCCGACGCCGCCGCGGCGCGCACGACGGCCTCCTCGTTGAACCCCCACAGATCCTCGATCGATCCGCCACCGCGCGCGACGATCAGCAAATCCGGCCGTGGCAGCGCGCCGCCCCGCGTCAAGGCATTAAACCCTGCGATCGCCCGCGCCACGTCCGGGGCGCATTTCTCGCCCTGCACCGCGACCGGCCAGATCAGCACCTTGCGCGGGAAGCGGTCGCGCAGCCGGTGCAGGATATCGCGGATCACCGCGCCCGAGGGCGAGGTGACAACGCCGATCACCTCGGGCAGGTAGGGTATGTTTTTCTTGCGTTCAGGGGCAAAAAGACCCTCCGCTGCCAGCTGTGCCTTGCGCTTTTCCAACATTGCCATCAAGGCGCCGACGCCGGCGGGGGCGATCTCCTCGATCACGATCTGGTATTTCGACTGGCCCGGGAAGGTGGTGAGCCGGCCCGTCGCCACCACCTCCATGCCCTCCTCCGGCTGGGTCGCCAGCCGGGCGGCCACGCCCTTCCAGATCACCCCGGAGAGAACCGCGCGCTCATCCTTGAGGTCGAGATAGACATGCCCCGAGCGCGGGCGCGACACCCGGCCGATCTCGGCGCGCACCCGGACATGGGCGAACTCACCCTCGATCATGCGTTTGACCGCGCCGGAGATCTCGGAAACGGTGAATTCCGGCGCGTTGCCGGCCTGGGTAGGGTCGTCGATCAGGTCCATGCCGGCGAGACTAGCGGCGGGCGCGGCCCTGGGCCAGAGGCGATCGCCTCAGCGCCGTGCGGCGCGGTCGAGGAAATAGCTCAGATCGTCGCTCACCCGGTCACCAAGCGCATCCCGCCTGCGGCCGAGATGGGCGAGATAGAGGTCCACCCCGTAGAGCGCCAGGCTGAGCCCGACGCCGAGCGCGAGGTAGAGCAACGTGGCGTGCCCGAGCGCCAGCGCGGCCGCGACCGCGAGCACGCCGATATGGGCCGGCAGCCACCTTGGCAGGCGCGGCGCCATGCCCTCGGGCCAGTGCAGCGCCGGCGGGTTTTCGTTGAATTCGCGCAGATAGGCCGCCCGGGTCGCGGCATAGGCCGTCGATGCCCCAAGCATCCGCGAGCTGTCATCGAGCGGCAGCGGTTTTCCCAGCACGCCCGCGCAAAAGGGTTCGTAGTCAGGGTGTTGCGCATGCATCTGCCAGGCCGTGCGCACTTGCGGCGGGGCCACCCGCAGCTCCTGCGTCGTCGCGGCGAGATACAAAAACCGCCGGTATTCGGCCTCGACCTCGCGCGCGTCCGCGAGCGGCAGATCGGTCGATTGCGCCAGGGCGCGGTGAAACTCGCGCCCGTCGCGAGTCGCCGGCAGCGGCGCCAGACGAATACGGCTCCACATCAGGGGATCAGTCATATCGGCATGTGCGCCGAGCGGTTTCTTGGTCGTGAACATGTACCGTGCCACTTGTTTAACATGCGCCCAGAGCCTAGACCGTGGCACAAAAATACGACCAGAAAAGGGCGGCCGATGAACATTCTTATCCTCGGCTCCGGCGGGCGCGAACATGCCCTCGCCTGGGCGGTGAAACAGAACCCGAAATGCGACCGGCTGATCGTGGCGCCGGGCAACGCAGGCATCGCCGAGATCGCCGAATGCGCCGCGCTCGACATCGAGGATGGCGGCGCGGTGGTGACCTTCGCCGAGGCCAACGCGGTGAACTTCGTCGTCATCGGCCCCGAAGCGCCGCTTGCCGCCGGCGTGGCGGATCGGCTCGAGGAGGCCGGCGTTCTCGTTTTCGGGCCGAGCGCGGCAGCGGCGCAACTGGAGGCGTCGAAGGCGTTCACCAAGGAAATCTGCGACGCCGCCGGCGCCCCCACCGCGGGCTGGGCCCGGTTCACCGATGCCGCAGCGGCCAAAGCCTACATCACCGACACCGGGATGCCGCTGGTGATCAAGGCCGACGGGCTGGCCGCCGGCAAGGGCGTGATCATCCCCGAGCGGTTCGACGAGGCGCTGGGCGTGGTCGACGAGATGTTCGGCGGGGCGTTCGGCGACGCCAGCGCCGAGATCGTCGTCGAGGAATTCATGGAGGGCGAGGAAGCCAGTTTCTTCGTGCTCTGCGACGGCGAGAACCTGCTGCCGATCGGCACTGCGCAGGACCACAAGCGCGTCGGCGAGGGCGACACCGGCCCCAACACCGGCGGCATGGGCGCCTATTCGCCCGCACCCGTGCTGACGGACGAGATTGCGCGGAAGGCGATGGACGAGATCGTCCGGCCGACGATGCAGGTGATGGCCGCGCGCGGGATGCCGTATCGCGGCGTGCTCTATGCCGGGCTGATGATCAAGGACGGCCAGCCGCGGCTGGTGGAATACAACGCGCGCTTTGGCGATCCTGAGTGCCAGGTGCTGATGATGCGGCTCGGCGCGCAGGCGCTCGACCTGATGCTGGCGACCGCCGAACGGCGGCTCGATGCGGCGCAGGTGAACTGGGCCTCCGATCACGCGATGACGGTGGTCATGGCCGCGCGGGGCTACCCCGGACCTTACGAAAAAGGATCGGAAATCAAGGGATTGGACGATCTTCCGGAAGATTCGAAACACATGGTGTTTCACGCCGGCACGACCGAGGCGGAGGGCCGGATCACCGCCACCGGCGGCCGCGTTCTCAATGTCACCGCACGCGGCGACGACCTCCAGACCGCCCGCGATGCCGCCTATGCGATGATCGACAGGATCGACTGGCCCGAGGGCTTCTGCCGGCGCGATATCGGCTGGCGCGCGCTGGGATGAGCGCCATGCGCGAATACGCCTACAAGCCGGCGCTGATGCGCGGCGCGGTTGTCTGCAAAGTGTCGGCGGATCGTCTGCAAAACGGCGACGAATGGCAGGTCGAGCTTGCCGATGTGCATGCGGCGGCCTTCTCGACCCAGGTTGTCGGCGATGCCCGCTTCACCCGGCTCGATCTCTGGACCGGCGAACAGATGCGCAGCCTAAGCTACACCGCCAACGCCAAGGGCTGGCGCGACGATCCCGACGCCCGGGTGTTCCTCAGCCTGGTGCGCGACGTGCTGCGCATGCTTGCCGAGGTCAGCCCCGATCTCGAGGTGACGCTCGGCTCGCGCGGCGGGCCGCGCCTGGCGATGTTCGCCGTGGGCGTGGTGTCGATCCTTGCAAGCGGCGGCATTTTCGCAGCTGCGCTGGCCACGGGCATCTCGGGCGAGCGGCTTGCCGCGGCCGCCGTGCCGATGCTGCTGCTGGTCGGCCTCGGCGGGCTCCTTGCCTTCAGCTACAGCCCGTGGCGCAAACCCACGATCGCCGGGCCCAAGGCGATCGCCGCGATGATCGACGGAATGATCGAGAAACTGCCGGATCACGGCAAAACTCCCGGCAATGACTGACGTCATGGCCGCGGCCCGGCGCCGGCGATAAGCTTGGCGAGCAACGATTTGACACCACCAGGGAGGACGGGCCGGTGTTTGAAGCCGATGTCACCCTCACCGATCTCGCGCTTGCCGTTCTCTGCTTCGGGTTGGCCGTCACCTTGATGCTGCGCGGCGGTGTGGCGGTTGAGTTTGCCCTGCTCTTCGGCGCGCTCGGGCTGGCATCGCTGCTCGGCGGGCTCTGGCACGGGTGGTTCTCCGAGGCCGATTCCGCCGTCTCGACGAATCTCTGGCTCGCCACGCTGCTGTCGATCGGCCTCGCCAACACCATGCTCTGGCTGATCTCCGGCCGGGTGCTCGCTTCCGGCGACTATCTCGGCGTGTTCCGCTGGATCGCCGCGCTGCAACTGATCGCCTTTGTCTATGCCGCCGTTTTCGTGACGCGCGATTTCCTGCTGCCGTCCGCCGCCAGCGTGCCGCCCACGCTCGTCCTGCTGCTGGCCTTCGCACTCGCCCTCGCGGCGCAGGGGCCAGGCGGGCTGTGGTACGGCGTGGCGGGCATCCTGGTGGCGATCCTCGGCGCCGTGCTGCAACAGACCCAGATCGGGCTGCCCGCGCTTCGGTTGAGCCACAACGGCGTCTACCATGTGCTGCAGGCGCTCGCCTTCCTGCTGCTGTTTTTCAGCGTGCCGGCGGTCGAACGGTTTCTAGGAGTTGCGCGGTAAGGGCGTCAGCGTCGACAGGCGAGTGCCTCGGCCATGTCGTCGAGGCTCGCGAGGGGGCCGAGCGGGGTTCCGATCAGGGCGCCAGTCTCGAGCCGCACCCCCACCACCTCGCGCCAATCGGCCGATGCCAGCACCATTTCCGGGCCGGCGCCGCAGTCGCGCACCCCGCCGGCGATGAAATCCCAACCGATCCGGTGGTTGGTGACCCCTGCAAGCGCGGCAATCTGCACCGGCTCGTCGCCGGAAAATCGCCACAGCCGCAGGGTTTTCGCCAGGTGCGGGCGGTCGACATAGGCCACCTCGGGCGCGCCGTCGCCGTCGAAATCCGCCACGCCGACGGGCGCCAGCCAGCGGTGGGTCTGGCCGATGAACGGCGTTGCCGCGCGGCGACCGGCCTCGGAATACACCGCAAGGCGGGCGCCAAGATCCCGGTGGCTTTCGACCACGACGACCTCGTTGCGGCCGTCGCCGGTCACGTCGGCCAGCCGCGGGGCGGTATCTTCGAAGACCAGGGATTCGGGGAGACGGAAGGTCACCCAGCCGCGCGCCGCATCGCGCACCCGCAGCGCGCCCCATTCCACGGCGTCGCCGAGCACGGCGTGATCGTACCGCGTGGTGGGCTCCGCATATTCGGCGGCAACCGGCTGGGCGTGGGCCGGCCCGGCCAGCGCGAACACCAGCAGGGCGGCCGCGGCCAGGCGCATCAGATCTGCTTTTCAGGCAGGTTCACCACGAGGCCGTCGAGCGCGTCGGTCACCTGGATCTGGCAGGTCAGCCGCGAGCGGGTCGCGTCGGGTTCCCAGGCGAAGTCGAGCATGTCGGCTTCCATCGCCTCCTTGGCGGGCAGCTTCTCGACCCAGTCCTCGGCGACGTAGACATGGCAGGTGGAACAGGCGCAGGCGCCGCCGCAATCGGCCTCGATGCCGGGCACGCCGTTGTCGCGCGCGCCTTCCATGACCGTGAGGCCGTTGGCCACGTCCACCACGTGTTCGGTGCCGTTGTGCTCGATATAGGTGATCTTCGCCATGGGGCCGTCTCTCCGCTCTGAAATCCCGGGTTTTCTAGCGAAGGCAGATAGGGGCTGCCACCCCGTTTTGCCACCCTTTCCGCGGCACTTGCGCGCCCCGGCTGATGTTCTATCTTTGTTCTCATGATCCACCATGTCGCCCCCGCCCCGCCCCGATGGCCGCGCCCGCCTGCGGCGATCCCCCATGCCTGGCTCGACCGTCCGCCGGTGGGCGCGCGGGTGACGGTGGCGGGGCTGGTGATGGTGCGCCAGCGTCCCGGCACCGCCAACGGGGTGATCTTCATCACGCTGGAAGACGAGACCGGTATCGCCAACGTGATCGTCTGGCGGCAGGCCTATGAGCGTTTTCGTCGCGCGGTGGTGGCGGGCCGCGCGCTGCGGGTGACGGGCAAGCTCCAGCGCGAAAGCGGCGTGGTGCAGATCATCGCCGAGACGATCGAGGACATCTCGCCGATGCTGGATGCGCTGGCCCAGCCGCCCGCGGCCGAGCGAGATCGCTAGTCCCGCCCCCACCGGCGCTCGAACTGGTCGATCAGGTTCTGGCAGATGATCCGGATGCTGATCTGGCGCTCGGCCGAGCCGGACATCCCGGAAATGGTGAGCCTGCGGCTGTCGACCTCCTCGATGCCAAGCTCACCCACCCAGCGCCCCATGTCATCGTAGAGCCAGTCGATCTCGCCCATGAAGACGTTGGGCGGGCGGTCCATCAGGCCAGCCCGGATATCGCCCGCGAGGGCCCCGGCCCCGCCCAGGCCGCTGAGATCGACATAGGAATAATGGTGGTCGCCGAAGGCGAAGTGGAAGTCCTCGACCGCCATGCGCGACACGCCGGGCCCCGTGGTGGTGATCGTGTAGGTCCCCTCGCGCGGGCGGACATCCGTCACCAGCCGGTAGAGTCCGTGCGCCATGCTCACCGCCAGCGCCACCCGCGCCGTGCCCGATCCCACCCCTTCGGAGGTGCTCACCACACCCGCGATTTCAAGCGGGTCGGCGGACAGCTGCCACGTGTGGCGGTGCACGTAGCGCGCGCCACTGGCCCGGCGCGGGCGCAGCACGATGCGCTCATCGGCGTAGAACGACCCGGACCCGACCGGGTAGGCGACGTCGGCCGCCGAGGTGATCACCCCGGCGAAGCAGCGCGGGTCGATGTAGCGAAATCCCCGCAGGTTGTAGAAATTCGACACCGGGCGGCTGTTGGGCGGGGCGATGCGGTAGTCGCCGGATTGGTAGACCTCGGACGACCGTCCCGGCGTGTCGTGCGACTCGGCGAAGACGGGTGCGGCCGGCAGGGCGACGGCCAGCGCCAGAGACAGGACAGACCCGAAAACCGCGCGCGAAACCATCTGCATCTCCCTCGGTTGCGTCCGGGCGGCGGACGTGGCGCCAGCCTAGCCGCGGAGCCGGGCAAACCGCGTTGACATCGGTCAATCCCCTGCGACGCTGCAGGCGACATCGGGCGCTGGTCCGATGGCGAAAAACCGGGTATGGTGTTGCAAACGGTCCGAAGAACCGAAACGAGCAGATGATCCGAGTGACCATGTATCGCCCCGACCGCCGCGCCGGGCTCGCCCTTGCGAGCGCGCTGATCCTGGCCGCCTGCGCGAGTGCGCCGGATGCCGAAACCACCCGTGCCGATCTCGGCGACGAGGTGGTGATCACCGATTTCACCCTCGGCCCCCCGGGCGCCCGGCCCGGCGCCTGTTACGGCAAGGACGTCACCCCGGCCGTGATCGAGCAGGTGAGCGAGAAGATCCTCGTCGCCGAGCCGGAGTTCGGCCCGGAAGGCAACATCATCACGCCCGCGAAATACGAGGAACGCACGACCCAACAGCTCGTGACCGGCCGCGAAGAGATCTACTTCGAAACCCCCTGCCCGCCGCGCTGGACGCCCGATTTCATCGCCTCGGTCCAGCGCGCACTGAAAGCGCGCGGGATCTACAAGGGCGCCGTCAGCGGCGACCTCGACCAGGCCACACGCCAGGCGATCCGAAGCTTCCAACTGCAGACCGGCCTGAATTCAGGCATCCTGTCGACCGAGAACGCGCGGGCGCTCGGGCTCGTCGAGATCGACCTCGGCTGATCCTCAGAACAGCGTGTTGAACTGCTGTGCAATCCAGATCGTGACCGGGTCGAGGCCCATCACCCATCCCCCGATCTGCTCGACCACGTTGCCGCCCTCGAGCAGCGACAGCCGGTCGGCATAGGCGACCGGCCCGAGGTAGGCCAGCAGGAACCCCTTGAACGCAAGGAAAGCCGACAGGGTCAGGACGATCCCGCGAAGGGGAAGGCCACGGCGCGGCAGCTTGCGGTCCACAGGGATGAGCAGGCCATCGCGCTCTTCGAGCCGCACGTAACCCGACGCCAGGCGGCGATGCCGGCGTTCGATCTCGTGCACCCGTTTGTTAAATCTGGCGTAGTTTGCGTCTGCCATCTTTCGCTCCACGCCCCCGCCACCAAATCGCCACGAGAATGTGGCACAAATGTGGCAAAGGGCCTGCAACAGACTGTTGCCGAAGCGTGTCTAGTCGCGCCGCTCGAGCACCAGCGTGGTCCAGTCGCCGTATTCGGCGCGCGATGTCAGATCGAAGCCATGGCCTTGATATTGCGAGATTATTTCGTCGGCCTGGGGGGTCAGAATCCCCGAGAGAATCGCATGCCCGCCGGGGGTGATCCGGGCCTGCATTTCGGGGGCGAGAGCCATCAGCGGACCTTTGAGAATATTGGCGAAAATGAGATCAAACGGCCCGGCCGCGTCATAATCGGGGTGATCGAACCCCGCCGCCTCGACCACATGCACCGCCTCGGAGAGCCCATTGGCCGCCGCATTC
>Ga0180436_10003824_pt1 | contig 13702 bp, 7 predicted proteins | sample SS_ome_2_FD_132434 | JGI IMG/M metagenome (GOLD analysis project Ga0180436, IMG submission 132434) | Hypersaline lake sediment archaeal communities from the Salton Sea, California, USA - SS_3_S_2 metaG | ecosystem: Environmental > Aquatic > Non-marine Saline and Alkaline > Hypersaline > Sediment...
TACGGTTTAAAAAAGTATCCCTAGTTTCATAAGTCACACAACAACTGATATTTTCGAAGAAATCTTTAATAATTTCTTCTTCTTTTAATCCTTTTAATAAAATATAATTTCGTGTGTCGTCAATTGTTTTTTTTGAAATTTTAAAATTATCACAGACTAGTAAAAACCTTAAAAAATTTCTTAATTTTAGAAGAAGTTTAATATTCTCATTTGAATTAATATATTGAATACTCTTATTAAGTCCTGCTAATAGCTGTGAATTAGAATAGTATTTTTTTAATAATTCCATAGTGTTCTTTTTTTCAATAGATTCTATTTTTTGTAGATATCCTATATTTCCATTCTCCCCCCAGAAAAATTTCCAGATTTTTATAAATGATTCAACTAAAAATGATTTATCAGTCCAATCTTCATTAAATAATCTTAAAATAAGATTATTAAAGATCATATAGTGGTTGACTATGATTTCATAATCAACTCTTTCTAAAAAGTAATCACTTTTAATTCCTCTTAAAAATTTTTTTATAAAATTATTAAATATTATTTTTAATCTTTTATTATCACTTAAGCGCTGCCTCTCTTTTTCTTTTTCTCTTTCCTCAGCAGTTTCTTCATCAGGCGAATCTTTATCTTCGTCCTCTTCTTCTAATTCCATGGTGCCTCCAATATTTTTAGTGAGGCTTGATATTTTTTTGAAGTGGCTATTTATGGAATTTAAAATAATTTGAATAGGAGTTAAAGAGTCATAGTCTAATTTTGTTTCTCCTCTAGTTTTATATTGTAAATATTTTGGATTCTTTAAAACTAATTTAAAATTAATTTCATCATAATTCATTTGGATATTTTCCTCGTCTTTTAAATCATCTGAGAGAGGCTTATTTTTTGATATTTTCCACAAACTTTCATCATTTAATATTAGATTATTATTTAGACTATATAATAATTCTATTATTTCCGGTCGGTCCAAGTGTAACTTTTCTAGTAAATCTAGTCTTTCTCTACTATCTTCAATATTAAGAAAATTATTAATAGATTTCTCATTTAGAACAAATATAGGATTTGACGACTCATAAATACTAGCAGTAGTCCATTCTAAGTAAACTGGACTGGGAGGTATTATACTTAGTAATTCTAGTTCATTATTATTTAAATCTATCAGGATTTTATTATCTTCAATTTTAAATTCTTTTATTTCAAATTTTTTATCACAAATATTTATATATAGTTCTTTAACTACTGGAAATACTCCATGAAAATATAAAAATAGTTTTTTACTTTTCCAACTTCCACCTATTAGGGTGAATTTATCCTTATTAAAGTTCATTTCTAAATCAGATTTAAAATTCAAATTTAAATTAGACAAATTAGTCTGATCATCACCAATGTTTAGTGTTTCTATTAGTTCATAAAACTCATCCTTTTCACCAATTAAAACATTAGCCATTTCAATATTTCCGTCTGGAGTATTTTTTACAATAGCATTCTTTGTAATATTTGGTGAGCCACAAATAAAAAATGAACTATCCTTTAATTTGAATAGATAGAATTTTGCATGTATGTATTTTGATTCGACACCAATCTTATTAATATACAGGTTCCCATTATTTTCTGACATTACTTTTTTTAATGAAGATATGTCTAATGAAGTGTATTTATCTTGAATTAAAAGATTTGTCTTTTTGGGATTAAAAGTTTTAATTATTTTTTTTAATGTAGACATATTTTTATCATAAAATGGAGATAAAACTACTAGTTGTTCTACTTCTCTTCCTTTTAATATATCCTTAATTTGTTCTAATAAGTTGCGGTCTAGGTTATGAATAACAGGTATGTTTTCGCTTTTTACTTCACCATATAACCATGGGGTATTGTTAAATAATCTTTGAATATTTTTTTTCGTTAATTCGTTAGTTAGGAAATTTCTATTTACTAATTCTCCTATAAAATTTTTTACAATCTGAAATACATACAAATTGTCCTGAAAATTTTTATTATATTCATATTTGACAAATAATTCGCCGTTTTTGGAATAACCACAGATTCCGAGATTTCCACTTCCTATTATTAATCTTCCTTCATCAACACTTGACAATAGAATAAGTTTTACATGAGATAAATTTACTTTAAAAATTCCTTCGGCAATATAGTTTATATTAATGTAATGTAGTAGTTGAGATTTCTCATGTAGTTTGCAAGTCGCTAAAAATTTCGAGCCATCAACCAAAACAATAATATTTCTGCATACTTTATAAAACTCGCGCATCAAAGTTTTTTCAAAAAAAGAAAAGTCAACAGTATAGGTGAGAAACAATGCGTTTTCCCACTTACCTTTTAATTGACTAGGTAAGTTCAAATATTCCATTTTGGTAAATCACCATTAACTATTGTTAATCCATCGTGCGTTAGATTATGTTGGGTTTCATTAAAATTACTACATAAACCTAATTCATGAATGGTCGTGCTTATTGCTTCAAAACGTGAAGTGTTAAAATCAGTATCAGAATTTTCTATATCAAAAAAAACTATTTTGTTCCCTTCTTTAATGAATCTAAAAGTGTTTTGTGGTAATTTATTAGACGCGATTTTTATATGTTGTTCGATAACAAATTCTAAAAAAATCCATTTAATAACTTCTATTATTGTTATATCTTTATTATTTAATTTTTTTTTAAGACTTTTTATAAAATAATCTAAACTTAATCGTTCACGGCCACCCATTTTTGAGATGAACCATAAATCTTTTAGTTCTGGAGGTATTATTTCAAATCTTAGATATATTAAAGATAGAATTATCAATGTACCAAACACCGTAAATTCCAAAGATTCATTATTCGATTTTACTAGGTTGTATAATTTATATTCATTAATCGGATCATTTATATTGCACTCCGCATCAAAATTTTTGCTAATACTATTAAGATTTTTTATCCAATTTAAAAGATCAGCGAATTTTGAATTATGCTTTAAAGAAGAAACGGGCGTATTCGATAGATTAGAAAAGTTTTTAAGATTTAATTCTTTTGAAATATGAGTCCAAAATTCTTCCACCTCAATGGGTATGAAATTACTTTTTTTTGATCCCCAATTACATAAATAAAACCACATTGAATTTAAAGCAAACCCATAGTATTCTCTTGCTTGATAAAGTCTCCATTTGTAATAGTTATCCCTTACTCCTGGATCAGGTTCATATTCATTGCTGTTTATAGTTGTTTTAAAATAAATTATTTGCCTAAATATATCATCGGTTATTGCAGTATTTTGGATTTTATTTATCAAATCTAAAAAGAACATAAATGTTTTTCTTCTCGAAATTGCATTCAAGTCGTCATGATTTTCAATAAAATGATAAAGCGAATAATTCCTTTCTATAGAATTTTTTTTCTGTAACTGACACAAACATGCTTTTTTTATATAATCTTCAATTACATTTCTAGGTATATCTATAATATCTGTATCAAAATAAGATTTATAATACTCAGTATCTTCTATTGTTTTTCTAAATAACTCCGAGACTCTTTTCCCTTCAGGCGTGGGTGCATCTACAGGAGGTAGGGGTGGTTGCCCACTAGGAACAACCCAGCCCAATTTTCTAATTAATGGTCCATAGTAAAGTCCGTAACCACCTAACTTATTCTTTATATAATCAAAATCTGTATTATACGATTCTTTATTTTGTCTTGATAGTTTTCCAGTAGTCCTAGAACCCATTATTTTTTGTAAATTATTGTGTTCGGGATTACTACAAAAATGTGCCCCTAATGAAAATATAAATGCTCTGGGTCTAAAGAATTTAATCCAAGTAGATTGATTTCTATTTAGGTTTCTATTCCAAAATTCATCTAACAGAAATGTATAAAAACTGCAATACCTTGGATGGGGTGTTAAGGCAATCAATCCAGGCGATAGATTTTCTAATATTTGATCTGATGATACACTACCTAAACCTAGGTGATCCTGTCCACCGATTGCTTTATATGCTTCACTAATCCATTGAGGTTTAGCTTTAATGAGAGAATTTACCATTTCAATATAATAAAAAAAATGTATAAATAATCTATAAGTTCTATTGTAGCAATGAAAAATACTCTTTAAAAGATGGTATTAAACTTGGATCATTTCCAAAGCTTTTATTTTCTCTTCCTCCCCTACATTACAATAGATCTCAGTAGTCCTTATATCTTCATGCCCAGCAATTTCCTTTATTGTTGGGAGGTCAACCTTGTTTTTTCTGAGTTCATTAATGCAATATCTTCTGAAGCTATGGATCTTGAATTCTTTAGGTAAGCCTGATCTGGCCTTTATTCTTTGAAAGGCATTATTAAGTGTTTGTTTACAGAGTCTCTTACCCTGAAGTCCCCTAAAAAGTGGTCCTGATTTATATTTGGAATGGTCAAGATATATACGTAGTATCTCCTTTAGGTTTTCATCCATATATATAATTTTTACATTTTTATTCTTAGTCTTAATAACAATAATCCTGCCTGTATCAAAATCAATATCTTCGAAATTGAGGTTTAGCAGTTCTGTTCTTCTCAATCCTGTCTTTGCATACAATTTAAAGATTGTCTCGTACTTTATTTGTACATCTTTATCTAAAGGATATTCCGGTTTTATACTTTCCATAAATGAAGAAATCTGTCCCGGTATCGGAGTGAGGGCGCGTTTTTTTACCTTAGATGGCACGTTTATACAAGAAGATAGTTGCAATTCCGTGTATTTGTTTGCAAAAAGAAAATCTAGAAACCTTTTTAAAAGGATGTAATTTCTCCTGTTTGTGTTATCTCCCCATTTTTTTGACCGAAGATAGTTAGAAATTGCACCAATATTTAAATTGTGCTGCACGTTTTTGAGGAAATCCCGCAATATTTGCCTATAATTGTACAAAGTGTTTACGGAACTGTTTATTTGATGCGCGTCAAAGAAGTTATCTATAAGATCATCAGCACTGACATCCCGGATATTTTTTAATGCAGACCCGTTTAATAGCTTCTGCTCAATATAATAGAATTCTGCTAATTCAGCATCGTTTAAGCTGTCTATATCAGCTATTATTAAGTCTTTTAATGTTATTCGCTTGTCAGAATTCATAAATATTAAAGGTAATATTGTAATAAAGTAATACTGTTTTTAATTAATCCTTTTTTAAACATTTTCTGCTAGGCTAGAAAAAAATTAACCTGATATCTACATTTTTTTATATATACTTATTTTATTTTTATATTACTTTATTACCTTCTCCATTTTCCACAGCCTCTCAGGCTAGAACCTGTAATAAAAAGGTAATATTGTAATATTATCCAGCGCTTTCAGATCCTATAACTTCGCATATTGTTTTAATGCAATCCGGACTTTTTTCCAGATCCAAAACTATACAATTCCTTCTATCTTCTCCAATCATTTTTGTTATCCCTTTATCTACAAAATATGGTTCCTCTGATAGCTGATCTAATATAGTTTGTTTAGATACCAGAAAGTCAGACTTCCTTTGTCGGTAACTTCTTTCTACTATCCTATATAGTTCAGCAAACCATATATATACTTTATTTTGTTTCCTGCTTATGGAAAAATAATCTCTAGAACTAAGCCTTTCCGTCTTGAGTATTCCTTCGACATCACTCCAGAAATTATTTACAGTAGACTCCTCTTCCCGTTTTTCACTTTCCTGTTTCATAAGATTTTCAAGCCAATTCATAAATCCTTCATCTTTATATAAAAACTCATATCCACTTGCTATCACCGAGTAGACCTCAGCCTGCCTGCTATCAAAGCCAGCAGATATAAATCTCGATTTATTATCTGAGATTAAATTCAACAGATTTTTTATATTTTCCTGTGATTTATTTAATATCAGATGTGAGGTTATTTCACTAAAATCTTTTGACATCTCTATAACCTCTGGATACACCTCGTCTTTTCTTTCTTGCATGGAGAGGTTTATAGGGAAACACCTACTTCTAAGTGCCGGGTCCGTCGGCATTTCTTCACCACTTAATATTAAATTTCCCCTTACAGGAATCTCCCTTATCCCGGTGTCATCTTTTAATGCTTTTATAGGACTTACTTTGTTATATGCGCTTCTAAAGAAACCATCCATTGCTTTTATCTTTTTATCACTTGCTTTGTATTCATCTATCCAGTTAGGGAGGTAACTAATAAAGCTGAGAAGTCTTGATACTGCTGTCTGGCTATTTTCATGTATTGATGTTTCGCTATCTTTAAGTCCAAAGAACTCCATTATCAGGCTGCACATTATATTTTTCCCCGATTTAAATTTTCCGTAGATAAATAAAATAGGGAAAAAACCAAATCTTCTATGAATTTCGAATGAGTATATAGTTGCAACAATATACCCTATTACTAATGAACCCTTATATCCACCAACATTTCTGTTAAGAGCACTTATAACATTATTTATATACTCAAGAAAATTAAAATCCTTTTCAGGAATTTTTATTCGCGGCAGTATTCTATATTTTGAGATAGGATCGATCTTTATACCTAAAAGTTCATTAAGCCAAAAAACTCCATTTTTGTCTTTTACAATAACTTCAGAATTTTTTATTGCAATATTATCAAAAAGATATAGGTCAAATTTTGCGATGTACCCAACCTGCATCAAAAGATAAATTTTCCTTCCGGTATCTTTAGAGAATAAATAATCCCAAAGCTCGTTTAATTCCTTCGTACTACCTTTGAAAATGAAGTTACCCTGAGAAAAACAGAATTTACTAAAATCCTTAGCTGTAGGCATATTGCTTGGCTCAAGAACAAATAATTCAGAAACTTCAACTTCGTTCTTTAACTGCACTTCCCTTTTTACCGTTCCGTCTTCATGAACAATTCTATTTACTATATCTATTAGAAAATTTGTAATGGGTTTTATGACTTCATCTTTTTCAGAAAGGTATACGTAAGTAAATTCTTGTTCCAATATAAAACCGACTCTTTTTGCTTCTCCTATAGCAATAGATTTCGTACCTCTTAAGGCATCTGAATAAAGGCTATTTCTTACATAGTCATTAAAAGTTATGCAGTTTTTACCAAATTTTATCTGTACCAGCTTGGTGGTTGTGCCCCTAAAAGCTTCGACCATTTTTTCAAGGTTCTTCTGTCCAATATAATCATTGTTAAAAATCAGCTTTAAAAACTCATATCCTTTCGACTTTAGCATTTTTATATGCTCGTCAGTTACATACCCAGATACCGATACAGTATTTGTCATATATTTATCTCTATCCAATACAGAGATAAGCGAATCTTCGTCTTGGACAATAAAGAGCCCCCTGACTATATTATTTACTTCATCTTGGTTATAAAATATTGAGAGGTTCTTACCTATAGTTTTTTTCGTATATCTGCTATCCTTTTTCTTATATCCAAAACAGAATATAATGTCATCCACGATATAAGGGTATATAAAATTTCCTGCTTTTATAAAATCAGTACCATTTTTTCGTGCCAAACCAGATACTATAATATCTCCTAATTCATAACCTTTGCTTAAAAGATACTTTGTTACATTTCCATCAGAAAAACCGAGCTCAAACCTCTCAATTATTTCCTCTGAACGCAATAATGTTTTTTGGAGATATTCATATTCTTTTTTATTATTTAGAAGGCACTGATGATAGTAATCAGCTGCCTTTGGTAATATTATTAAACTCATGTTAGGATCGGCCATAATAAATACTCCTTAATATTTATATGTTTTCTAGAAAGATCGGGTAAGAGATTAGCAAAATCTCTTACCCAATTTATTAAACTTGTTATTTTTTTCAGGACTTAATACTTTCCTGCGGTTTTAAAGTTTTTTTAGATCCTATTATGGTGGCTCTCTCAACAAAATGTATTTTACGTCCACTTATTATTCCTACCAATACATCTTTGAAAGGTTTCTGTTTGGTCTTCTTAAATAGTATTATATTCCCGTTATGGCTAAAACAATTACTGCAAGCAATAGATTGATTTTCCAAATCCATTACTATTTTTTTACTATTTGTTCTGCATTTATAGCAGTGATAGAATATATCATCTTTAAATTCTATATTTATATTCAGGTTTTTGGGAACTTCAAAACCTTTTTTAACAAACTTAGAAAGATTTTTATTCACTTTTTTCACCTCCTCGATAATTATTTCTCCCCAATGAATTGGGGAGTTTCAATACTATCAGAAAGAGGATCTTTTACTTTGTTTTCGCATAAAAGTGAATAAAACTGCATAAAAGTGAATTATTGAATTTTCTTGAAAGAATAAATTTTATAGAAGGATTTCAGATAGCCTGATATTCGCAGCATCTAATTGCTCTTTTGTAATTTTAATACGAAGCTTTATAGCATCTTTTGTGGTAGTGAAAAATAATTCTCTTCTTTTACCTTGAAAACCAATATCATTTACAAATTTAGTTAAAGATTTTTTCAAAGGTTTGCCAAGTTCTTCTAGTACTTTCTCTTTAAGTTTTTCTCTTTCTATATATTCATCATGATGTTTGAACAAATACTCAAAAATGACTCTATTAGGTTTATAATATTGAAGTGCTACAATCTTATAACCGTTTATATATATAGTTCTGGAAAAGTCATCATATGATATTTCAAGCACTATTTTAGCGTTTATCTTTTTTTGTTCCTCAAAGGATTCCTTCAAAATACTTACAGAGCTTATATCTTTTTTTACAGTAAATCTCAAATCTATTTTCTGCTTTTCCTTGCTCTTACTTTCTAAAATTTTACAACTATTTATACTTACAATTTTTCCTTTATCTAAATAAAAAATTGTTTCATAAAATCTAACTTCTTTTTTGTAAAATATATTCTCAAAATTTTCTTTAAAAGGAATTTTGATAGAAGACTCTTTTTCTATTCCTCTCTCAAAGTCCTTTAATACTTTTACTGTTTTAGATACACTCTCAATAAATGAAAAATAATGATCTGTATATGAATTCAAATAATCAGATTCAAAATTATTTATATATTTTATAATAAAATCATTAAGATTCTTTATATCTTTTTTGTGTAGTATTATTTTTAACGGATAACTTCTTAAATAATAATCGAGATAATCTTCATCAAGAAAATTCTTATAATCTATATCGTTAATAAATTTATTATTTCTAATCAGTGAAAAAAATGTTTGAATTTTATATTTGCTGATATCCCTAATGAATTTTTCACTATCTGTATATTGGGATACTGGTATTGTTATTGATTCATTTCCATATAGAAGGCATAAGAATATTTTTAAAGTAATTACGTTTAAATATTTCATATTAGCCCATAAGTTTTATTGCTTGATCTCTTGCCTTGCCATTAAATCAATATTTCTAAAAAATTTTTCTAATATTACAGCAATCCATGTTTTTGGTCTATTTGTAGAAAAGTAGTAATTTTAATCCAAGTTTTATCTTTCATTTGATTGTCTTACATTCAAATTATTTTTATTATAATTTTATCGTATTAAATTTTTTAAGAGTAGTTATAATCTTGATATGATCCTAAAATATAAAAGCCAATATCTATTCTTCAGCCAAGTTGAATTACTCTTCAGTAATAGGATTTATGCTAACATCTTTGCCGATAAAAATAATAAGACTTTACTAGAAACAATAGATTCTACTAGATATAAAAAATTCAAATCTGAAGTAATGGATAATTATCAGGAGTTCTTAGATTGGCCTTTAGGAAAGTTCATTCTGAAATTGAAAAATGATCAAGACAATTTTTATTTAAGATTTTTAAATAAATATGGGGATGAAACCTACTGTCAATTTAGGATTGAAGACAAAATTTTTAACAATAAAAAAGGCCTATACATATATTATATAGACTCTGATCTAAAATATATTGGAAGATCTCTTGATCATTTTAAAAAAAGAATCAATTATGGTTATGGAAAGATTCATCCTAAGAACTGCTATATTGATGGTCAAGCAACTAATTGCCACTTAAATAACCTAATAACCCAAGTCAAAGATTGTATAAAATTTGCAGTATACCCCTTAATACAAAATGATGAAATAAAAATTATGGAAAAAGAATTGATTATTAAATATACACCGGAATGGAATTTACAATTTTAAAAACAAAAAATTATACACAAATAGAAAAGGCCGAAATCCAGGATAATATAAATGCAATTTAGTAATTTTTAAGCCGCGCGGCCCTACAATATGATCCTTTTAAATATCTATGCCTATTATTCATCCAATTATTCTGCCAAATGTAATTAACAATAAATACCTTCGGTGTTAAAATATTTTAAAAATGTATTTTTAATAATTATAAAATAAATTAAAAATGAAAGTTAAAACATATAGAATTAGAGAATAATGAGTGACAAAGAATTATACCTAAAAAGAATTTTAAAACTTTGCGATGAAATTTGTGCTAATGAACCTTCGCATAATCTGAGTCAAGAATTGTTAAAAACCCTGGAGCATGACTATAAAAATGGAAAAAAAATCTTTAATGAATCAGAATATTCTGATCCCCAATTAATAAAAGACATTAAGCGAGTTCTAATACACGAGTTTCGGGGACAGTTTTATATTCCTGAGGAAATTACTATTTTTACAAAGAAAATTATTAAAAATGGTAAAACAATAATTCTATACAACGGATTGAGTGACTTAACTCTTTCAATAGATAGTGCAATCGGACTAGAGCGAAATAAAGAAGTCTTTAAATGGATAAAATTTTTTTTACAAATATTAGGTTCTAATAATGAAGTAATTAATGCTGATCCACTAGAATATAAAACAAAAGATAGATTTGATAATCTGATAGCGATACCACCTTTTGGTGGGAAAGATAGAAATTTTGAAAAGGAATTCATTGAAAAGGCAGTTGGATTATTAAACACCAATGGGAAAGCTTTTATTATTTTTCCTGAAGGATTCTTTTTTAGAAAAGATTTTTCTGAGCTTCGTAAGCATATCAAGTATAGCATTTGTATATCATCAATAATTTCATTACCTGAGAATACATTTCAACCTATTACAGGCATTAAAAGTTCATTATTGATATTAGAAAATAGTGAACCGCAAATACAAACATATATGACATCTGCAGAAAAATTACAAGATTTATTTATTATTGCAGAAGATTATAGGAAATGGCTACTAAAAGAAGAGCCTGAGGCAGGTTTCAATGCAATACTTAATTACGAAAGATGGGATGTACCATATTATGAACCAATAGATTTCGATATAGGAAAAATAGATTTAGAATATAAAATAGTAGAACTGGAAAAATTGGCAGATATATCTCAAGGTAAAAAACCTGTTAATGCAAAAATAGCAATAAATAGAACTGGTAATCCTATATTTTTAATTAATGAAGATACTATTGTAAAGGAAAGAAATAATTACTTTCTTGTTCCAAAAAATAATCTTAATCCCTATTACCTTTTACTGTATTTAAATTCCTCTTTAGGGCAAAAAGCTATAAAAAGAATTATTCTAGGTGCAACTATTCCTTATATGAGAATTTCTGACCTAAAAAAAATACCTATTATTTTACCTGATGAAAGAAATCAGAGTTCCATTATAAATGAAGCTTCTGGTATTGAAGAAAATATAAGTATTTTAAAATCATTAATTGATGAAGGAAACAATGCTATCTATAATAATCTCTTCTCGTTAGAGGAAGTTAAAAATAAGTTCAAAATATTTTTTGAAGAATCTGAAAAATTATTTTATAAAAATTTCCCATTCCCTATCTCAAGTGTTTATAGAAAAATGATTAATTCCTCAAACTTTACTTCTAGATTTTCTCTCATAATTGAACTATTTGAAGTTATAATAAGATTTCTTGTACTGGTAAATCTTTCAGATTATACAAATAGATTAAAACAAATAGAAAACATTAAAAAAGAGATTCCATTTATAAATAAGCTAAAGAAACCTACACTAGGTGATTGGATTAGTATTTTCAGATCTCTGTTAAGCATTAAATCAAACCCAGAAAGCACTCCATTTATTAAAGAACTAAAAGAAATAGAATTCCATAAATTCAATAAAACGTTTGACGATTTTTTACAGATGAGAAATACCTCACTACGAGGTCATGGTGCAGTCTTAAATGATGATGAATATGAAATAAAATGTCAAGAATATTCTTCAGCACTCGAAAATCTCATTAAATCTTTTGGATTTCTAAGTAAATACCAATTAATCCTAATTGAGTCAATGGAAAAAGATGGTTCCATATATAAGATTAATTATAAAAATCTAATGGGTGATAATATATCATTTGAAAATAAATCCACTACTAGCCGTTTCCCATTAGATACGGGAAAGGTAACATTACTAGATACTCAAACAAATGAATCCTTAATAATTGAACCATTAATTACATTTGAAAAATGTGTTGAATGTGGGAGAACTGAGGTTCTAATCTATGATAAAATTGTTAATAAAAATATAGTTTATTTAAGTGTTGATTGTGGTCATATGCCAAGATATCCCAGCTTAGAGTCGTTGCCGAAATCTTTACAAGAAGTTCTATTATAATTACAGAGTTGAAATAAACTAAATATTTAAAAAATGTATATCAATATCATTAAATCTATCTATGGATAAAGAAGCAAAGTCAAGAATTAAGATTAATAAACTTCTCGAAGAATCGGGATGGAGACTGATAGATAATAGCAAAGGCAGAGCAAATGTAATACTAGAGCCTAATGTTGCAATAAAAGACCTTGATGATAATTATGAGAAAATAAAAAAAGGATATGTCGATTATTTATTGCTAGACGATAATCACTTCCCTATTTGTGTTCTTGAAGCAAAGTCAGAAGATAAAGATCCTTTAGTAGGAAAAGAACAGGCTAGAAGATATGCCAATGCAGAAAATGTAAGGTTTATAATACTTTCTAACGGGAATACACATTACTTCTGGGATAAGAAACTCGGAAATCCTACAAAGATATTCAGGTTTCCGACACTTGAAAATTTTAAATCCCGGAAGGAGTTTGTACCAGATGTTGATAAACTTATAAACCTGGAAATAAATAACGATTTCATAGTCCAGACCCAATACCCTATATATAATAGTGATCCTAGCTACATAGATGAATCAACCAGATCAGATTTTATAAGGGATAAAGGTCTAAAGTTCTTGAGGCCCTATCAGTTAAATGCAGTAAAGTCCATACAAAACGCAGCCCGAAAAGGTAAAAATAGATTCCTTCTTGAGATGGCTACTGGAACAGGAAAGACCCTTATTTCTGCAGCTATAATTAAACTTTATCTGAAATCAAAAAATGCAAATAGGGTATTATTCCTAGTAGATAGATTAGAACTGGAAGAACAGGCAAATAAAAACTTTAAGCAATACCTGCATCCCGATTATATATCTGTAATTTATAAAGAAAAAAGAGACGACTGGATGAGCGCTGATATTGTTGTAACCACTATACAAAGTATTTCTCATGATAATAAATATTTAAAGCTTTTCTCCCCGAACGATTTTGACTTAATAATATCTGATGAAGCACATAGATCCATTTCAGGTAATAGCAGGCAGATATTTGAATATTTTATTGGAGCTAAATTAGGACTTACAGCAACCCCAAAAGATTATTTAAAAAATCTTGATGAAAAAAAGTTAGAGCTTTCAGATCCGCGTGAATTTGAAAGAAGAAATCTCCTATCTACTTATAATACTTTCGGGTGTGAATCGGGGGAGCCCACATTTAGA
>Ga0180436_10003826_pt1 | contig 13701 bp, 12 predicted proteins | sample SS_ome_2_FD_132434 | JGI IMG/M metagenome (GOLD analysis project Ga0180436, IMG submission 132434) | Hypersaline lake sediment archaeal communities from the Salton Sea, California, USA - SS_3_S_2 metaG | ecosystem: Environmental > Aquatic > Non-marine Saline and Alkaline > Hypersaline >...
GAGTGCTGCCAGCCATTATGGAGTAACCCCTGACATCATGGTCCTGGGCAAATCCATGGGTGCAGGCTATCCCATAAATGCAGTGGTCATCTCTGATGATATAAAGGGAGTGGAGATGAATGGCATAGACCTTCATACCTTCGGAAACAACCAGGTATCCCAGGTAGCGGCTTTAAAGCAGATAGAGGTAATAGAGAGGGACGATATCCTGAAAAATGTCAGGGATGTGGGAGGATATATTGCCGACAGCCTAAAAGATATGCAGAAAGACTGGGAGCCGATGGGTGAGATAAGGGGTCTGGGCTTCCATATAGGAATTGACCTGGTAAAAGATAAAAAGAGCCGTGAACCTGACTATGCCGGATGCAGTGCCATGAGGGATAAGGGCTTTGAAAACGGCATAATATTTGGTGTGGGAGGATCAGGAAAAGGAAAGAATGTACTCAAGATAAAGCCCCCCCTTATAACCACCAGGGAACAGGCAGATGATATACTGGAAAGGTTTACCACTACGCTTAAGCAGGTATACGGATAAAAAAATGTCCCCGGCTGTCTTTGTCTCCCCTATGCAGACATATTATAAAATAGCCGGGGACAGACCCTATAATATGAAAGGAAAATTAAATGAAAGTAGACCTTAAGCAAAAGACAACAGTTATTACCGGAGGAGCCAGCGGAATAGGACGGCAGATAGCCTATAGTTTTGCCGAAAATGGTTCGGATATTGCCATTATAGATATAGACAAGGATTCAGGCCGGAAGGCAGCTGGTGATATCTCAGAAAAGTATGAAGCCGATGCCGTATTTTCACATTGTGATATTACAGACTTTGATAAAGTACAGTCTTCCTGCCGGGAAATAGTCAAAAGATTTGCCAAGGTAGATAATATTGTGCTGGCAGCAGGATATGGCTCCAGGGTATCCCTGGAAGAAATGGAACTTTCAGAATGGAAGAGGTCGGTGGATATAAATATAAACGGACCATTTAATGTAGTCCGTTCCCTGATAGAAAATATGCTTGAATCCGGAGGGGGCAATATAATATTTATAGGTTCTGCTACCTATTATACCGGCAGCGGCGGGGGAGTGCATTATTCAACCACCAAGGTAGCCCAGTATGGCATGATGAAGGAGCTTGCCTATGAATACCTTTCCCGGGGGATAAGGGCTAATATAATAACCCCCCATATAATCGATACACCCATGCTCAGGAAAAGGTATCCGGATACTCCCGAGAACAATAAGAAGCTGGCAGCAAGGCTTCCCATCGGAAGATTCGGCAAACCGGAAGACATTGCCAGTGCCGCCCTTTTCCTGGCATCAGATGATTCAGGATATATATGTGGTACCGAAATAGTGGCTGATGGCGGGGGAGTACACTATAAACATTGATTTTTCTTTGATTTATGCCGGTCTTTATATGAAAATAGGTAAAACTGTTTTGTAATTATTGTAAGGCGGATTGATTTTGAGGATACCGGAAAAAAGGATAATAGAGGTCAAGGACCTAATAAAAAAGGAAAAAGTAGTAACCGTAGACAGGCTTACCGAGGCATTCGGAATATCTCCTATAACTGCCAGGAGGGACCTGGAGAGGCTGGATACGGAAGGATTTTTGACCAAGGTCCATGGGGGAGCCATTTATAAGGGTACTATTGAACCTGAACCCGTGTTTTCCGAGCAGGTAAAGATACACAGGAAAGAAAAATCCGGTATAGCCGCAGAAGCGGTAAAAAGGATAAATGACGCCGATATTGTGGTCCTGGAATCAGGGTCAACCTGTCTGGCTATGGTTGAACATCTGGGCAGCAAGAAAGACATAAAAGTTTCCACGGCGGGAATACCCCTGGCCAATGAGCTGTGGAAACTCTCTATGACCAAAAAAGACATCCAGGTCAGTATCTGCGGAGGGCAGATAAGACCCGATTCAAGCATTTTTGTAGGGCCCCATGCCATAGATTTTTTCAATAGCATCAATGCCGATATTGCCTTTGTCAGTCCTGTTGGAATATCAGTGGATAAGGGTATCTCGACCGCAACAGAACTTGATGCGGAGCTTATGAAAGCTATAATGGGATGCGCCCATAAAAAGATCCTTATTTGTGATAGTACTAAATTCGGGAAATACTCTTATATAAATGTGGCTCCGCTTACCGACTTTACGGAAATAATAACCGATAAGGGCCTGGATGAAGACTATTATAAAAAGATAAAAGAAATAGATATTAAAATAACACTTGTCTGATTCTCTTAAACTACTTCCTGCTGTCCAGCGCGAGTACTGCCTTACCGCAGATCTTATTTACCGGATCCCATACCGTAGAAATCGCCGGTGAATAGGAGAGGTCAAGCATATATATATCATCCACGGTCATCTCATTAGTAATAGCTGTAGCGAATACATCTATCCTTTTTCCTACTCCTTCTCCGCCTATCATCTGGGCCCCCAGGAGCTTCCTGGTCTTTGTATCTACTATGGCGATAACAGCAATTTTTTTAGCTCCGGGAACAGAACCTGCATGGGAGGAATATCCATCAATGAGCTTAATAGCATCAAAACCAAGACCGGTAGCTTCAGCTGAACCTATGCCAGTCCTTGCCAGCTCAAGGTCCATTATCTTATCTACAATCGTTCCTGCAGAGCCAGGGAATATACCGCTGCCTCCACCCACATTCTCTCCAGCAATCCTTCCGGCCTTTACTCCATTATTGGCAGTGGGGATATAATCCTGCCTGCCGGTTATCAGGTTTTTTACCGTGGCACAGTCGCCGCAGGCATAAATATTCATATATGAAGTCTGCTGCTTATTATCAACCACTATAGCATTTTTCTTTCCCAGCTCTATTGATGTCTCTTCCAGGAAACCGGTATTGGCGCTTATGCCAGTGGCAAAAAGTACAAGATCGCAGGGCAAGTCTTCTTTTTCCCCGGACATCTCTGCTGTGACTGAAGAATCATTTATAGCAAGGACTTTGGTCCCGGTAAGTATATCGATTCCTTCCATTCCAGCCTTCTTGGCCATTATGGTGCTTATTTCTTCCTCAAACCCCCCCAGTATCCTGGTCTCTATCTCGATTATCTTGACATCAATGGCATTCTTTTTAAGGGCTTCAGCCATTAAAAGTCCAACCTGGCCGCCGCCAATGATAATAGCTTTTTTGGGACTTTTGGAATCCATATATTCTTTAAGCTTTAGCGCATCATCTACTTTCCAGAAATTAAAGACATTGGGCGAATCCGAGCCTGGTATTTCCGGGATGATCTGCGAAGCCCCGGTGGAGACAACCAGCCTGTCATAGCTTATAATCTTATTCTCCTGGCTGCCTGCAACACTTACCAGAAGTTCCCTTTTAGCCGGATCCATGCCTACTACCCGGTGACCGGTAAGGATATTTATATTTCTCTTTTGCTCAAAGAATTCTTTTGGGTAGGCAAAGAGGTCTTCTACCTTTTTTACATATCCTGAAATGAAATAGGGCAGCCCGCATGAGCCATAGGATATATATTTTCCGCTTTCAAGAACGGTGATATCGATATCGGGATTTCTTCTTCTTGCCTGGCTGGCTGCAGCCAGACCGGCTGCATTTCCGCCTATTACTACGATATTATTGTGTAGACTATTGTACATAACTGCTTTCTTATTGCTTTTAAAGACTTTATCAATTTTATAATATTTCCCCTATTATTTCTATTTGTAAAAACTGCAATCACATTGGATTTTGCAATTACTGGCGCCAGAGATCACTGATTCCGTGCAATATTCTGTCATTTTACCACTTCTTAAACAAAATTGTTTTTAATATAATCTATTAGATGGACTATGGACCGTCTAAAAGGAGCAATTTTATATTATAGAAGGGGATAGTATGGATGGAAAATTAAAAACATTACTTAAAGAAAAAGCCAGGGATATCAGGGTAGACATCATTGAGATGCTTTGTGCTGCCGGTTCAGGCCATCCGGGCGGATCGCTTTCCATGGCGGATATTTTTTCCTACCTGTATTTCAGCGGAGAGCTGAATATAGATGCCAAAGATCCGGCAAAAAAAGACAGGGACAGAGTGGTCCTTTCCAAGGGACATGCCTGCCCGGTGCTTTATGCCGCACTGGCAGAAAAGGGTTATTTTGACAAATCCGAACTCAAGACCTTGAGGAAATACGGAAGTATGCTGCAGGGCCATCCCGATATGAATAAGACCCCCGGAGTAGATATGACTACCGGTTCCCTGGGACAGGGTCTTTCCTGCGCAGTGGGAATGGCCATAGGGGCAAAGCTTGATAGATCTGGCATTAAAGTATTTGCTATCCTGGGAGACGGAGAGTGCAATGAGGGGCAGATATGGGAGGCAGCTATGGCTGCCAGGCACTACAGGCTGGATAACCTGATAGCCATTGTTGACCTTAATGGCCTGCAGATAGATGGTTTTACCAAAGATGTGATGGACACTACTCCCATGGCAGACAAGTGGAGGTCTTTTGGGTGGAAGACATTCGAGATAGACGGCCATGATCTGGAGATAATAGATGAGACCATCAAAAAGGCAAAATCTGTAAAGGATAGTCCCGTATGCATAGTAGCAAATACCACCAAAGGCAAAGGCGTTACCTTTATGGAGGATGTCTGTGACTGGCATGGAAATGCACCCTGCGAAGAAGAAAAAGATAAAGCCATATGCGATATTTGCAATATTGATGCCAGCTGATGGTAAGTTCATCAAATCTTAAGCGAAAGGATCATAAATAATGATAAATAAAGAAATAGAAAAAATATTAAGCAAAGAAGAAGGCAAGAAGATAGCTACCAGGGAAGCCTATGGCAATAAGCTGGCAGAGCTGGGAGAGGTAAACAGCGATATTGTAGTTATGGACTGCGATCTTTCCAAATCCACAAAGACTGCTGTTTTTGCCAAGAAGTTTCCTGACCGCTTTTTCAATATGGGTATTGCCGAGTCAAATATGATGAGTGCAGCTGCTGGCCTGGCAACTATGGGCAAGATCCCATTTGTATCCACTTTCAGCGTATTTGCTACCAAGAGGGCCTGCGACCAGGTAAGCATCTCCATTGCCTACCCCAAACTTAATGTAAAGATATGCGCTACCCATAGCGGCATAACCCTGGGGGAGGATGGGGCTACTCACCAGGCAGTGGAAGATGTAGCTATAATGAGGTCCATACCCAATATAGCAGTCTTTTCTCCTGCAGATGCCGTCGAAGCCGGAAAAGTGATAGAGACTGCAGCGGAATATGACGGGCCCTGCTATGTGAGGCTTTGCCGGGGAGGAGCTCCGGTGATATTTAATGACAGCTATAAATTTGAGATCGGTAAAGGGACAAAGATAATGGAGGGCGGAGCTGCTACTATAATAAGCGCCGGATTTACCACACATATTGCCCTTGATGCTGCCAGGATGCTGGAAGATGAAGGCATAGAAGTAGATGTCATAAATATGGCCTCAATAAAGCCCATCGATGAAGACCTTATAGCGGAAAGCGCAGCCAAAACGGGACTGGTGATCACAGTTGAAGACCACAGTATAATAGGCGGACTGGGCAGCGCTGTATGCGAGGTTCTGTCTGCTAAAAACCCGGTAAGGGTAATAAGGCTGGGCGTACAGGATAAATTCGGCTCTTCGGGAAATCCTGCAGAACTGGTGACTGCATACGGTTTTGATAAGGATGCAGTAGCTGCAGCTGTTAGGGATAATATATAGGGACAGATCTTCTTAAGGCAGCCTGATGGCTAGTCCGGGATTTTAGCCCTGCTTTAGCTTGATAAAAGGACTGTTTAGGTTAAAATATAAACCTGATTTAAACACGATAGAAAGGATTTATTTTGGACCTTAAACAGAAGATAAGAAGCATTCCTGATTTTCCCAAAAAAGGCATCGTATTCAGGGATATAACAACGCTTCTTGCCGACAAAGATGCATTAAAGGCTTCTGTGGACCAGATGACCGAAAACTATAAAGGCAAGGACATCGATCTTATACTGGGCGCTGAAGCCAGGGGCTTTATATTCGGGTCGCTTTTAGCATATAATCTGGATGCAGGATTCATTCCGGTTAGGAAACCGGGAAAGCTCCCCTATAAGACATGCCAGACATCCTATGACCTTGAATATGGCCAGAATGTCCTGCAGATGCATATTGATGCAGTTAAAAAAGGCGATAAGGTCCTGATAGTAGACGACCTTGTAGCAACCGGGGGTACTGCAAAAGCAAAAGCTAAGCTGGTAGAAGATATGGGTGGAATTGTAGTGGGGTTCTGCTTCCTTATAGAGCTAGAGTTCTTAAATCCCCGCAAGGTGCTTGAGGGATATGATGTATTTTCCCTTATAAAATATGATTCTGAATAAACCCATCATATTTGGGATATTATTTGACTGTCTCTTAAGGACTTGATTATAATCATATATATAATTCTTATTGGCAATCCATATTAAAAGGTGATTTAAATGGCAGAGAAGAAAAAGAAAAAAAGCAAAGGCAATGGGGAAGATAAGGAGTTAAAGGAAAAGATGGCCAGGGATAAGGCCGGGGAAGACACAAAAAAACAGGAACCTATAAGCGATGAAGAGGCCAAGAAAAAAGAAGAAGAAATGCTAAAGGAGCTTCAGGATGAGATAGATAAGCTTACCACCAAAGATATCATATCACAGATGATGATGTCGCTTTCCAGCCTGGCATATAAGAAGATGGGAATACCTGCAGGGGTAAATGACAAGTACAAGGATAAGGAGCAGGCCAGGATGGCGGTAGACAGCTTTGATGCCCTGCTTAAGGTAATAGGCGATGACCTGACTGCCCAGGAACTGGAAAACCTGCAGTCATCTCTTTCTAATCTGCAGCTTAATTTTGTGAAGGTATTTCCCTGATCAGCATATCCTGGTAAATGATGATCCGTGGCCAAATTAGATATTTGACAATTTGGCTACTAATAAATATACTCATATACATAAAAATACAAAATATTAGGGATGGAGTCATTTATGGTAGAAAGAAAACAGGATTACTTCAGAGTTCCCATAACAATGCCATCTGGAATGGTCGCTTACCTGGAAAACCTGGGTATAGAGTGCAAAAGATCGGGCGGACACAAGATAGCAAATACCATGATAGTAAGATGTGCTATCAGGCTTCTCATGGACATGGATATGGATATATCGAAAGTAAAGACTGAGGAGGAGCTGGAGGAAAGGATCAAGAAAGCGGCGAAAAAGTATAAATAAAACATCACAAATCTTTAAATTCCATATACCCATTATCAGTTAACTATATTGACTAATAATGGGTATTATTTCATAAGCCAGGAATTAAGGTACCATTAGCAAGGTCAAAACTCTGCCTGTACATAGGGGCAACAGCATTATAGCCTTCTTCAGCAAGGGTCTCCAGGAAGACTTCACTGACAGAATCCTCTGCGTGTATAACAAATATCTTGTCTGGCTTTTCCTGGAAGCATTTTACCCAATTTATCAGGCCTTCCTTATCGGCATGAGCTGAAAGTCCGGTAAAATTATGGATAGCGGCGGCCACATTTATCTCTTCTCCGTGGATATCTACTTTTTCTGCGCCTTCCAGGATGGTCCTCCCCAGGGTTCCTATAGCCTGAAAACCTACAAATATCACTGATGCTTCTTCTTTCCAGAGATTATGCTTAAGATGATGTTTGACTCTTCCGCCCTCACACATGCCGCTGGAGGATATTATGACTTTAGGAACCGGATCATAATTTAAGGCAATGGATCCCTTGGTAGAATCAGTAAATTCCAGATTGGGAAAAGCTAAAGGATTCATGCCATTTGCCACTATGTCCCTTGTCTGGCTGTCTCCATATATATGAAGATCATCGTCATATAGCCTGGTTGCTTCCGATGCCATGGGGCTGTCTACATAAACTGGAAAGTCAGGTACGGAGACAAGACCTTTCTCCTTCATCTCCCTTATAAGGTAAAGCAGCCCCTGGGTCCTGCCAATGGCAAAGGAAGGGATAACCACATTTCCACCCCGGGAAAGGGTCTCATCTATTATTCCTGCCAGCTGTTTGGTAAAGTCTATATCCTTCCTGTGTTCCCTGTCTCCATATGTGGCTTCCATGACCACATAATCTGAGGAAAGAATACACTGGGGATCCCTGACTATCGGCTGGTCCTGATTGCCGATATCCCCGGAGAATACTATCTTTTTACTTATTCCATCTTCTTTGAGAAATACCTCGATAGAGGCAGACCCCAGTATATGTCCGGCATCTATAAACCTTACTTCTATGCCTTCACTTATCCTGATGACCTGGTTATAGCTGCAGGGTTTTATCCTTTCCAGGGTCATCTCAGCATGCCTCATCTCATATAAGGGTTCTATTAGCTTCTTGCCGGCGCGCCTGCGCTTCCTGTTTTCCCGTTTGGTGTCATATTCCTGGATCTTGGCACTATCGCGCAGCATTATGGAAAGCAGGTCCAATGTAGCCTCGATGGTATAGATGCTTCCCCTGAAACCCTTTTTGACCAGCAGGGGCAGCCTTCCGCTATGGTCTATATGCGCATGAGTCAGTAGCACATGATCTATCGAACCTTCATCTAACGGAAGGGCCTGCCTGTCTTTTTCATCCTGTCCCTGCTGCATTCCGCAATCGATAAGAAATCTCTTGCCGGCTGCTTCTATAAGGGTACAGCTTCCTGTTACTTCCCGGGCAGCACCGTAAAATGATATTTTCATCTATAATTCCTTTTTTAGCTTATTATACATATATTCCAGTTCCTGGATATATTATCTCTAGTTTATATTAAACAAACCACAAGAAATCAAGAAAATAAGAAAATTAAATCTTATATTCTTCTAGACCGGTTAATACGATATAATAGTTCTGAGCTAACTAATAATTTACATCAGTGAGGTTATCATGAAAAGAAGAAAACTACTCATTTTCCTTGTAGCAATAATGGTACTTTCCATGATGGGTCTGGGTGCTCAATGCGGCTTTGGAGGCCAGGCTCCTACCCTGGAACTGGATGTCTATGATGGCCCTGACTATTCGGAAGATGACGGAATGTGTTATTACCGGGTAGAGGCTATTTCTGACGGGACCCCTTCACCAGCCATAGAATTTTCCGACGATGATAATGTGGAATCTATTGGGACCGGAAGGGTCGAGGTTGGAGTTGAGGCTGGAGATACCTATACCCTGAGTGCTACTGCCACAAATACTGCAGGCACGGCAACTATTTCTATAGTACTGGGAGCTGACTGCAAAGGTGATGATGAGGCAGCAGCAGATGCTGATGCTGACTCTGATTCAGACAGTGATAGCGACAGCGATTCAGATTCAGATAGCGATAGCGATTCAGATTCAGACAGCGATTCGGATAGTGACTCAGATTCAGATTCAGACAGCGATTCGGATAGTGATTCAGATGCTGATGAGGATAAAGAAGCACCTACTATAACACTTGAGATATATGAAGGGCCGGTCCCGGTTGATACGGTATGCTACTATAGGGTACAGGCAAATGTAACAGGAAACCCCTCACCAAGCGTCACCTGGAGCAAGGATGACAGCGGTGGAGCCTGGGGATCAAGGAAAGCCCAGGTAAATATCAACAATCCAGGCGATACCTATACCCTTACAGCTACAGCTACCAATTCAGAAGGTTCGGCTACTGCAACTATAGCACTTGACTGGGGTTGCGCCATACCGGAACCTGAGCCAGAAGAGCATGATGTGGACCTTACCCTAAATATGAGTAATAGCGGTTATATAATCGTTGACCAGGGAGTATATGCCAATACTAGCACTTGGATATTTGTTGGGGACTATTCCAATGACAAGCAGATCAAGTCTTATCTTACTTTTGATATCAGCGGAATAAGCGGCCTTGATGATGTAACCATTACTGATGCATCACTGGTAATGCCGGTGGATGCTATAATAGCTCATCCTGAGACAATGCCGGAAGTGCATTTTAAGACACTTGATTATGGAGATACCCTTACAATGGCTGATGCTGTTGCCGGCGGTGATTTTGTGCATACAATGCCCACATCATCAACCATGACCAGCTTTAATTTCTCAAGCGGCCCCCTGGAAGCAGCAATACAGGATGCAGTTGATTCAAATAGTTCCAGGTTCCAGCTAAAGATAAGCCTTGCCGGGATCAATACCGATGGCATAGGAGACTGGTATAGGTTCATACATTCCAATATCAGGCTGCATATAGAATATGAGGTACCGGGATAAAGCTTGATAATATAAACTGAAGAATAATAAAGCCCCTTTTCCGGGGCTTTATTATTAACTGAAAATTGTTATAGTATTCTGCTTACTTATCTAATGTTGTATAATATTTATCAATTCTAAACATATTCAATCTCGGAGGATATCATGAAAAGAAGAAAAATACTCATTTTCCTTGTAGCAATAATGGTGCTTTCCATGATGGGCCTGGGCGCCCAGTGCGGGTTCGGAGGAGAATCTCCTACGCTGGTACTAGAGGTCTATGATGGGCCTGACTATTCAGAAGATGACGGGATGTGCTATTACCGGGTAGAGGCTGTTTCTACCGGTACTCCTGCACCCGAGATAGAGTTCGATGATGATGATAATGTAGGATCTATTGGGACCGGAAGGGTCGAAGTAGGTGTGGAAGCTGGAGACTCATATACGCTTACAGCCACTGCTACAAATTCAGCAGGTACTGCCTCCTCAACTATTGTGCTGGGTTCTGACTGCAGTGAGGATATGGAAGCAGTCGAGGCTGATGCAGAAGCTGACGAAGATATGGACCCCGGTGCTGATAGCGATACTGATTCAGACAGCGATAGTGATAGTGATTCGGATTCCGATAGTGATTCTGATGCTGATGGCGATGGAGTTGAGCCCACTATAAGCCTGGCTATTTCACAGGATGCCACATATTCTTCCAGTGATGATGTATGTTATTACAGGATCCAGGCTACGGTCACAGGAGATCCATCACCTACTGTTTCCTGGAGTGAGGATGAGAGTAATGGTTCTTTCGGGAATAGGATAGCGCAAGTAAACCTGAACCGTGGAGAGACATACACCCTTACTGCAACTGCTGCCAATTCTGCAGGCTCAGCCACAGCAACTATGACATTATCATGGGGCTGTGATGAAGAAGCCGGAGGAGATAGCGATGGCGACGGGGATGATGAGGAAACCGCATCCAATGATTGCCGTATTGACCTCAATCTGTGCGGGTATATAGAAAAAGACACAAATGTGATTACCCGTGTTGTATGGGTAGGAGACAATGCTTCCAACAGGCAGCTCAAAGGTTATATCAGTTTTAATATCAGCGATCTGGCAGGTCCTGATGTATATGATGCCAGACTGGTCTTAGGAAATATCACTGGAGCTGTAGACCCCACATTTGCCGATAATCTTGTTGTAAAGGCCGACCGCTATGGCCGAGAGCTGGATCTAGGCGATTGGGCTGTAGGCGGTGTCCATCTAAAATCAGTTTCAACTACCGGTTTGACCCAGGTTGTAATAACCGGTTCCGGACTTATTAGCAGCGTTCAGGAAGCAGTAAACAGATATGGCGATTATTTCCAGATCAAGATCGGTTTAGACAGAGTTAGCGACGAAGACGGCGTAGCGGATTTCTTCAATATTGACCTGGGTGCTTCATCGCTGGTCGTGGAGACTAATGATGCCTGATAATAGTAATCTATGGCGAATGACAGTATTTATCAATAAATAACCAGATCAGTAAAATATGCTTTACAATAAGGTCCCTTTAAAGGGGCCTTATTGTTGGTGCGAGTCTCTTATGTCAGCCCATTCTCAGTCATATCCAAGTTTTTTACGACGCTTAAAGTCATGCCAATCTATCAAGAAGTTTTTCAAAAATCTGTTTCTATATAAGGCCTTATCCCCAAGTGAATTCTAGATATTTTGTTGCTAAATATAATAAATATAAAGATTACTCAGAATTTGGACAGCAATAATATATATACTATTTCATATACTGATTTAAAAAATCAGAAAGTTTCATAAAAAAGTTTTGTAAAAAAGTATTGACTTGAGTTTTATAATATATTAAGGTAAACGTAATCGGTATACGTTTACCTTTAAGGAGAAAAAATGGTCTTATTGAATTCAACAGAAAGAATAATAAACACATTTGAAGGCAAAGAACTGGACAGGCTCCCCTTATTTGACATCATCCACAATGTGGATTTCATAGAAAATGTGACAGGCGAGAAAGTAGGAAGTGATAATGCTGAAGACCTTATATGCAAAGCGGTGAGGGAAAACCTGGACATGGTAAGGCACTTCAGGATACCTGATTTTTTCGATAAGAAGACCAGCGAAGATGAAGACGGATATAGATACCGGGAGGAATGGTGGACAAAACAGATAACCCACATTCCCATTAATACCCTTGATGAAGCAAAAACCATGATGGAAAAGGACATAGACAGGATATATGATTCCATTAAGGAAGGTAAGTTCTGCTTCCAGGCTTTTGAACAGCTGAACCTTTTTAATGAATATTTCCTGGACCCCGATGAGCTCAATAATGCTTTTGGAAGGATTGCAGAAAAACTCGAAGATACGGTTATGATTGCACCCGAGATCGTACCTGGCCTGTATACTGCTACTCACAGGTACAGCTATGAATGGGTAACATATATGTACTATGATCAATATGAGACATTCTCTAAATATTACGATGCCTTGCTTGATCATGAACTTTTCAGGATAGACTGCTTTGGTCCTACAAAATTTACCAGGGTAGCCATGATCTCAGAAGCACTGGCATTTAATACAGGACTTATATGGCCCATGGAGTTCATAAAAAATGAAGTATATCCAAGGCTAAAAAAATGCATAGACAGGTGGAAGAAGTATGGATACTATGTCATACATCACAGCGACGGTAAAAAATGGGAAATATGCCAGGATATAATTGATATGGGAGCAGACTCCATAAATCCATTCGAACCCCTTGCAACCATGGATATAAAGAAGTTCAGGGAACTTTATCCTGATATAGTATGCGGCTCCATGATCGACTGCCAGGATCTTCTGGCTTATGGAAAGCCGGATGATATCAGAAAAGCTACCAGGAAAGCCATCAAAGATTCTGGGGGCGCAAAGACGCTTATAGGTTCTACCTCAGAGATACACCCAAACATCCCAGTAGAAAATGCACTGGCAATGTATGAAGTGGCCAGGTCATACAGTTTGTGAAATTATTATAGTTGAATATATTAAAAACATGAACCCAGATAATGTCCATAAGACAAGTCTCAGTATACTGGAGGAAATAGGAATACCTGTAGATAGTGAAAGATGCCTTAAGATCTATGATTCAATAGGATGTAAAATAGATCATCAGAAAAAAAAGGTCTGGTTCAGGGAAGATATAATCAATAATGCATTGTCAGCAGCAAAGGGATCTCACAGGGTATATAACAGGGAGGGTAGCAGCTGCAAGATTTTTGGTGATGGCAATCTATTATTTACCAGTGGGGCCTGTGCAATAAAAAAAAGGATCTCAAATGGTAATTACAAAGAGACATCCCTCAAGGATCTGGAAAATTTTACTATTCTTCACGATCATTTGGGTTCTATAGATATAATCCATACTGCAGTAGATGCCAATGATGTAGATCAAAATAGATTACGGACAGCTATGGCAGGTGTTGTATTTAAAAATACTGATAAGCCA
>Ga0180436_10003831_pt1 | contig 13683 bp, 11 predicted proteins | sample SS_ome_2_FD_132434 | JGI IMG/M metagenome (GOLD analysis project Ga0180436, IMG submission 132434) | Hypersaline lake sediment archaeal communities from the Salton Sea, California, USA - SS_3_S_2 metaG | ecosystem: Environmental > Aquatic > Non-marine Saline and Alkaline > Hypersaline >...
AAACGAGTATCGTACTCCATTTCCAGGCTATCGATATCCACTTCATCCATTTCCAAGGCCACATTGTCTAAAAACTTGAGGCTTTTGATGCTCAGATCATAATCCAGCACAAAAGATAGACGCGGTTCCGCGTAAGCACCTGACCAGGTCAAGGCCAGTTTTGTTACCTGCATGCCACCCTCGATGTGTGCGCGAATTTCCTGGCTGAGCAAGTCCTGTGCTTTTATCCGAATAACACCCGGGGCACCTTGCTCTTTCAGTTCACAATCACCCTCGAGCTCAAAACCCTGTGGCGCATCGTATTTCAACCAGTCGGTCATAGTAGAGCCAACATGTTGTTCAGTCTCTGGCGGCTTCACTGGCAGACTTTCCAACGTTTCCCTGAGCAAGCTTAGGATCTCTTCGGCTTTTTTGCGTGAAGCCGCATCAACAATAATCCAGCCTTTCTTAGGATCAATCAATAACTGTGTTGTTGTTAACTTAGTAAAAGCTTTAGGGAGCAACTCAAACAAGACATCTTGGCGAATCTCATCTTTTTGCTGCTTTTTCAACTTAGCTCCAGTACGCGCTTCTTCGGCTTTTATGCGCTCTTTGGCTTTGCGACTGACAACAGAAGCAGGTAGCACCTTGACCTCATGACAGGCGCTGAGCGCTAGCGCGCCATCGGCACTCATAACCAACTGATCATGGTCCTCACCCAGCGGGGAAATCCAACCTATACTGGACAACTGAGTTGACTGACAGGCACGAAAAGGACGCTCTGCCAGCTTTTCTGCCAATTGCTCAGCATCGTATTCAAAATCTTCGGTTAAGTGGAACAATTGGACGTTTTTAAACCACATACAGTAATACTCCTAAGTAAATAAAACCTCCAGATAGGAGGTTTTGAGATGGGTACTTGAATCGCCCGCTATTCGGGCTTTTGTAGATCAGAAAATGACAAGCCCGTCTGAAAAGGCAGGCTGACGAGAGCCAAATAGAAACGGATTTATTGATAAAAGATGTGCTTACCGATGGAAGCGACTTTTTGTATTTTGGAAAAATCCCAGTTGGGCTTGATGTAATCAGCGTGATAGTAGAGTGCATTATCGACGATCGAGCGCCAATTACCTTCATACAGGAAGGTCGCCAGCTTTTGCGCATAATCCCAAGCTTCTTTTTCCTTAGGCTTGTCGGATTTACCATCAAGTGTCCAGCTAAACTGGGCGATGTGACGCTTGTGTTTTTTACTGTAGCGCTTTTCCCAGACCACTTCGCAAATAGTGTCCGGGTGGTATTTATCAGTGACCCTATTGAGCGTAACAAACCCGACAGCCAGCATGCCGTCAATAGGCTCGCCCCGCGCTTCGTGATAGATATTCAGTGCCAGACAGCTGACCTCACGGTCTTTGTCGGATGGAGTGGTATTAGCAAAAGCTTGTTGGCCAGCAATCAGTAGCAGCAATGCGGTCAGCAGTTTTTTCATGAGAAACCTCTCAGACGAATACTCGAAAGAAAGGCTATTATAACATTTGCTATACAAAAAATAAACTATTAAAGCAAAACCTGGGAAGGGTATTCCCTTAATCAGGCTGTCTGCGGGTTGTCGTCGAACTATTTATCAATGGAATCGCTCAAATCAGCACGTACCTGTTCACCCAGTGATCCCGGGATACCCTTGCTCTCACTATCCAGGGTGATTGATTTACGGATTTCGTCGTAGATTTCGAAAGAGTCCCTCGTAATATCCCGCAAGACATCATGGGCCAATAGCTGTACAACATAACGCGTTCCACGATGTTCGATCGGTTCACTGACCACGTTACATAAAAAGCCAAGCAGCTTCAGGCGACGAATAAACTTCCGTTCCAAAATCGCCAGACCAGACGTGTAATTCAGACTAATTGCGGTATAGATAGGCGGCAAGGCAATCAGCATGATCGCAAAATTCCCAAATGATTTTTCTTCCTCAGTCAGATTGTCGATTCGTTGGCGCCAGTCCGACAAAATAGTGATACGGGAAAATTCAGTTTTGGGTTTATCAAGTCCACCAAAGCGTACTTTCTCGGCATAAAGCTTATCCCCGGCAAACCGTTCGGCCGGCGTTTGATCAAACGGTGATTCCTCGTCAATAACCACCAGACGAGAGGTGCCAATAAACAAGCCTGTACGCCTATGGCGCACCAGATAATGGAAGGCATACTGGTCATACTCATCGTATTCCAAGCCTGACTCAGTCACTGACTCCCAGCCTAGACGCTCGCCGTATACTTCATGACGTATTTTGAAGACCTCTTTTTTCAGTGCTTCGGTATTGGCAAATACCGGCTCAAAATGATCCAACAATTGTTTCATTCACTCACATCTCCGTAAATCGATATGAGCTGTATAGCTAATACGCTGACCGATTAAGCAACGCCCTTCGCAACCGAAAAACCTACTTACCCCTGGTCCTTTTTGATGGACTCATCGTTACCTGCAAAACCGCCACTTCGTTTCGCTATACGAATTGTTTCGGACTTTGCGTCCTTCTTTCTATCTATACCGGATCCCTGTATGTCTACAGCTAACACCTCCTCTGAGTTTGATTACAACGAAGCCTTTTCCCGCAACATTGGTTGGGTTACCAAAGAAGAGCACCAGCAACTAAGAAATACTCGCGTCGCTATCGGCGGTATGGGCGGTGTTGGAGGCAGTCACGCCATCGTCTTGGCGCGCATGGGCATCGGTAATTTCACTATTTCAGATCTTGACGATTACGAACTGGCTAACTTCAACCGTCAGTATGGCGCCACCATGTCAACGCTAAACCAGCCAAAAGCTAGTGTCATGCACGACACCCTGCGCGATATCAACCCGGAGGCGGATGTCAAGGTGCTTCCTAATGGCGTTACCGAAGAAAACCTCGAGGACTTCCTGGAGGGTGTCGATATTTACGTCGACAGTCTGGATATCTTTGCTCTGGATATTCGCCGCAAAGTCTTTCAGCGCTGCTACGAAAAAGGCATTCCCTGTGTCACGGCGGCACCAGTCGGCATGGGTACAGCCATTTTGACATTTATGCCGGGACAGATGAGCTTTGAAGAGTATTTCTGTCTGGATGGTTATGAGTTCACTGACCAAATCATCAAGTTTGTCATCGGCGTTGCGCCAACCGTACAGCAGCGCCATTACCTGGTGAATCGTTCTTCGGTTAACTTTTTGAAAAAGAAGCTTCCGTCAACACCAATGGCTATCGAGTTAGCCGCTGGCACTTTGGTAAGCAATGTAGTCAAGATCCTATTAAAGCGCGGAGAGGTGATCACTGCCCCACACGGACTGCATTTTGACGCCTATCGCAACAACCTGACTAAAACCTGGCGCCCCTGGGGTAACAATAACCCGCTACAGCGCCTGATGTTCTGGTACGTCAAACGCCTCCTCGCGAAAAACGAAGCACAGGAGCAGGCTAATGTTTAAAGAGCTGACCTTTGCAACACGTCTTGGTCCAATGCGTGCCGATATTGAATTAGTACCTGATACTGAACCTGTCGTCTTTTTGCATGGCATGTTTTTAAACAAGTCGATTTGGCAGCAGTATCGCAGCGAACTGACAGATAAAACCCATGTTTTTCTCGACATGCCTTCACACGGTGACAATCCTTCACTGGAGTCACACTGGACACAAGCCGACACCGTGGGCGCTGTTTTAGATTGTTTGAAAAAGTTGGGTGTAACACGCTGTACCTTGATCGGCCATTCTTGGGGCGCAATCACTGCGCTACAGCTTGCTTACGAACACCCGGCGCTGGTCTCGGCTTTAGGCTTGTTTAACATGCCAACGAAGTCACCCGACCTGAAACAGCGCTTTGAGTTCAAAGTTCAGAAACTACTTGGTTTCTTGCCTGGCGTTTATGCTAATATTTTTACCAAAGCGTGCTTCTCAGCCGATTTTATAACTCAACATCCGCGACTTTTAACGACCGTGAAACAGGAAATGCAAAAACGGTCACCAAAATCGATTGCTCGCCTGCTTAGCGTGATCGAAAGCAGTGCCCGAAATCTAATGCATAAAGTGTCGGCGATAAAAGCGCCGGTTATTATGGTCAACGGGGTTGCCGATAAAACGGTTTCACATGATTATGCTACTTTGCAGAGACTCGTAGCGCTACGCAGCACACCAGGTGGCCACGTCAGTCCACTGGAAGGTCGTGAGACGACCGCACAGGTCATCCAGGAATTAGCCAGGAAATCTTAAGTTAAGCGGCTTGCTCGATGCCTTCAACGGTAAAGTGATCGATCAGCAGTTGCAGGGACTGACGGCCGCGCCACTCATTAACGTCCAGTTTGAAGACAGCGTTAATTACGGGCCACTCGAATTCATAACTACCATCAACGCAGTTAAAGCAAATCGCCTCTACTGGCTGGCTTCCGCCGATCGGGTGTAACAGCATTTTCAAGTGCTTGTCTGCCAGTACCCGGTGCTCAATGACAGTAAACTCACCCATAAACACCGGCTCCGGGAAGTGCTGTCCCCAGGGGCCCGCATCTTTGAGCAACTGCGCGGTATAGATGTCAAAACGATCCTTTGGCAAAACACCGTCGGTTTCGATATTGCCTTCGATGTCTTTTGCGGTTAGCACCAATTTAACCTGTTCATCGAATAAGTCACAGAAACGTTCGTAATCGTCGTATTTGATCGACATGCCGGCTGCCATCGCATGACCGCCATATTTAAGCAGTATGCCTGGTGCCTTGGCATCAATATTCGCCAACGCATCGCGCATGTGAAAGCCCTTCACCGAACGCGCCGAGCCTTTAATAATGCCGTTGCTATCGGGTGCAAAACAGATCACCGGACGAAACATACTGTCTTTAATACGGGAAGCCACAATGCCGATGACACCCTGGTGCCACTCCTGACGGTACACACACAAACCGTAACGATCTTTAGCCAGTTCGATATTTTCCACCGCACTGTCTTTCATGTCCTGTTCAATGACTTTGCGTTCACGGTTAATTTCATCCAAGCGTGTCGCATACTGCATCGCCACGCCAGGGTCTTTTTCCAATAGGCAATTGATGCCAATAGTCATATCTTCCAGGCGCCCAGCCGCGTTAAGTCGTGGGCCTGCGACAAAACCAAAATCACTGGCTACAATATTACCGATGGTGCGATTGCCAATTTCCAGCAAAGCCCGAATACCGGGGCGCACATAGCCTTGATTGATACGATCTAATCCCTGCCTGACCAGAATACGGTTGTTGTGATCCAAGGGCACAACATCAGCTACAGTACCCAGCGCCAAAAGATCCAATAAATCAGCCATATTGGGATTGGTGTGCGTCTCAAACCAACCGCGTGCCTTCAACTCTTTACGGGTAGCTAGCAGCACGTAAAACATGACGCCGCAACCCGCTAACGCTTTAGAGGGAAACTCACAGCCTGGCTGATTAGGGTTAACGATGACATCGGCCTCGGGCATCTGCTCGGGAGCCAAGTGGTGATCGGTAATTAACAGCTTGGTCGGATGCGCTAAATCTTTGACCGCTTGGGCACCGGCAACACTAGCAATACCGTTATCAACCGTAATTATGACATCTGGCTTCAGCTTGGCCGCTTCTGCGACAATCTCAGGAGACAAGCCATAGCCATAATCAAAACGGTTAGGCACCAGAAATTCGACGTTTGACGCGCCCAAGCCTTGCAGCCCTTCGACGCCGATGGCGCAGCCAGTCGCTCCGTCACAATCGTAATCTGAGATGATCAGCAAGCGCTCGCCTTTTTCAATACTATCCGCCAGTAAAGCCGCGGCCTGTTCAATGCCTTTAAGCGTGTACGGCGACTCAATACCGGCTAAGCCGTAATCCAGCTCATCGGCCTCAGTCACACCGCGACCACGATACAACCAGTCGAGTAACGGATCGTCATGGACCTTGGTATCAGCCATCTGGTCGTATTGTTCACGGATAATGTAATTTGGCATGCGGCCTCCTTTTATATGTGCTATTGTATAGCAAATGAGGCTATATGTCCAGTAAAACAAACAAATACGGCCAAACGGGATAACCCGCCGGGCCGTAATTCCGGGAAATTAATGTGATGGGGTTAACGGGACGTCACTACTTGTTCAGAAATGCTTCTTTAGCTGAACAAATGTTTTACCTTCTCCATTTCAGGCCGGATACCAGCAACCATCTCATCAGGCGCTTGACCGCACAACAGGCGAAACACTCGTTCCTGCTCATTGATCTCTCTTTCACTGATATCACTGAGCACCGTGGCTTCACGACACGCCAGATAACTTCCTGAGGACACAACCAGGTTGTAGTCAATACTTTTGAGATGATGCGGATCTTTTTGCTTTTCAATCACTTCAGTGATTTCTTCAGGCAATTCCCATTCACGCGCAATTTTTACGCCGAGTTCTTTTTGGCGCTGACCAATCAAACTGTTGAGATAATCCATGTTTTGGTGCAATTCAGGGTGACGCTCAGCATAGGTCATCAGCGGCAGTGCGCCAATTTCCAGGACTAATCCAGCTAATACCGAGACATTGGGATCAAGTTCGGTATAACAGGTCGTCAATGCGCGGCTGTAGACGGCGGTACGTAAACTTTGTTCACGTGCCTGAATAAAGCGACTGGTCATCAGCTGACTGGACGGCTGAAACATCTGTTGAATCGCCAAACTGTAGACCACGGTTTTGACGACTTCCATACCTAAGCGGCGAACCGCTTCGGTGAGCGCCAAGCAAGGCTCTGTGGTCTTATACAGCGCGCTGTTGGCTATTTGCATTACACGCATCGCAAAGGAACTGTCACGCGATAAAACACAGGCCACTTCCTGGACACCTGCCATTTTCACATCGATGGCATTGCGGATATCCAACGCCACTTGTGGCAGTGTTGGTAAATCCAGTTGGTCCTTCTCTAAATCTTCATAAATTGTATCTAATAAAGCCGATTCGCTCATTGTTATTCGTACTCTTTTATAATTGACAAAAACACCTATCAAAAACGGTACGTCTTTTATCTCAGAGATCAGTGTTGCCATGAACCTAAACTTGAGATTAGTTTTTCTTCCTTTTTATTACTTTAAAGACTTCTGTTTAAAACAAATGAAACAACTTAACCCTGCGGTTACCTAAAAATTAAACCTCAATACAGCCTCCTTTTGTCTCATACAGCGTCCTGGCCAAAAAAAGTTTCGGCAGAAAATTCAAAAACCTTAATATTTTTGAGTGAAGTTGTGAAAATTACACTAAAGCAATTTTGAGCTACAGCCACACTACCCCACAATAAGCAGCGTGCTAATTTGATTACAGCACAGATACCTTAATCTTTGCATGGCATATTAGCTCAACCACTGTGCAAAACACCTCACAAGCTTTAATGAGGTATCGTATACCATTATGAATCCAACTTTCATAAAGTGCAATTGGTGGTTTTAATTAATACGATAGTTAGTGCCTAATAATAATGAACCTAGAATATTTCTTAAGCACAACCCGTACAGGTTTGTTTGGTAACACTTTTTAACCTCAAAGGATATGCTAGACTTTTAAAGCGCTTAATCCAATATTGTAGAAATAATGAAGAATCAAACAACAAGTGTGACGTTATGTCGCACCGAAACCGAGACCGACTCGGTATTTTCACACCTGAGCCCTGCCGAACAGGAGTTGCGAAAGTCGATCGCTATTGATGCTGTCGCCAAGAACACCTTACTGGCCTATTTGAAAGATGTTCGTTATTTTTGGGCCTGGTATGAAGCCAGTCATGGGAAATTACCGAAAGATGGCTACCCTGTAGACGTTAAGGCGGTTTACCGTTTTATTCTCGAACATAAAGACGGATTACCCCCTGATGTCGATAAGGCATTGTACGAGAAGCAACCAGGGCAAAAAGTCGCTTTCAAAGCCGCGCCTGGCACACACAAATTATCGACCATCCGTAGACGAGTCGCAGCGTTATCGCGCATTCACATCGCCAACAACTGCATCAGTAATAATCCCTGCCGGCATCCTGAGATCCTAAGCTTACTGGAAGATGCACGCAAAGGCCTGGCGAAAAAAGCACAAGGCCAATCTCAGTCAAAAACCGCCGCTCCTGAAGATGTCGTCGTTCAAATGATTAACGCGTGTGATCAATCGATGCAACAAAGCCTGCAAAATAACGATAGGCACGCTCAGTTGCGCGCGTTACGCGACAAGGCGGCAATCTGGTTAGCGTATGCTTCTGGCGGCCGACGTCGTAATGAAGTGGCTAACGTTAATATTGAGCATTTAACGCCCCACCCTCTCGGATTCACGCTGTCGTTACCCACTCACAAAACAGATCAGAAAGGTAAAGGCTCGACAGTACCGGTTTTTGATCAGGCGGCAACGGCCGTAAAGTCCTGGCTTGAGGCCAGCGGGATCAGTGAAGGCGCACTGTTTCGCGGCATCGACCGCAAGGGTCGTTTTACCGAACGTATGACAGATAAGACCTTCTACAACATCATCAAAAAACGCGCAAAAGAGGCAGGCTTTACCGCAGAGTTGTTTGGTGCCCATTCGCTTCGCTCAGGCTTTATCACCGAATGCGGTAGACGCGGCATTCCGCTTCAAGAAGCCATGAAGTTGTCGCTGCACAAAGATGTCAATACGGCTAACAAATACCACCAGGCCGGTGATCTGTCGATTAATCCGGCCGCGCGGCTGGCGAGCAAATAACCACTAGTGATGTTATACCATTATCGTGGATGTAGTAGCGAGCACAGCGCTTGTTTTAAAATTTCGATCATATTCGACCATAGCGCAAAGATAAAGAATTGTTATCAACGCTAATATAAGATAATGGTATAATATGCTAATAATGAAAAACCGCCCCCGAAGGAGCGGTAATAAATCAAACTAACGGAATAGCGTCAATAATTTCACCTTTGATTTTTTCGATACCGGGTAAGTCCATTTGACTATCGTCGATGTACTCAACCGGCTCGGCATAATCGGGTTCATCATCAACTTCTTGAACCGTCGTAGTGACCTGTGCAGCCGGAGCCGCTAGGGCCGGAGTGATGGTAAACTCAGCAGCCGAACGATTAACTTTCAATCGTCGTCGCTGAAGCTTTGCTTGGGCGCGTTTAGCTTTTTTCGACTCAAACATCTTGTAAACACTGACATCGAGAATCGAGCCGACTAAATACACACCTAGCACCGTACAGATGATCGCTACCGACTGCTGGTTTAAATGCCAATGGTAGACAGCGTTTTGATACAGCATGAAACAACCCATCACGACAATGATGGAGACAAGCACACGAGTTACCGGAGTCATCCGAGAACCCAATGTGTCCTTCTTTTCAGTTGCATCTATTTCATCTGAAGCGTCCAACTCAACTTGCGCAGGCTGAGTCTGTTCCTTTCTTGGCTTACTCATTTTTCTCTCCTGATTAAAATAAATGTCCTATAGGAGCCTGTAACAGGCTATATGTATAGAGAAAAAAGAGGGAAAAACGACCACCCTTCCCTATATCAAGATAATGGTATATTATCTCCTACAAGAGGATATGACCTATCATGAGCAAAAAAACCCTACCCATCACCGCACTGCGTGTCGAAATGCTACAGTCGTTCCAGGCATTACAGTCTGCGCTGGCGACCTTTATCAAGCTATTAAACAAGGATAGTGCCCTACCCGTCTGGCTGGGCGAGCCACCTCATGACCGCAAACGTGCTGCCGCCATGTTTCGCCAACTCGAGTACGTCGACGGCCAGGATCCTAAAGAATCGGTCACCCTACCCGGCTTAATCGCCTGTTCTGAGCCCACCATCGCCGCCGCAGAAACAGTCAACCAGGCTAAAGATCGTTTTCAAGCCGCCGTTCAGCAAGTTAAAAAACACAAAATGGACCGTCATGACCCGGAGTTAACCAAGGGCTTTGAAAAGCTCTTGCCTAAGCGCCCTAAGGACACCTCTGAGGCGCTTGAGCGGGCCGGATTGGCGCGTTTGCACTTACGACAGTGCTACCGGAAAATACCACTACTCGAAGTACGTCCAATCAAGGCGAGTTTCACCTGGGCTAATACCCGTGCCATTACCAAAATCACCAAAAAACAGGCTAAGGCGGCTTTATCCAAACTCCATCAAAGTGAAACGATCAAAGCGCAGTTGGATAAACTCAACGCACTGCCGGATGACGAGCCGCTGGCCCAGGTGCAGGACTTAGCACCGCACTTACGTGCTAACCTGGTCTTACCGGCAAAAGCAAAACGAGACGAACCTGGTAAGATGGCGGTTAAGCGTAAACAAGTAAAATCCTCGCTTCCTATGCTCTACCCCGCCAGCGCTAAAGAACCGTTGCCAGACCTACCGCCTTTAGGTATCCCTGAGAAAACAGGAAAAGATGCTTCACGATTACAACGTCTGGACACCCGATTGGATGCTGAACCCTACTTGCCCGCTATTCGTGTACACCGTTATTTAAGCTGATAGTCGCCGCATTTCACTATACAAGATTATCTTGTTGGGAGAACGGCATTATGACTAAATTAGAAATTGTGGACCGCCGGAAAAATGTGGTCATCCTCTGGATGTTGCTGGGCTTTTTTGGTGTACATCGCTTTTACGACAAATACCTGGCTTCGGGTCTATTGATGATGACGATCACTATGGCGCCCTTTACCTTGATATTATTTTCCATGAACATGGGATTGAACTCTTTAATCCAAGCCTTACCAATTATTGCTATCTTATGGGTAATTACTTTTGCCTGGTGGGCTATTGATGGGGTTTGGATTAAATGGCGTTACGATAGACTTGAGGCGCAGGCAGAGCTTTAGGCTTTTAATCTTTTAAATATAAAAAATCTTTTATAACCGATGACAACTACATCGGGACTAAAAAGAGACTAAGTAAAGACTAAAAAGAGACTATAAAAGACTAAAGCTCCGGTTTAACGTATAAAAGCTCATAAAAACAATAAGTTAGCTAGTCCACACAGCATCATAATGTACCCCTACTACGCTATTCGTGGTGGGTTATTACGGTAATCTTGTAAAGCTACTACGCAGCACATGTCACTTTGCTACGGCTAAATTGCGATGCTACTACGCACTAGATGTCGTGCTACTACGCTGGCTTGTGGATAACGGTGCCCATTGTGGATAACTGTGAGTTATTGCGCTAGTTCCATTCATTCTTAAAACCAACATCTGTTTAAAAAAATGACAACAGTCAAGAAATGTCACACTACTACGGTAACAAGAAAATCATTCAACACCCTCCCCTACTTTGCTCTTTAGTCTTACTAACTTATTGAAAAATAAAGATAAAAACTGCAAATGTCGCGCTACTACGAAGACCTATTTAGCCTAGAATTCTATCTTCTACGCTAAAAATGTCGCGGTACTACGAAAAAACAGATAGAAATGGAAGTACTTACTAACCTAAGAACATAGGGTTTAACACTGTTTTTATGAGAAAAGCACAAAAAGAGCTAATTAAGCGAACTACGAATGTTTCCGCCTTTCTTGTGTGAAATGTCGCGATACTACGATACGTTTTTACGCCGCCAAAACTCTAACACAAAGGGCTTAGCTTTTCCGGTACCGGTAATTTCAAAGTCACACCAATCATGTTCATCACGCAGTTTTAGCATGATGGTTTCAACGCGTTTTTTGATGCGGCTTCGGTTACCGTGCCAGTGAATTAGGTCGGCAATATACTCAAGCTCCTTCTTGTAGTGGTTGCCTTGGGTCGATAAGAAACGGTGAAGAGCAATACCGTTATAATTGCGCTTAAAGGATTTACGGATTTTCCAATTGTAGTAAGTAGCATGGTCTTTTAGCCATCGGACGATAACTGGTGAAAATTGCGCAAAGATCAGTCCATCTTCATCATAACTTTTCCAACGAATATCGACCAAACGAATAACCCCGCCTTCCCAGGACTCACCTAGGTAGCGCTCATGCTTACGTTCTTCCAGTTCAATCCCAATGTGTGCCAGGCGTTTTATCGTTTTACGTAACTTGGTGTAATTTTCCCCACCTTTGGTCAACCCCAATTCTTCAAGAATCTGGGATTCGGTAGCGATTAATACTTGAACGGCCACCCTACCCTCTTCGTCTCTGAGCCAATGACTGTGTTCAATAGGTATGGGCAGTTTTTCACTTTTACCAATTAAGCGTCGATCCGATAAGCGTATCATTGCCAGTAGAACATCCTCATCCTCAATCGTGGCCGTTGGTCCGAAACGCCTACCCTTCCCAAACGGCGTATCAAATGGGAATGCCATATCACTATCGAGCAAGTTAACCTGCTCCTTCGAGGGAATTGGAATGAAAATCGGCAGACGCGCCAACAGTGTCGGGATGCGATTTTTATCGTCGACGGGAAATCCGGAAAACAAACCCAGCTGTTCAGCCTTTAATAATTTATCTCCGGCTTCTTTAACCAGGTGTCGGCCAATGCCTTTTGATTTACGCTTATCGCTAACAGCAGGTACTTGTTCGATTTCTTGCTTTAACATCGCCAAGTCTTCTGAATTTAGCAATGGACCCCCTGCTTCCATACCATGTCCTGCGGATTCCTTTTTTAATTGATCAAGCTCTTCTTGTTGTTCTTTAATGCTTCTGGCCCGTTCTTGCCAAGCGATCATTGTATCGTTAAACGGCACATCCCCCTCCTCTGCACAATAAGTTGTGCTACTATTTTGGTTACACTACTACCTATTGTGTTTCTTTTTCCTTTACCAGTTTCCTGAAAACGTAGAATAAAAGCAAGAACTTGTCAATATAAGGGTACAACCTTTAATTTTTAACAAGTATACTTCTATTATCTTCACTACCACAAGGAGAACTACCCCGATGTCTACTGGATTGCAGATGATCCATGAATTAGTGGAACGGACTAAAGGCATACGCCGCGCTATGCACAGCCTATCCATTGAGCCCAACCAAGCTAAAACGATAGATAAACGCTACACAATGAAACAAGCAGAGACCATGGTAGGCCGCTCATATCAAGCGATACGTGACGCTGAAAACAACGGAAAAGTACCAAAGCCCGATATGGGTCCAAATAACCGTCGACTGGGCTTTACGCTTGAGCAGATCAATCGGCTGCGTGATCATTTTGGTACCCGTCCACGCCGCGAAGACAATGAAGACCCGATTATTATGGCCGTACAGAACTTTAAAGGCGGTGTCGGTAAAAGCACGGTAGCCGTACACTTAGCCGAATACTTGGCTCAATCGGGTTACCGGGTCCTACTGATTGACTGCGACTCCCAGGCCTCTACAACAGCGACTTTTGGTATTTTACCGGATGATGAGCTCGAAGAAGAGGATACTTTACAGCCTTTTTTCTACGGTGACGAAGAGTCTATTGAGTATGCTATCCGTAAAACCTACTGGAATGGGCTTGATCTTATTCCTTCGAACCTGCATTTATATACCGCCGAATATCGTATGGCAGAAGGGGATTGGCGTCCCGAGATGTTGCTTACGTTACGAGATGGCATCGACCAGATCAAAGACAATTACGACGTCATTGTGATAGATCCTCCACCTGCGCTGGGTTTTATCAGTCTGAATGTACTCAGTGCCGCCAATGCCCTGGTAATTCCCATGCCACCTGGTATGTACGATTTTTATTCCACCATTTCATTTCTAACAATGCTGGAGAAAATGCTCGAAGCGTTATCTGAAACTATTGGTGTTGACGGGTTTAAATTTATTAA
>Ga0180436_10003832_pt1 | contig 13683 bp, 11 predicted proteins | sample SS_ome_2_FD_132434 | JGI IMG/M metagenome (GOLD analysis project Ga0180436, IMG submission 132434) | Hypersaline lake sediment archaeal communities from the Salton Sea, California, USA - SS_3_S_2 metaG | ecosystem: Environmental > Aquatic > Non-marine Saline and Alkaline > Hypersaline >...
AGCATATCGAGGTCATCGGCAGCGAACTGACCGGTACATCGGTAACCATCGAAAAGCTGCGTATAAAGCCGGTGCGCGGTGCCGGCGCCATAGAGGGGTTTCGGATTGCAAACCCGGGTGGTTTTGTGGCCAAAAATGCGTTCAGTTTTGAAAAAATTCTGCTCAATATCGGCCTGGTCTCAACGCTTACAGGCGATCCGGTTGTGCTCGACGAGGTTGTTGTCGCGTACCCGGTTCTCAATTTTGAAAGAGATGCAGCCGGTCTTTCGAACCTCTCGCAAATTTATCAGCAGGTGGAGAAACGGCGGGAACAGGCAGACACGAAGTCGGAAGAAGAATCCGGTGAGAAGATCCGCCTGAAGGTCAAAGCCCTGAAACTCGAAGGCATTACGCTCAATGTCCGCTTGCCCGATGGCAGCAGTCGCTCGGCTATCCTGCCTCCAGTGGTGCTGGAAGACATCGGTGGGGAAACGGGCATATCTCCTGCGCTGTTCAGCATGACCGTGGCCGGGGTGATGACCGGAGAGATTCTCAAGCAGGCGATCGCGCGTGAGCTGATCGAGCGCTCCGGCAATATCAAGGCGGCCCTGGCGACAGACAACCTGATGGCGCTGATCTCCTACCGCTTAACCCTGACGCCGGAAATAGAAGCGCGAGTCAGGCCGATCGTCGATGAATTGAGCCGGGCCCTGATCGCGACAATAGACGGCTGGGTCGAAAAAGGGCATGTCGATCTGGCGGAACTGGAAGAGCAATTCACCCCCATCCTTCAGACATTCGAACAGCGGCTGCAGGATATACTCGAGGGTGAACAATTCGCCGAGATAAGAGCACGGCTGCCGGAAATCAAAAACAACGCGATCGAGGTACTGCGCTGCCTCGTTGCAGGAAAAATTGCCGAACAGCTGGATTTAGCCCCCGAGCAGGTCCAGGAACTGTTGCCGATATTCCACGATTACGTAGCGCGGGTCAGTGCGCTGCTGGCGGATTTTGTGTCCGAACCCGACATGGGAAAAGAGGCGTTTATTGACGCATTTGAGGAGCTCGGCCAAGAGGTGATCGAACGGCTGTCCGGGTATTTGAGCGCTGAGCAGGTTGAAGCATTCAGGGCCATGAGCCTGGAGCTCATGCAGCGCATCGAAACGGTTCTCGAACGCTACCGTCAAAGAGCGCCGCGCAGGGACTACGGGTCAAATCCGAAATAGTGCGAGATAAAATCATCGATTCCTTCATGCTCGAATTGTTCCGGGTTCCACGGTTCTGGCGAAAGAATGTAGCGGTATGAAGGATCCAGAATATAGGCGTCGCCGGCGTAGATGTTGTTTTCAGTGTGGATCTCAACCGGCCTGCGCTTGTAATAGCTGCCTTCAAACGCATCCAGGCGGGCAAGGTCAGCCTGGTCGATGTTGAGATACAGGACCCCGTCAACCGACGATGTCAGCTTCCCGGGAATGATTGCCGGATAATGTTCGTTGCAGATACACCTCCGCTCAAATCCGTAAAGTACTCCCGGCACACGCTCGTATGCCCCTGCAACAAGGCTTGCCCAGACCCGGTCATACATCAGTGAGCCGTAGGCAAAGATGTGAACCATAACCTGTGTGTTTAGGTACTTACTAGTGTTTTCAGGTAGTTGCTTGTTGCTTATTGATGAATACAGGCGAATTCAGACCGACATGCTGCTGCGTCTGGCGGGTAAACGTGGTGCAATAAGCAAATATCTGCTTTCCGGTAACCGATTTTAACCTGAAATGTCAATGTTGGGTAAAATAATTGAGCCGGATCGACGATTTTTGTTCAAGGTGACAAAAAATGTCAGTGGTTCGCATGGGGCGGTGAAAACCTGGAGCGGCGCCGCAGCCGCCTGCCTGGTAAATCAAGGGCGTAAAATCATCGACCGGTAAGACCTGGTAACAATTTGTAACCAGCACCGTGATGTTTTTAATTTATTTACAAAAACTGGATCGATTTTTGAATGCAGGATAGCAAATTCTTACCGTACGACCTGCAGATATTTCGACTCAGGAGCGGCAGGATGCTCTTCAGAGGATAGATATGATCGGAAAGTTTTCGATTACCAGATGGTTCGGTGCCTCGGTAAAGAACGGACGCTATCGGGTGTTTGACTATGGAAATGGAGAAGGCAGGAACATGAGCAATGAAATCACGCTGGAAAGAATCAAGGACCTTATCCTTGAGGCGTATGCTCAAGTGGATCTTTTGAAACGCGAGGAGCTCCTGGTAAAAGCGGAAAGTCTGGAGGAGCAGCTGCTGGCGCTCTACAGAAAAAAAGGACTGTCGCTGACCGCCACCAATATTGCCCACTCTCTAAAAGCCCACAGGAAAATTCAGCGAAAACGCTCATAAAGCGTCTGCGATCCCTGGTTCCACAGACGATTAAATCCAACACGGTGTTGTAACTGTGGTCGATTTGTTGTATACATCTCGTCCTTGGAATTTGAGGATTTGAGTCAGCACTAATCGGGTTCCCTCACCCCGACAAACAAAAAGGATCATCCGATGTTTTCATTTTCACCCACGCACATGAGGCGTGCGCTTGTTATCCTGGTTGTTTTTCATATCACGGTAATTGCCGCCAGCAACTACCTCGTGCAGATCCCATTTGAAGTTTTCGGGATCCTGACCACCTGGGGAACCTTCAGTTTTCCGTTTGTTTATCTGGCCACCGACCTGACGGTGCGGATTTTCGGCCAGGAAGCCGCGCGCAAAATTATCTTTTTCACAATGTTCCCTGCTTTGCTTGCATCGTATCTGGTATCGATCCTGTTTTTCGAGGGGACGTTCCAGGGAATAGGGGGATTAATTGATTTCAACCGGTTCGTTTTCAGGATCGCGTTCGCGAGTTTTGTCGCGTACCTGTTCGGCCAGTTGCTGGATATAAAAGTCTTTTCATATTTGCGCAAAAACCGCAGGTGGTGGGTTGCGCCGTCCGCCTCGACGATTCTCGGCAACCTGCTCGATACGATAATTTTTTATGGCGTGGCGTTTCACGCCGGTTCTGACCAATTCATGGCCCGGCACTGGCCCGAGATTGCTGCGGCGGATTATCTCTTTAAGATCGTCGTCAGCCTGCTGCTGTTCCTGCCGGCTTACGGGCTGTTGCTGAACGTTCTGACCGATGCGATGGTAAAGCGAAACAGCGTCGGGGAACCAGTTCAATAGCGCTCCTCGAGATATCGCTCTTTGATATACGAGAGGAAATAGCCCGGATTCGTTCCTTCACCGGTAGCCGTTCGCATGAGCTCCTGGGATTCGAGGAGCCTGCCGCAGGACCAGATGCGGTCGTGCAGCCACTGCCTGATCTCACCGACGCTGCCGGTTCCGAGCAGGTCCTGCCAGTCGGTGCGTTTGCGCTTGAATGCGGCGAATATCTGCGCACTGTTCAGCGCCCCCAGCGTATAGGCGGGAAAATAGCCGAAAGATCCGTCCGTCCAGTGGATATCCTGCAAGCAGCCGTCCCGGTAATTTCCAGCGGTGGACAATCCAAGATACGTCATCATGCCGTTGTTCCATGCTTCAGGAAGATGTTCAGGCTCCATGGTACCGTTGATCAGGGCGGATTCGATTTCATAGCGTATGATGACGTGCAGCGGATAACTGACTTCGTCTGCCTCAACACGGATAAACGTCGGTTTGACTTCGATACCGTTCAGCCAGATCCGGTCGCAGTCGAACCGTCTGCTCCGGTCAAGGTGTTCATGGATAACCGGGGTGAAGTGACGCATGAAGGGCCTGGACAGGAAAATCAGCTTTTCAAACATCAGGCTCTGGCTTTCATGGATGGACATATTACGCGCCTGGCCGACGGGAAGACTTTTCCATGCTAGCGGGAGGCCGCTCTCGTAGGCCGCATGACCGGTTTCATGCGCCGTTGCCTTGAGTGCATCGATAAAATCGTTGTCGCGGAATCTCGACGTGATACGCTGATCACCGTGATCACCGGTACTGAATGGGTGCGAACTCTCGTCAATGCGTCCGCGCTTCAGGTCGAGTCCGAGTTTTTCCGCCAGGCTGCGGTTGAGGCGTTTCTGGGCGTCGATGGAAAACGGCCCGGCCAGCGGGCTGATCCTGCCTGCCTGCTTTTCCATCACCGCACCGATCAGATCTGGTAGCTCGGTTTTGAGCGTGGCGAAGATCTCGGAAATCATCGAGCTTGAATCGCCGCAGCAATACAGGTCGAGCATCGCATCGTAGGGAGTTGGGAACTGTCCGGAATTGCAAGCCTGCCGCGCCTGTGCTTCTTCCCGGGCGAGGGATACCACTTCCTTGAAATTGTGCAGAAATCCGGGCCAGTCGTTGTCCGCTCTCTGGCTTTGCCACGCATGCTCGCACCTGGATCCGGCGAGTGATTTCGCTTTGACGAGTTCGGCCGGGATGCAGGTCGCCCATCGGTATTCCCGCCTCATTTCGGCGATACTCCGCTTCTGCTCGGGCGGGTGCTTTTCCGTTTCGACCTGCTCCAGCAATTCCCCGATAGCCGGATCGGTGAGTGATTCATGATAGAGCGTGCTGAGCTCGGCAATCGACTCAGAACGTGACTCGTTGCCTCCCGGCGGCATCATTACGAGCTGATCCCAGTGCAGAAAAGTCAATGCATGTCTGATTTGATGGAGGCGCGTGAAGTGCTGGGCCAGTTGTTCGTATGCTTGGGACATGTTCACTCCCCTCTGTTGATCTTCAAAAACACTTCAACCACAGTATGCATTGATACCTGAAGCGCAAAAAGAAAGAAGCCTCCTCCTGCCAGACAGAGGGCGGGAAGAGGCTTCGTGGAGGAGTTTGTTGAACGGCGTTTATATTGCTTCTTTTCCCTGCTCGCCGGTTCTGATTCTCATCACATTTTCCACAGGGAATACGAATATTTTGCCGTCACCGATTTTGCCGGTGTTTGCGGCCTCGCGGATGGCGGTTACAACTTTTTCCACGAGGGGCGAATCGATAACGAGCTCCACTTTGATTTTCGGGTTGAATTCCACTTTGTATTCAGCACCCCGGTACACTTCGGTATGTCCTTTCTGGCGACCGTATCCTTTTACTTCTGCAATGGTCATTCCGGTGATGCCGAGCTCGGTGAGGGCTTCCTTCACCTCCTCGAGCTTGAATGGCTTGATGATTGCTTCGACTTTTTTCATCGTATCTCCTCCTGTTTATCAGTCTTTATTGAATTCGGGATAGGCGTCGAGGCCGCATTCGGCGATATCGCATCCTTCGAGTTCTTCTTCTTCGCTGATGCGGATACCGATAACTGCTTTAATGATGCCCCAGGTCACGAGACTCGCGCAGAATACCCAGGCGAAGATTACGGCGGCGCCAATGATCTGGGCGCCGAATGAGGCGTCGCTGTTTGACAGCGGAACCGCGAGCAGGCCCCAGATGCCGACCACACCGTGAACCGAGATGGCACCGACCGGGTCGTCAATTTTAGCCTTGTCGATGAAAACGATGGCGGTGACCACGATGAGGCCGCCGATTACACCGATAATCGTGGCGAGGAACGGACTCGGGGCCAGCGGTTCAGCGGTGATTGCCACGAGGCCGGCGAGGGCGCCGTTCAGGGTCATGGTGAGATCAGCTTTACCGAACCAGATCCGGGAGAGGATCAGCGCGGCAACGACGCCGCCGGCAGCGGCCGTATTGGTGTTGACGAATATCATGGCCACCGCGTTTGCTTCTTCGATGTTGCTGATGATCAGTTCGGAGCCGCCGTTGAAGCCGAACCAGCCGAGCCACAGGATGAAGGTCCCAAGTGTAGCCAGCGGCAGGTTAGCTCCGGGAATGGCGTTAATGCGGCCGTTAACGTATTTACCCTTGCGCGGTCCAAGCAGCAGCACCCCGGCAATCGCGGCGGATGCGCCGCAGAGATGCACGACACCGGATCCGGCAAAATCGGAGAAACCGAGCGCGTCGAGGAAGCCGCCGCCCCATTTCCAGTAACCCTGGACCGGGTAGATAAAACCGGTGAGGACGATGCAGAAGATTACGAAGGCCCACAGTTTCATACGCTCGGCGACTGCGCCGGAAACGATGGACATTGCGGTTGCCACGAAGACAACCTGGAAGAAAAAGTCGGAAAGGCCGGAGTAATAGATTTCGCCGTTGCTGGCCAGGACATCTGCTGTCGTGTTGTCCGCACCAATCAGAAAACTCAGCCCGGGGATAACGCCGTTGGGTCCGCCGCCGTACATGATGTTATATCCCACCAGCATGTACATGATACAGGCGATAGAATAGAGGGCGACGTTCTTGGTTAATATCGTAACGGTGTTTTTACTCCGCACGAGCCCGGCCTCTAGCATCGTAAAGCCCGCGGCCATCCACATGACCAGAGCGCCGGTTACGAGGAAATAAAAAGTGTCGAGAGCGTAGGCCAGGTTGATTACCTGGTCGCCGATTTCGTCGGCCATAGCCGGAAAGGCGACCGCTACTACGGCAAGAAATACTGCACCGCTCCAGTAAGTTTTGGGTTTCATCTTCATTGGTATGTCCACGTTCAATCCTCCTTGTGATTGTGTATCGTTCTGAAGCCGGGCTTGAAAACGAAGGTTAAGATTTAGGCTTTGGTTATCATTTACAATTTCTGTGCCAAGTTCTTTTTAATTTTAATAATAGTAATAATAACAGTATTATGAGCTGATTAAGATAGACCTTCTTTAGAACGCTAATACCTGAAAATAATAACAATAAAGTTATATGAAAAAACTAAATATTACAAAAATGAAAATAAATAAAAAGGTTTTGTCCCTTTTTCTCTTTTTTGTTGCGCTGTATTTTCGGGTCAGAGACAGGTGCGTTGACTGGGCTCAATCAATCGAAACGGTCCAAGCTGTTTTCAGGCGATTGCCGACCTGGTGCCGGGCAGTTGTATACGCGGTCTGTTCTTCTCTGAACCCAATCGTTCCGGCGTGGGGGGCGTCGATTTACTTTCTCTCTAGTATTTCCGGAGAATTTCCAAGACCATGCGATTTATTTTCGTACCGAAAGGTCAAGTCACTGGAGAACGTGGAATAAAACGTCTGCTGGTGGGGTTCTCCCAAGAAATGGAAGGAGAATTGAAACGGAAGCCTGACGGCATATTACAAAATTGTCAGACCGGTGTGCGGTGGGATTTGCTCCATGCTGGGCTGGGCAGTACAAACGTGCAGTGGAACGGGAAGAATAGGGGCTCAGGCCAGAAATTTCTCAATACCGCTGTAGAGAAAATATCCGGAGAACACCACGAGAAACGAAGCGCAACCGGCGATGAGTACGCGGTAAAACCGATCGGTAAAAAAATTACGGCCTTTGGCGACGCCGAAGGAGACCAGGCTGTACCACACAAAATCCGCCAGGATATGGCCGATGAAAAAGACGATTACGCCGGTTATGCCAAATTTTACCGAGTATACGATATAACCGATGCCGATGGTTGCCCACCAGATGAACCAGTAAGGGTTGGCGAGGCTGAGCAGGATACCGGTGGTGACCAGGCTTTTTCGCTTTTTCGTGGTTTGATCGAATTTGAGAGACAGGTGCGGCAGTTCCCTGAACATGCCGAAAGCCATCCACAACAGGATCATTCCCCCGATGAGGGAAACGAGGATGAAGACATCGTCCCTGGTGAAGAACGGGGCGAGCCCCGCCAGCAGCGCACATACCAGAACTAGCTCCAGAATCGCGTGACCGCACATCATCAGCGGACCTGCTTTGGCACCCTGTCGCGCACTTTCACTCACCGTTACGGTCAGAACCGGTCCGGGCATCAGGGCACCTGACAGAGCGATCACGAAAGACGTGGCGAATATGGTGACGAGGGTAAACGACATGGGGTCCCTTTGAAAATCTTGATCTCAGGAAGTACTTCTATACCAGATAAGGCAGCAATTCTGCAACCACGGCGAAGCCACTTCTACCATAACCAGTGTTCCCGAATGATGCGGTGATTATTTGCTTTTGCACCCGGTCGGCACTACATGTAACAACGAAATGATGCAAAACTATTGGATTCGGGCAAACCAAAATCGGAGAATATATCATGAAATCGACGAAAAAATCCCTGCAGCTGTTGATTGGTATCCTCATGACCTCACTACTGTTTGCCGTACAGGCGTCGGCGATCGAATCGGAAGAGATCATGGCGGAACTGGAAAAGACGATGCAACTCACCAAAGAGCAATGGGAAGCGTTAAAGCCGGTGATCGATGAAAAAAGCGAGGATTTAAAAAAGGGCATGAGTGAACAGGTCGACAAAGGTTTCGCCGAACTGGAAAGGCTTTCCAAGCAATTTGAGGAAATGTCCAAGGATGCCGAGAAAAAATTCAACGAGATCATGACCAGCGAAGAAGCGATGAAAATGAGGCAGAAGCTCGCGGAAATCGACAGGGAGGCCCTGCAGAAGGCCACGGATAACATGGTCGCCAATCTCGAAGAACTGCTTGCATTGACCGAAGAGCAGGCGCAGAAAATCGAACCGATGCTGAAAGAGAGCTTCGCTGATATCAGCGTGATGCTGAAGGATTTTGCCGAGGAGGGAAGTAAAGACTGGAACGAGTTCAAGAAAGACTTCGAGAAGGTGACCAAAGATCTTTACAACAAGGTTGAGGAAACCCTCGATAAAGATCAGATGGAAAAGCTCGAAGAGTATAACGAAGAACAGGAGGCGAAGATAGAAAGAATACTGTTCAAAGCATAACTGGGTGCCGCTACAGGCAATCGACCGTCGCTGCCCATTTTCCGGTTTTCACCTGTTCGTATTTTTCCGCAAAGAGCCGATCGCTGTCATACAGCGTATTCGTTTTCTGGCGATCCAGAAATTTGGCATGCTGGCTCGGGCCGCCGTTATACATGGCGTACACCATCCGGGCAAGTGTGCCGGGTCGCTTCAGGAGGTCGTTTCCGTATTTACCGAGCGCATATTTCTGCAGGTACAGATCGGCAATCTCACACCCCGCGCTCGCATTGTATTTAATATCCCAGCGCAAACGCTGCGTGTCGTATATACCGCGCCACACCCGTTCGTTGACCTGCATCAGGCCGACTGAGCTCTGGTTGTACGAAAGCAGGTAGGTGAGTTTGTTGTCTTTCACGACGAACTGCCTGAAGCAGCTCTCCTGCCATGCAATTGCCGGAATGAGCCGTTGGTAAAACGAGGCGATCGATTTTGACAGATCTCTTCTGATCGCCAGCGAAGTTACCGCAAAATCGAGCTCTTTGCCGACCCGTGAGAGATATTTTTTATGTTCTGTTTTAGGCGGCTGCCACCGTTTTATTTCGGAAAATGAGGGCAGCGGGGCGGCGTGAAGCTCTGGCAGCAGAAAATGTTCCAGTTTCATTAACACATCATAAAAACCGGTTGGATCACCCACCGCCGGTTCGGCGGGACCGCGCTCAGGGCCGGTTTGGTCGGGATACGCATCAAAAAGCCGCTGCAGCGTTCCGTCGATATCCGGCTTGTATTCAAGATCGACCGATTCACCGCCAAGCATTTTCGCAAGCCGTACCAGGCCGTCGCGGCTGATTTCGATGCCAAAGGCAGGTCCGAGATCGTCGAGGATCATCAGCGCATCGACGGCCGTGAAAAACGACAGGTAGCCGAGTCTGCTGTGGGCCGGATTATCCAGCAGGTGTTTGCGAAACATTCCGGAGAGTTCTCGCCATCCCCTGATAAACTGGTCACGGACGAAATCGTTTCCCGCTTCGGGATCGTTTATTTTGGAAACGAACTCGTAGCGGGTCTCGAGCAGCAGGCCCACCAGCTGCTGTTTTTCATCTTCGCTTAACGGCTTATCGGCAAGAAACGAAATCAGGAAGACAAGCAGGGAATCCCAGGTTTCCCACAGGTCTAAAAACGCCTCCAGTTCCTGATCCGAGAGCGGTTCAAAAGACGACTCCCGTTCCACCTGCGCAATTTCGAACGCCTCGGCCAGCAGCGTGATGCGGACACCGTTTTCGGCGATGTCGATGGTACCGGGTCTGATGCTGTCCAGCAGTTGTTCGGCCTGCTGCCTTGCCTCGACAGTGAACATCGGCAGGATGAACTGTTTGAGATCCTGAATCGGCGGATCCAGCTTGATCGAGAAATCGCTGAAATATCCTTTTACCACCGGCAGCAGTTGATCCCAGACCAGCGAAAAAGTTTCGATCACTTCCCCTTCGGCGTTTATGAGTGTGGTGTCAACCGGTTCGAAGCTCAGTTCCCAGGTGCCGGGGTCGAGGCGCGGGATTTGTGAAACCAGCAGAGATCCGCTCCACTGGTACGGCATCAGGCAGTTTCCGGCGATCGGTGTGCCGGCGTGTAAGGCTACATCAGCGGTAAAATGAACGATGCCGTCGCCTCCCGAAACTTCGGGACTCGACAGCTTCAGGGTGATACAGCCGTCCGCTTCGTCGACCACCTGGGCAGACTGGCCGGGATCGGTAAAGGAGGTCTGCATGATCAGGGCCTGGATGAACGGGTAGTCGAGCTGCAATGGTATCGATACTGATTTAGTGAAGCCGGGAAAGGGTTTCAGTACGAGCAGAAAAAGGAGCGTCGCCAGAAAAGTGATGCGTATCATGGGCCACCGGTTGCCATAGATGAGTGGGAGGGGATAGCGGAAATCATACCAGCAGAAGTGGCCGTTTCCTAGAAAAGATTGAAAGGCTGTTGAAGATAAAAAACAACGACGCCTGTAATTCTGGATGGCGCAGGTACCGCCGTACCAGAATACAGGCGTCGTTCTACCCGTCAGCCAGCCTTTCGGACCGGAAAATGACAGGCAGGGGAGGAGGCTTGAGCATCAGGCGTCGCCGAATTCCTTCATGATCGACTCCAGCACGTCCTCAGACATCTTGTAGCTGTGCTCCTCGCCGGGGAACTTGCCGGTGAGGACTTCTTCTTTATACAGCTTGAACGTTTCGATCATCACTTCACCGAATTTCTGGTACTGTTTGGCAAAGGACGGGGTAAAGTCGTCATACATGCCGAGGACGTCGGGGGTGACGAGCAGCTGTCCGGAGCAGGAAGGTCCGCCGCCGATGCTGATTGTCGGGACCTCCAGCTTGTTGGTTACATATTCCGAAAGTTTCGCCGGGACGGCCTCAAAGATGATCGCGAATACGCCGGCTTCCTGGAGCGCCAGGGCCTCGGAGACAACCTTGCGGGCCGACTCAATGTCCCTGCCCTGGGCTTTCAATCCGCCGAGAGCGCCGACGGCCTGAGGATGCAGTCCGACGTGGCCGACCACCGGGATACCCATCTGCACAATGGCCCTGGTTTTTTCAATATGCCCTGGGGTGGCCTCGAACTTCACGCCGTCGACGTTTGCTTCGGTGACGAACCGGGCTGCGTTCTTCATCGTGTCTTCGACGCCGTACTGGAAGGACCCGAACGGCATATCGGCGATAACCATCGTGCGATCGCAGGCCCGGGCGACGGCGGCGCAATGCAGAACCATCATGTCCATGGTCGCGGTCAGCGTGTTCGGGTGTCCGTGCACGACCATCGCACAGGAATCGCCGACGAGAATCATGTCGATGCCGGCGTCGTTGACTTTTTTGGCGGTCGGGAAATCGTAGGCGGTGAGCATCGTGATGGTTTCATTGTTGTCGCGCATCGCCTGAATGGTTTTAACGGTGTGCTTCATAGCGTATTCTCCTTTTGCTGTGGTTGTACTCTTTTTATGATTTTATTTTTTTCTGTATCTGAGCGAGGGCATCGTCTTCGCCGACATTGCCGGGAAAAACGATATAGGTGGTGCCGGGATATCTGGTTTCGTCACCGCAGCGCCAGGCCGGAACGCCGGGAAGCGCCTGGCCGATGACCATCGCTCTCTTAATGCCGAGGGCTTTCGTCGCGATGTCGCTCGACGTGATACCGCCCTTGGCGACGAGATAGCGCGGCTGCACGGAAATATCGGTTACAATTTCAACGAGGCTGTCGGAAACGGCCTGGCCGATTTTCAGGCTTGATTCGGCATCGGAGCCGGTTACCAATGAGCGGCTCGTGAAAATGGCGGCGTCCATGCCGGCGGCAATAACCTGCTCGGCGCGGGCGGCAACGCGGGCGATTTCGCGGGCGCGTCTGGTCTCTTCGAGCAGTTCTGAAACCTGCACCTCGATCTGTTCGATATCGGTGAGTTCGAAAAGTTTGGCAACCTGGCTGGTGGTTTTAGGAACGTACGAACCGATGACGAACAGGCCGCCGTTAGCGCTGTCGCTGACGAGCTCGTGGCCGGGCAGCAGACCGCTGTCGGCATCGATACCGATGCGGGTGCGAACGAACGATGCCGCCGAACGATACAGGAACTCATATCCTTCCCTTTCCACGGTGAGCAGCGCCGTGACGATCACTTCCATATCCCGGTAGCAAGCGGCATTGACGAAGCAGGCGGTCCCAGGAGCAACGCCGCGGAAAATCTCGGCTACGCGGTCCGGCCCGCCGTTTCTGATAGCGTCGATACTGACCCCGGTGACCTGGTGGGCGGCGATGGCGCCGCCGGTTTTTTCTTCGATATAGTCTTTCAGGTTGGAATGGCTGAAAGCGAACGCCGCATCCCGGGCAAACGGCGTTTGGGCTGCCGGAACGAGCTTGTCGCCTTCCCTGACGTAGTGAATATCGTTGACGGTGTAGCGGCCGCCTTCGAGAAAAAACGGAAGCACCAGATACGGTAGTTTCTCTTTGCCGAGCACGTGTGCACCGGCGGCGACTTCGGACGGAAAGTGCCCCCGCAGCGTCGAATCGCTTCTGCTGATAACGACGACCCGGATACCGGCCCGTTCCGAGGCCTGCTGCAGGTTCGTGCCGATCACGATCGCCAGCTCACGCGCTTTCGGCTCGGTAAGACTCCTGCTGTTGGTGAGAATGTAGAAGGCCGGATACGGCCCTTTCAGTTCTTGCTCGAGTTCTTCGACCTGCCAGTGGGTAAGAACCGGGATGTCGCGCACCGTCTGGGTCCCGGTCGGATCGTCGTCGAGCACTACGACTTTGTACGGGGAGTCCTGCAGTTCCTGCTGGATTCGCGGCAGCAGACTTTCCCCCCACTCCGGCGGCAGGGTGTCGAGGTAAGCGATGTCAAGAATCGGATCAGCCATGTCGGGTCCCGTCTATTTAATGGAGAAGATGTGTTGTTCTATGAATTTCCAGGTTTCGATATAGTCGCCGGCGCCCATCAAAGACTCGAGTCTATCGAGATCGATACGGTCAAGCAGGTCCCAGATTTTCTGCGTGAGCCTGCTGTTTGCCTCAAACGTGCCCTTGATGTCCCACCGGGTCGGGGAAGTATCGGAGGTGAAATAGTCGTCGTAATTATATTTTTTCAGGTAGTAGAGAAATTCGACGTAATCGAGGAAGTGCTTTGTACCGCAGAAATAATCCCAGTCCCACTTGCCGTCGTTGTCGTTGATGTGGATGTAGTATGTAAACGGGCTCGCTTCGAGCAGCGACACTGCTTCGGCCGGATTTTCGTTGCCGTACATCGAATGGCCGAAATCAAGCGTTACCCCCATTTCGTTGATCTTGATGTCGTTGAGCAGGCACAGCGCTTTGGCGGCCGTGTCGACATAGCAGCGGCCCCTCGTTTCGCTCGGCTTGTATTCGATATAGAGGGGAATTTCCCGGCGGTAATCGCCGGCCTCTGAAAACGTTTCGATCAGGTGTTTCCAGGCCCGTGCGTAGTCGCTCTGGAAGGAAAACTCATAGCCGTCTCC
>Ga0180436_10003835_pt1 | contig 13672 bp, 13 predicted proteins | sample SS_ome_2_FD_132434 | JGI IMG/M metagenome (GOLD analysis project Ga0180436, IMG submission 132434) | Hypersaline lake sediment archaeal communities from the Salton Sea, California, USA - SS_3_S_2 metaG | ecosystem: Environmental > Aquatic > Non-marine Saline and Alkaline > Hypersaline >...
CGAACTCAACTTCAGTGATCGAAAAACCAAGCCAATATACATGTCGGAAAAAGGTTTGTCAAACTGTTTTTTACATCATTTTAAAATTAACTTGTGGTATTTTTTTTTGCCGGCGCGAAGCAGGATCTCTCCATGAACCAGTTCAGCCTTGTCAATGCGTTGATCCACTCCTGATACCCGGATTCCGTTCACATATGCACCACCCTGCTGAACCAGACGCCGGGCATCTGACTTTGAAGAACACAGACCGGTCCGGGCAAACAGATCAATTACCAGATTATCCGCCACTATGGCGGCGGCATCGATCGGCGTTGCCGGAACCGCCTCATCCGCTGCAGGAGAATGAATCCCCCGTGGGATTGTTGCACCGGGCAAAAGGTTTTCAGGTACCTCGACGGCACCGAAAACGGATGCCGCTGCCTTTAATGCGTTACGGGCCTCGGGTTCTCCATGGGCAATTTTTGTGGCTTCATACGCCAGAATGGTTTTGGCCTTGTTCAGGTCAGCCCCTTCCAGGGTTTTGACCAGTTCAATTTCATGCATGGGCAGAAACGTGAATAACGCCAGAAATCTTGTCACATCCGCATCATCACAGTTGACCCAGAACTGATAATAATCATATGGCGAAAATCGATCCGGATCCAGCCACACAGCACCTTTGTGGGTTTTTCCCATCTTGATGCCCGAGGCGGTGGTGATCAAGGGAAATGTTATTCCAAACGCCTGCTTGCCGAGCGTCCTGCGAATCAGGTCGATCCCGGCCACTATGTTACCCCATTGATCACTGCCCCCCATCTGTAGCAATGTATCGTAATCCTGGGCCAGTTTCATAAAATCATACGCCTGCAGCAGCATATAGTTGAATTCGATGAATGTCAGCCCTTCTTCCGATGCCATCCTTGCCTTGTAACTTTCCGCCTTGATCATCCGGTTAATGGAAAAATGACGGCCGATATCCCGCAGAAATGGGATATATTCCAGTTTTGTCAGCCACTGGGCATTGTCCAGCAGCAGGGCCTGATCGTTATCAAAGTCAAGGAACCTGGACAGCTGTGCCCGGATACCGGATTTGTTTTCGTCGATCTGCTTCTGGGTGATGATCTGGCGCATTTCTGTTTTTCCGGACGGATCTCCGATAAGACCGGTTCCGCCTCCCACCAGGGCAATGGGCCGATGCCCATTCCTCTGCATATGGGCCAGCGCCATGATACACACCAGGCTTCCCACATGAAGACTTTTGGCAGTCGGGTCAAATCCGATATAACAGGTGGCCCGGTTGGTTTCCAGATAATCTTCCAGTTCGGTGGTATGGGTCACCGCATCAACGAATCCACGCTCTTTCAACACAGATAATACACTCATGATTTCCCTGCTATTTTTTGGTATACTCCACCGCTCTGGTTTCTCTGATCACCACCACTTTGACCTGACCTGGAAATGTCAGATTTTCTTCAATCTGGCGGGCAATTTCTCTGGACAGCAGCACCGCATCCTCATCACTGATTTTTTCACTTTCCGTGATCACCCGTATTTCACGCCCTGCCTGGATGGCATAGGTGTTGATTACCCCGTCAAATGCATTGGCGATCTTTTCAAGATCTTCCAGGCGTTTGATGTAATTTTCAAGACTTTCCTTTCTGGCCCCCGGTCTGGCCCCGGACAAGGCGTCTGCGGCCTGAACAAGGTAATCATACACAGATGTAGGCAGTTGATCTTCATGATGGGCGGCAATGGCATTGACCACACAATCGAGCTCCCCATATTTCTTGGCCAGTTTGGCGCCGATAATGGCATGTGCGCCGTCCACTTCATGATCCACTGCCTTGCCGATATCATGAAGCAGGCCCATGCGCTTGGCCAGCTTGACATCCAGATTCAGTTCAGCTGCCATCACACCCGCCAGAAACGCCACCTCAAAAGAATGTTGAAGCACATTCTGTGCATAGGAGGTTCGAAATTTCAATTTGCCCAGCACCTTGATCAACTCCGGATTAATCCCATGAACCCCCAGATCGAATGCTGCCTGCTCGCCGGCTTCCTTGATGGCAAGATCCACTTCCTTTCCAGCCCGTTCCACCACATCTTCTATTCTGGCAGGATGAATCCGGCCGTCGGAAATGAGTTTCTCCAGAGAAAGCCGGGCCACTTCCCGTCGAACCGGATTGAAGCCTGACAAAATTACCGCTTCCGGGGTGTCGTCAATAATCAGATCTATGCCGGTGGCTGCCTCCAATGCCCGTATATTTCTACCTTCTCTGCCGATAATCCTGCCCTTCATTTCGTCGCCCGGCAGATGTACCACAGACACGGTTCTTTCCGCCACAAAATCCCCGGCATACCGCTGGATGGCGGTAGATATGATTTTTTTGGCTTCCTTGTCGGCCTGTTCCCTGGCTTCATTGGTAATTTTTTTCACCAGTTTGGCCCCTTCATGACGGGCTTCATCCTCCATGGCTTTGAGAAGCAATTCTCTGGCCTCCTCCAGTGTCAAACCAGAAATTTTTTCCAGTTCTCTCCGGGTCTCCTCCACCAAATTGTGATAATACGCTTCATTTTTGGAGACCGAATCCAGTTTTTCGCTTATTTCTGATTCTTTGCTTTGAAGTTCCGTCTCTTTTTGTACCAGAAGGTCTTCTGTTTGATCGAGTTTTTCGCTTTTTTTAGAAAGCCGGCGGGCCTCTTTCTTTAATTCGTCCCGGGTTTCCTGTGTTTCTGCATCAAAACTGCTCTTCATCTCTAAAAGCCGTGACTTGGCTTCCAGCTGGGCTTCTTTGATCAACGTATCCGCTTTAATCTCAGCCGCTTCTATAATCCGTCTTTGCTCTTCCTCAATATTGAATTTTTCCAGAGAAAATTGTTTCTTGAGCTTGAAGAAACCAACGACCCCCACCACCAACAACGCGACAATAATCAGAGAGAGTACCATTTCCATTCAACCGATCTCCTTCACAACATATAGGATTATCAACACCTTGTTTCAAGCGTGCTGCGTGTGTTTTCTTTCAACGGATTATAAAATGGAATGATACGTATAAGAGGCGGGACCGAAAAATGATTTGGGAAAAAACAGTTACCCCCGCAAATTGCCGTGTTGCTTTAAAGGCTTTGAACCATTGGTTCAAAAGTGGGCACCCAGGTAATACCTTCAGGCTTTTCCTTACTGACGAGGAATCTGCACACCAGTATCAGAGTGAGCTCCCTTTTCTATATGCGTTAGGACAAAGTCTATCATACAATCACGCACATTGCAGGGGTAGTATTGCTTATCACAATCCAACTGTTTTTCATTACAACCCTTTTTCGATTTTGTTCATCAAAGATGAAATTTTATTTTCCATATCTTTTTCAAGTTCAGCATGCTGTATCTTCAACTCATGAAAATCCTTGGACAGATTCATGGCCGCCAGGATCAGAATGGCCATTCTGTTTCTGGCTGAATTTTTATTTGGAACCATGTTTCCCGCTTCCTGGATATAATCAGTTAAATATTGGACCACCTTACTCGGATTTTTAACCTGATCATCAGGTTTGAATCTGAACTCTTCACCAAAAAGATCGATTTTAATAATTTCATCCAAATGAGACCCCTCTACTGAAACATCAATTCGGCCCTACATCTGTTCAGGCTCCTTACGACCGGGAAAAACTGTCCAGTTTCGTCAGAAGCCCTTCTATTTTAGACTGAATGATCGCCTCTTGTTCAGAAACATGCGCTTCTATCTGGATTTTTTCCTCCAGGTCTGATTCCAATTGCTTTATCCGCATACCCAGATCCTGATTTTCCATTTGTAAAGTCCGGCAGCGTTCCAGCAGTGTATCGACTTTTTTCTCGATATCATCAAACTTGCTATGTATCTGATCATTCCCCAATTTTATAATCCCATCCTGGTTAATTTGATCTCAGTATAGATCAAATCTTTTGTCAAAGTCAAGGCAATTCATTTTGCACGGAATCTGCCAGATTCCTTGTTTTTTCAAGATCATCCAGTGTATTTACCCCCATGATTCGATCAGGATGTTTCAACACTTTCACAGTGATTTTCTTATCACCTGAGCAGGCAATGCTTACCACATCCGTCAGGTAATACTCCGTCTGAAGATTGTCCGGCCTCAACCGATTCAGGGCACTGGATAAAAATCGACGGTCAAAACAATATATGCCTGTATTGATGCGCTGGATTTTTTTTTCATCATCACTGGCATCGGCCTCTTCCCGGATGGCGACAACCCGGTTGCACGAATCCTGAAGAACACGCCCGTATCCGGTCGGATTTTCCAGATCCGCTGCCAGGAGGGTCACTTGTGCGTGAGATGCCCGGTGGGTTGAAACCAGATCCGTCACGGTCTCAGACTGAATCAGCGGCACATCACCATACAGGACCACCACATCCCTGACATCCGGTGATAAACCGGGCAACGCACACTTCACCGCATCACCGGTCCCCAAAAGCTGGTGCTGCATGCTGAACTTTACTTGATAACAGCGGGCTACGGTCTGCTGCACGGTTTTCGCCTGATGTCCCACCACCACATGAATCCGCTCATCCGGCACCACCTGCCTTGCACAGGCAATCACGTGCAGAATCATGGGCTTACCTGCCACCTTGTGCAACACCTTGGGCAGATCTGATTTCATTCTGGACCCTTTACCCGCCGCCAGAACAATCACACTCAATGCATCCATTTTTATTCTCTTGTCTTCATGGGTCTGAATATGTTCAAACAAAAGGGGTGCCCCTCATTGGGTGCACCCCTTTCCCAAGCAAAAACAATGAAAAATAACCGTTTTGCTATTTACCGTATTGTGCCACTTTCAACCGGTGAATCGCCCGCCGCAGTGCCAGCTCTGCCCGCAAGAGATCGATGCCGGCAGCCCGGTTGGCCAGACGCTGCTCCGCCCGTTCTTTTGCAGCTTGCGCCCTGACCACATCGATATCCTGTGTACTCTCCGCAGATTCTGCCAGAATTGTGACCTTGTCCGGCAGGACTTCCGCAAAACCGCCATTTACGAACAGATGCTGTTCTTTGCCATTGGCATCGGTATATCGCAGCGTTCCCACTTTCAGGGATGTCAGAAACGTGGTGTGCCCTTTCAGGGCCCCGAACTCACCTTCCGAACCCGGTGCGACAACGGTATCAACCGCCTCGCTGACCACAGCTTTCTGTGGTGTCACCACTTCAAGCATCAGTTTTTCAGCCATGCGCCACCTCCGGGGGATTAATCAGATTTTGCCTTTTTAATGGCATCTTCAATGGAACCTACCATATAAAACGCATTTTCCGGAAGATCATCATGGTTGCCTTCGATAATTTCTTTAAATGATCTCACGGTATCTTCAACTTTTACGAAAACGCCCGGCATCCCGGTGAACGTTTCAGCCACATGGAACGGCTGGGACAAAAACTTCTGCAATTTTCTGGCCCGCTGGACAGTTATCTTGTCCTCATCAGACAATTCATCCATACCGAGAATGGCAATGATATCCTGCAGTTCCTTGTATTTTTGCAGGGTCTGCTGAACCACCCGGGCTACATAATAGTGTTCTTCACCGATATACGCCGCATCCAGAATTCTGGACGTTGAGTCCAGCGGATCCACGGCCGGATAAATCCCCAGCTCGGCAATCTGGCGGGACAGAACCACGGTGCCGTCCAGATGGGCAAATGTGGTGGCCGGTGCCGGGTCGGTCAGGTCGTCCGCCGGCACGTAAACGCACTGAACAGCGGTGATGGACCCTTTGTCCGTGGAGGTGATGCGTTCCTGGAGTTCACCCATGTCCACGGCCAGGGTGGGCTGATATCCCACCGCGGAAGGCATGCGGCCAAGTGTGGCGGACACTTCCGAACCGGCCTGGGTGAAACGGAAGATGTTGTCGATAAACAATAGCACATCCTGTCCCTCCACATCACGGAAATATTCCGCGCAGGTCAAGGCGGAAAGGGCCACCCTTGCGCGGGCACCCGGCGGTTCGGTCATCTGGCCGTACACCAGCGCGCACTTGGGAAGAACGCCGGAGTCCTTCATCTCATGGTACAGGTCATTACCTTCACGGGTCCGTTCCCCCACGCCGCCGAACACGGAGATACCGCCGTGCTGCATGGCAATGTTGTTGACCATTTCCATCATGATAACGGTTTTGCCCACACCGGCACCACCGAACATCCCCATTTTACCACCACGGGGAAAGGGTACCAGCAGATCGATCACCTTGACGCCGGTTTCAAGAACCCGGACCGACGTGTCCTGCTCGATGAATGTGGGGGCATGTCTGTGAATGGGCATGGTTTTTTCCCTGGAGATATCTCCCAGGCCATCCACCGGTTTTCCCACAACATTGAGAACCCGCCCCAGAGACGCTTCACCCACGGGCATCATGATCGGTGACTCGGTATCTTTGACCGGCATGCCCCGCTGGAGCCCGTCGGTCACGTCCATGCCGATGCACCGGACCATGTTGTCCCCCAGATGCTGGGCCACCTCGATGACCAGGTTGTCTTCTTCATCCCCGATGGTGGGGTTGGTGACGGTCAGGGCGGTAAGGACCGGCGGAAGGTTGCCGGGCGTAAATTCAACGTCAACAACCGCACCCATGACCTGTGCTATTTTACCTATATTTTCAGCCATTTTTCTCTCCTAAATAAAGCTGTTTATATACTGTGAGGTATATTGGTTTTTTATCCCTTGAGCGCTTCCGCACCACCGACAATATCCATGAGCTCGCCGGTAATCTTAGCCTGACGCGTCTTGTTGAAGATGGTCTGAAGTTCGAGCACCATATCTTCACAGGCCTTGGTGGCATTTTCCATAGCCCGCATCCGTGCGGCATGTTCGCTGGTGGATGTTTGAAGCAGAGCATCATAAATCTGAATGAACACGTTCTTGGGCAGCATTTCACCCAGCAGTACATCGGATGACGGCTCACAGATATGTTCCGGCAGAAATGATCCATCCGTATCCGTGGGTGTTTCTTCCACCATGTCCGTCAGCGATGGGATAGGCAGAACCTGCTTGATCAGCGGCTCCTGCCTGGCCATGCTCTGAAACTCAGAATAAATGACGTACACTTCGTCCACTTCTCCCATAAGAAAACTGTCGATCAACTGTTGCCCCGGGGTGGATGCCATTGAAAAATCGATTTTCCCCCCCACCACATCCAGATATTCCGCTGCAATGACATAGGGTGATTTTCTAACCCAGTCCCGGCCTTTTTTCCCAAAACAGTAAAAAGACACTTCCTTGTCCTGCAAGTCCGATAGAATGAATTTCCGGGCTTTTTCAATTAAATTGATATTAAAACCGCCGCACAACCCTCTATCGGACGTACACAGAACCACGACCACTTTTTTGACTTCCTGGGCCGGGACCAGCAACGGGCTGACTTCCGAACCCGATTTGCCGGCAATACTGCCCAGCACCTCCGCGAATTTGGAGGCATAGGGTTTGAATCGCTCCATATTGGTCTGAGAGCCCCGCAGTCTTGAAGTGGCAACCATTTTCATGGCAGAAGTGATCTGCTTTGTTTTCTTGACGCTGCTGATCTTGGATTTTACTTCTTTGAGTGTTGCCATTATCTCTACCTTTCAAGCCTATTAATTTTAAATTATTGTAACGATTGCGTTCTCAAGAAACGTTCACATGACCTAAATCGTGTCCTTGAACTCTTCGTCATAGGCTTCCAGGGCTTGTTTGAGTTTTGTCTCGATGTCGGAGGTGATCTCTTTTTTCTCTTTCAAGCCTTGGTAGATTTCAGGAAACCGGTTTTCCACAAAGGGATAAAGGCCTTCTTCATATTTGGAAACCGCTTCTTTGGGATACTTGTCAATATAGCCTTTGGTGCCCGCATACAGGGCAGTCACCATTTTTTCCATGGAAAGTGGCTGAAACTGGGGCTGTTTGAGCAGTTCCACCAGTCTTTCCCCACGGGTCAGCTGTCTCTGTGTGGCGGCATCCAGGTCGGACCCGAAAGCGGCAAACGCTTCCAGTTCGCGGTACTGGGCCAGATCCAGACGCAGGGTGCCAGCCACCTGTTTCATGGCTTTCACCTGGGCCGCACCACCCACACGGGACACGGAAAGTCCCACGTCAATGGCCGGACGGACACCGGCAAAGAACAGGTCTTTATCCAGAAATATCTGCCCGTCGGTAATGGAGATCACGTTGGTGGGGATAAACGCGGATACGTCCCCTTCCTGGGTTTCGATAATGGGAAGCGCGGTCAACGATCCGGCCCCTTTTTCATCACTGAGCTTGGCGGACCGCTCCAGCAGCCGGGAATGGTTGTAAAAAATGTCCCCCGGAAATGCTTCACGTCCGGGCGGACGCCGGAGCAGCAGGGATACCTGACGGTAGGCTACCGCCTGTTTGGACAAATCATCGTAAATGATCAGGGAATGTTCGCCCTTGTCCCTGAAATATTCCCCCATGGCGCAACCGGCAAAGGGTGCCAGATACTGCAGGGCGGCAGATTCCGATGCCGAAGCCACCACCACGGTGGTGTATTCCATGGCACCATGCTCTTCCAGAGCCGCCACCACCTGGGCAACCGTGGATTTTTTCTGGCCGCAGGCCACATAGATGCATTTCATGTCCGTGTCTTTCTGGGCGATGATGGCATCCACGGCCAGCGCGGTTTTACCGATCTGTCGGTCACCGATGATCAGCTCCCGCTGACCCCGGCCCACCGGGGTCATCCCGTCCACGGCCTTGGCTCCGGTATAACAGGGTTCATGCACCGATTTTCTGGCGATAACCCCGGGAGCCACCAGTTCCATATTCATCATATGGTCGGAATTGATGGGACCCTTGCCGTCTATGGGTTCCCCGGTGGTGGTGACCACCCGGCCCAGCATTGCCTCACCCACCGGCACCGAAGCGATCCGATCGGTTCTTTTAACGACGTCCCCTTCTTTGATGAGCTTGTCATCGCCCAGGATGGCAATACCCACGTTGTCGGATTCCAGGTTCAAGGCAAGACCCAGAACGCCGCCGGGAAACTCCACCAGCTCCATGGCCTTGACTTTTTCCAACCCATATACGCGGGCGATACCATCACCCGCAGACAGAACCACACCGGTCTCGTTCAGATCAACCTTGGCGTCAAACCCCTTGATCTGATCTTTAATTATCTGGCTTATTTCTTCTGCTTTAATTTCCATTAGACACTCTCACCTTTTTTTAAAGTTTCCCTCATATTGATCAGCTGAGTTTTCACGCTGCCATCCAAAACAAGATCGCCGATTTTGGTAACCACACCGCCGATGAGACTTGGATCCTGTTGTACATCCAAGACAATGGATTTGCCCACTCTTTTTGACAGGGCATCCCGGATTTTTTCCACCGCTTCCGAAGACAATTGTGTTGCAGAAGTAATGCTGGCTTTGATGATTCCTTTGAGTTCATCGGCCAGATTCTTGTAATACGAGGCGATGTCTCTTAAATGTACGATTCTTCCCTTGTCAAACAGCAACATAAGAAACGAATTCATTACCACAGACAGGTTTGCCGATCCCAGAACCGCTTCCAGCACTTTTTTCCGGTCATTTTTGTTGTACAACGGATTGGTCAGGACCGCTTCAAACCCTTCCTGGGTGTCAAACAGGTTCACCACGGCTTCGAGTTCCTCATTGTACAAATCCGCCTGACCGTCTTCCTGGCCGATCATGATCAATGCCTTGGCATAACGCCTGGATACTGCTAAATTTTTCATTATGCCACCACCTTTTTCAAATAATCGTCCACGATTTTTTCCTGATCTTCAGATGAAATGGCGTTCTGAATAACTTGTTCCGCACGATCCACCGCCAGTGCGGAAATCTCTTTCTGAAGTTTCATTCTGGCCGTTTTGAACTCCTGCTCAATGGTTCGTTTGGCCATGTCCTCCAGTTTTTCCGCCTGGGTTTCCGCCTGGGCAATGATCCGTTTTTTGGCTTCTTCTCCCTGTTTGATGTAATCTTCGATGATCTGTCTGGATTCCTGATCCAGATTGTTGAAACGGGCCTGATATTCCGCCAGTTGTTTTTCAGCCTCGGCTTTTTTCTGCTCAAGCTCTTTCAGTTCATCTGCGATTTCTTTTTTCCGGGAGGAAAAAAAGGCTTTGACCGGCTTTCTCCCCAGAAGAAACAGGGCAATGGCCAGCACGGCAAAATTCAATGTTTTCCAGGTATCGATGGTCAACCAGGAATTATGAACTTCACCATGGGGGGCTGCGGCCCAGGATGTGGCAACGGCCGCCCCGAGAATCAAGGCTGTCACACCGGTCACTTTAATCTGTTTACGTGTAAAGGTGATTTTTCCCATCAGATAGCCCTCCCCAGAATTTTTTCGCCGATGGCTTTGGCAAACACCTCCACCTCATCCTCCAGAGCTTTTCGGGCCTGCTCAGTCTCATCTGCCACCTGCTTTTTGATCCGGGCGAGATTGGCCTGAGCCTTCTGATTGATCTGGTCGATAATCTCCCGTTCCTGCTTTGATCCTTCTTCCACAAAGGCTTCCTTTTGTTTCAAGCCTTCGCCTCTGGCCTGCCGCAACCCGTTCTTGTAGGATTCCTCCTGGGAAGATAGATCTGCATTGGCTTTTTCCACGCCGGATTCAAGGCCTTGAATCTTTGCTTTTCTTTCCAGAAGTACCTTTCGAATGGGTTTGTACAGCAGCTGATTGAGGATAAAGAGCAGAATCAGGAAATTGATCATCTGATACACCAAAGATATATCAGGAATCACAGTTATCATAAAATTCCCTCCGCCAGTAAATAATTATAAAAAAAACAACTACTTATATCTTACCGGCTGTCTTTATGCAAAAACAGCCCAAATTCCGTATAAAAACGTGACTTCAGTACCATCCGGGTAACCATTTGTCAACATGGAATAAGAAAATATTTCCCATGCGGACAAGTGAATGGCGCGATTTCATTGTATTTTTGGAAACGCCTTTTTGTCAACCGGATCAGCCGGTATAAAACCGTCTCATGCTGATATTGAGCAATATGCCGAACCCCACCATGTTGGTGATCACTGACGATCCCCCGTAAGACACCAGGGGCAGCGGCATTCCCACCACCGGCATCAATCCCATGACCATGCCGATATTGATGAAAATCTGCCAGAAAATCATACTGGTGATACCGAAAGCAAGGATGGACCCGAACATATTCCGGCAGTTATAAGCGATATTCAACCCCCAGCTGATCAATAAAAAATACAGCACCAGCAGAACTGCAGATCCGACAAGCCCCCACTCCTCCGCCAGCACGGACAAAATGAAATCCGTATGCTGTTCAGGCAGGAATGCCAGAGCATTTTGGGTCCCCTGCAAAAATCCTTTCCCGGTGATCATGCCCGATCCAATGGCAATTTTGGACTGGATGATGTGGTATCCCGTCCCCAGCGGATCCCGATCCGGATCCAGAAACGTCAGAATCCGGGCCTTTTGATAGGCTTTCAAACCGAAAAACCAGACAACAGGCACAATACACCCGCTCAGGCCGGCCAGGATCAGAAGTACTTTTTTTTCAACCTTGACAAACAGGGTGATGGACCCGGCAATGAGCAACAGCATGAGCCCGGTCCCCAGGTCCGGTTGATTGACGATCAATCCCACCGGAATCAGACAGATACCTGCCGGTTTGAGCAGCTGCCTGAAACTGAGACCTTCGGGTGAAACCGTAGCGGCATAAATTGACGCCAGGCTGATGATCAATGCGATTTTCATCAATTCGGACGGCTGAATGCTGATCCCGCCCAGAGACAGCCATCGCTGGGATCCGCCGCCGGATTGCCCAAAAAACAAGACCCCTATCAAAAGGCCTGCACAGACCCCGTATATAATTAGGTTCAGTTTGTTCAGATGCCGGAAATCAAAAAACAGAACCCCGGTCATGACCACGAATCCGGCCCCGATCCATATGAGTTGCCGTTCAAACAGAGAATGAAGCCCGTGTCCCTGCCACCCGGCCATGACCGCCGAATAAAGGACTATCAACCCGCAGCCGGAAATAAGCAGAACCAGCAGCAGCAATCCCCAGTCAAAATGTTCCAGCAGTCGTCTGTCAAACATCATTGTCTTTTTTATCCTTCCGGGGCTGCATCCGCTGTTTGTCTGGTTCCAGCAGTCCCAGATATTTTTCCACCAGAGTTCCGGCCACAGGGGCGGCGGCTGAAGATCCATGTTCACCATGCTCGATGATCACGGACAGGGCGATGACCGGATTTTGAGCAGGCGCGTAACACACGAACCAGGCATGATCCTGCAGGGTTCTCACCTGATTTTCACTGTCGAACTTTTCACCGGTCTTTCTGGAAAACACCTGGGCAGTCCCGGTTTTTCCCGCCATCTGGATCTGCTTGATTCGGATACTTCTTGCGGTCCCCCGATCTCCTTGAATCACGTCGACCATTCCTTTCCTGACCAGGTCCAGGGTGTTTTGGCCTGCAGGTATTCCACCGATGATTTCCGGCTCCAATTCCGCAACCACCTGGCCGTGAACATCTTTAATGGTCGATGCAACTCTGGGCCGGAACAGGGTTCCCCCGTTGGCGACGGCGGCGGTGAACACGGCCATCTGAAGGGGCGTCACCAGATTGAACCCCTGACCGATACTGATGGAAAGCGTTTCTCCCGGAAACCAGGCCTCATTGAATCGTTCCCGTTTCCAGGCTGAGGTAGGAATCAGCCCCTGGCGTTCATGATCCAGGTCAATGCCGGTAGGACGTCCCAATCCACACCCCATAGCGTACTGGGCCAGGGCATCCACCCCGATTTTTTCACCGGCAAGATAAAAGAACACGTCACAGGACTGGGACAGTGCATCCACGACATTCAAGCGCCCATGACCATGTTTGCGCCAGCAATGGTACCGCCGCCCACGAAACGTATAAAACCCCGGACAAAATGTCGTGGTGCGGCCGTCAATCTGTTTTTCTTCCAGTCCCGCAATGGCGGTCAGAATTTTATATGTGGAGGCCGGGGGATATTCCCCCTGAATGGCCTTGTTGATCATGGGGCGACCCGGATTTTCCATAAGCGCCCGCCATTTGTTGTTGGAGATCCCACCGATAAAATCGTTTTGATCAAATGCAGGGCTGCTGACCATGACAAGCACATCGCCGTTGGACGGGTCAAGGGCCACCACGGCCCCATCCCGGCCTTTGAGAAGATCTTCGGCCAGCTGCTGCAACGGCAGATCCAGGGTCAGGTGAAGGTCATTGCCGGGCTCCGGGTCAACGGTTTTCAGCACCTGAACCACCCGCCCGTTCACATCCACCTCCACCTGACGGCCGCCCCGCCGGCCCTGGAGATAGGATTCAAAACTTTTTTCCACCCCATACCGCCCGATCTGATCGCCGGCCCTGAGAAGCGGGAAATGACCGCTTTCCAGTTCCTTTTTGTTCACCTCTCCCAGATATCCCAACAGATGGGCCGCTGTTTTGGGATGGATATAATGGCGGGTCGGTTCAATTTCAACATAGATTCCAGGCAGATCGAACTTGTGCGCTTCCACAACGGCCAGCTGATCCCTTGAAATGTCTTTTTTCAGGATAATGGGCTTGTACACAGCCCCGACCCCGGTTTTTTGAATCTGTTCCATCAAATCGACATAGGGTTCATCAATCAACGAAGACAAGAAGGAAATGGTATCGGGCACAGAACCGGCATCTTCCAACACGATCACCA
>Ga0180436_10003837_pt1 | contig 13669 bp, 12 predicted proteins | sample SS_ome_2_FD_132434 | JGI IMG/M metagenome (GOLD analysis project Ga0180436, IMG submission 132434) | Hypersaline lake sediment archaeal communities from the Salton Sea, California, USA - SS_3_S_2 metaG | ecosystem: Environmental > Aquatic > Non-marine Saline and Alkaline > Hypersaline >...
AATGAACTCCCTGATTAGAATCGGCTTTATGGCGCTGGTGTTTGTGCCGCTGCTGACATCGTTGTGGTATGTGCCTTTCCGGCTCGGTCGCCTTCTTGATATTTCGAGAGTATGGCCTTTGTACGTGGTTGTTGTCATTGGGGTCATCTCCAGCATGTTCATTATGATGGCCTTCTCGACGGCTCCAACACCGCTCAAGGGCATGATTGCCACCGCCGCAGGTATGGCCTTCTTCCTTCATGCGTTGTTGTTTTTCAGCCTGCTCGCGATCGATATCGTTCGACTGTTCGTGACGCTGCCGTCGCAGGCCTCGGCCTTGATCGCCATTGGTCTGGCTGTTGTGGTGATTGTCGTGGGAGCCTGGCGGGCCAACGGGTACAAAGTAGAGCAGGTCAAAATCCCTATTGAAGGTCTTACTCATGAAGTCAGAATCATGCACCTGTCCGATATCCACATTGGAGGTCAACGGGGGCAGTTCTATTTGCAGAAGATCGTCAATAGCACAAACGAGCTGGCTCCCGACATTGTCGCTATCACCGGCGACCTCGTGGATGGTTTCATAGCCCTGGACAACGAAGTCCTGAGTCCGCTGGCCGATCTCAACGCCCCGACTTACTACGTCGCTGGAAATCACGAGTATTATATCGATGCCGGCCGGGCCTTTGAGATCATCGCCGGTCACGGGGCGGAGATTCTCCACAACAAGGTCGTTCGATCCAACGGCATCCAATTGGTGGGACTCGACTACATGAACGCCGACGAGGAATCGTTCGACATGCACGCTGTCAGTGAACGGACGATCAAAAGTGAGTTGCCCAAGATACCACTCGATCCCGATATTCCCAGTCTCTTGCTACACCATAGCCCGGTTGGCCTGAAGTATGTAGCCGATGCCGGAGTGGACGTGATGCTAGCCGGTCATACGCACGGGGGCCAGGTGTTTCCGGCCACGCTGATTGCTCCCCTCATCTTCGAGCGAAACAAGGGACTCTCGCGGCATGACAGCATGCACGTCTATGTTTCTCAGGGAGCTGGGACGTTTGGGCCTCGGTTGCGACTGGGGACATCGAATGAAATCACGCTGATAGAGTTGGTTCCGGCCTCGTAGAGGGAACGGCTCGTCTACGGTACTTGGAGGACGATAGGAGCATTATGTCGATACACAACAGCGACATCGCCGACGGTGGCCCCTTATATTCCGAAACGCTGGACCACCTTCACAGCGGATCCGACCATTGGCTGGTCGAACCCTACAATGCCGCCTCGGCGGTACTGTTCGTCCTGATCGCCGTCTATTGGTTGTGGCGACTGTGGGGGCAGTTCTCCGAACAGAAGTTTCTTCTCTATGGTCTGGTACTGCTAACGATCGGTGGTGTCGGCGGGACTTTGTACCACGCCCTGCGTACCGAGCCGATCTACCTGCTCATGGACTGGGGACCGATCATGCTGTTGATTCTCAGTCTGACCTACTGGTTCATGTTGAAACTCACTCGGACGCGATGGCTTTCTTTGGCGTATACTGCCGGTGGGTTTCTAGCTGTATTGTTCACATTCCAGGTTCTCGCGACCGTTTTCCGACCGGGACCGGCTACCGCAAGCATCGGCTACTCGCTGGCCGCATTGCAGGCTGTGGGGCCGATCGTGTATTACATCTTTAGGACTCGCTTCAAGCACTCGGCCTGGTTTTTCTCTGGTATTGCTGCTTTCGCACTGGCGGCGGTCTTCCGAGCCACTGACCACAGCGGACTACTTCCGATGGGCACCCATTTTCTGTGGCACACTTTTGGAGCTATCATGTCGTGGCTGCTGTTGGAGTTTATCTATCGCGTCGAACGCGACGACCCGCTGACTATCAAGGCCAAGCTGACGGGCCAAGTTGTGGTGGAGAGAGTAGGCGCCCAGTCTGGCTAGGATTGTCAGATCAGATATGCTTTGGCCAACCCGACCGCGGCACCGCCGGCGATCAGCCAGACCGAGTTGACTCGAAAACGCAGAAGAGCGATCAGAGACACAACAGCCAGCACAATCGTTGTCACATCGATCAGCGAAGCCCGTCCCAGCTGCCAAGTAACGGCAGCCATTAACCCCAACGAGCAGGCATTGACGCCATCCAGCAGACTCCCTACCCAGGGAGACTTCCGCATCCGTGGTATCAGAGGATTGGAGATCGCGACGAAAACGAACGATGGCAGAAAAATCCCCAGCGTCGCAAGCAACGCCCCGGGTGTTCCTCCCAGGGTGTAGCCGATAAACGTAGCGGTAGTGAAGACCGGCCCCGGAGTCACCTGACCGATCGCGATGGCGTCAATCAGCTGCTGGTCGGTCAGCCATCCCAAACGCTCGATGAAATCGGCCCGCAAGAAGGCCAGCAGGACGTAGCCACTTCCATACAGCACCGAGCCGATCTTGAGGAACTTCCAGAACAGGGTGGCCAGACTAAAAGCACTCCCCGAAATCGCGGCGGTCCCTAGCAGCGGCAACGGGAGGAAGCTGTTCAGGGTATTGCCGAGAATCCGATTTCGGTTGACTACCAGCATCACGATCAAGCCGCCGATTGCCAGTAGGGCGATTTCGTTGAAACCGAAGAAATACGCCACCACCACGGCAACCGCCACACCTCCCGTGAGAACGCCTCTGAAGGCCTTCCGCCCCAGATTCCACAGCGCTTGAGCGACAACGGCAATCACCACCGGCTTGATACCATACAGAATCGATTCTGCCTGTGGAAGAGTCCCATACTCGACGTACAGCCAGGCACAGGCCATGACGATCAGCATCGCCGGCGATATGAAGCAGACACCGGCGGTGATCAAACCACGCCAACCGGCACGCAGGTACCCAAGATGGATGGCCATCTCGGTCGAGTTCGGTCCCGGTATCAGATTGCTGGCGCCGATCAGATCCAGGAACTGCTGGTCATTGAGCCAGTTTCGGCGCTTGACCACCTCGTCGTGCATCATACTGATATGGGCCGCTGGACCGCCGAAGGCAGTAAAACCGAGACGAAGAAAGAGCTTGGCTACTTCGGAGAGGGTTCCCTCAGGTTTGCTCATTGTCTGGCTCTTTTGACTTTCGCATGCGAAGATAAACGCCCAGGGCCACCATTACTCCGGCCAAAATCAAAAGTCCGTAGTTCTCAGTGAAGAGGCTTATAACGGCGAAAAACAAGGCCATGATGAATCCGGTGTTACCGGCTTTGCGAGAATCCAAGAGGAGCTCCTTTCCCTTGTCTAGTAAACGAACCACCCCGGATCTTGTTTCGCCCGACTGAATTGCCATCTTCGCAACAAATCGAATCATTGCCAGTATATGACGTATGACAATTATGGGAAAGATTAGGGACTTTTTCGTCAACGACCATATTCAGATTTCGCTCGGGACGGGAATAAGCATTATTGCCCTGGCGTTGTTCTACAAGAAAGTGATGGGAATCGACGTGCCGTATCTGGAGAACGCCCTGCCCGGGTTTGTGTTCCTCACCTGGGAAGGCCTACGTGGCAAGGACAAGCTGACCAAATGGCCGTGGTCGCGCCCCTGGGTATGGAACCTACTGGCCTTTGCCGTTATGGGGCTGATTATGGCCCGACGGCTATGGTTTATGTAGACTTAGTCCCGCTTTGAGCGAACTGCCCTACTCCGGACACTGCAGCGGCGCACCGCTCCCAAACATGTAGGCGACGAGATAGACCAGGTCGGCGATATCCGGTCCCGAACCGCTGCCGTCGACATCGCAGGCTACCAAGTCAGGGGGAGGTGGTCCGCTCTGAAACATAAAAGCTACCAGAAACACCAGGTCAGCGATGTTCACCTCATCGCCGGAACCGTCTATATCCCCACATATACTCGGTCCCTGGTCAGGCAAGGGCGAAGTGTTGTTCAGGCGACGTCCCCCCAGACGCATCGGCCAGGTTGCCGCACTCGGAGAGAATATCACGCCCGGTAAATTAGCGAAAGCAAGCTGATCTTGACTGGCGTAGGTAAGGTCGAGATATCCATCGCCATCCAAATCACCGAACAAAGGGCAGCCCTTCGCATCAAGACCATCGACGGGGTATTTGGCAACGATCGGGTAGCCTTCGAGCAACTCGGCGGTGCGGTCATAAGCCACGATCCGTTCCATGGGATAGCTACCGAAGAGATCGCGCAGGGCCGCAGCCGCTAAGTCTGTGACTCCGTCGCCGTTAAGATCGACCGCGACCACGTCACTCAGATAGCTAGGCAACTCGGGAGAGGCAAAGAAGCCGTCTTCGCCGTCCATGAAGGGAGTCCCGTCCAGGTTCCAGCCGAAAATCCGGTGATAGGTGTCATCCCAAAAAGCGCAGAAGTACTCCAGCTGTCCGTCGCCGTTGATGTCACAGAACACCGGGTTGGTACCGGAATAGAAGGCAGATACCTGGGTATCGTGCGGCCAGCCATCCTTCAGAACCAGCCCCTCATCGAGAGCAAAGAAGTGATTATTGCTGTGAGCTCCCGGATCGTACGGGTTGGGTGATGACGCTGCCCAGAGCATCAGCTCGTGCTTGCCATCTTCATCGATGTCGATGGCCGAGGCGCTAATTGAGGCGGGCATGAAGGCCAACCCCTCCACCTGAAGTATGATCGAGTCTACCGCCTGGCCCAGGCTGTCAAACTGGTACAACTGGCTGCTGGGAGGATGGTAGTGGTAGAGCTCGTCGTGGTGGTCACCGTCCAGATCGGCCGCATATCCCCATACATACTCGTCGGGCAGCGGCAGATTCTGACCAAAGGGAGTGCCGTCCGGTCTACGGATGAAGTAGAACGACGGTCTCGGGTTTCTGGAGTATCCAGGCGAATAGTGAATCTCGTCCAGTCCGTCGTTGTTAATGTCCTTGAGGAATATCTTGGATCCGGTGCGGAAACTACCCTGGAAGGTTACAGGTCGTTGGCCAATCGTGGTCACGAAGTTGCCTCCGCTTGAAGGAAAACCATAGAGAACACCGGAATCGGCTGCGGCGATGCAGACGAGATCGTCGATTCCATCGCCGTCGAGATTACCCACTGCCGGGACTACGCGAAAATCGCCTACCGGCAACGTAGGTACACCGGTTGTCTTCTGGGTGCCGTCGAGATTGTAGAAGACAACACCCTCGGAAGTGCCGATCACCAGCTCGGTCTGGCCATCATTGTCAAAATCACCATAATTCGAACTGAAACCGGGTGCCGCGGTCAGTGGCACCGACCAACCGTGGGGAGGGGCGAATGTAGACCGAATGTATACGCGGAGTGAGTCCACTGCCTCCAGACCCGCTTCCGAGTAAACCGAGGCCTTGATCCAATAGCGACCATCCGGGATCGTCGATACTTGCCAGCCGAATATGTCGCTTCCGTAAGCAGGTACCCCGGTTGTACCCGCCTCCGTCCATTCACTCGAGTCAAGGTCCGGTCGGTACTCGATAGTGGTCTGCACAAAATCGGGGCAGATGGCGTTGCCGGTCATGAACACGATACCGGTGGCCGTGTCGCCGTCAAGGGGTGCTTGAAACTCGCATAAGGCGCTGTTTGCCACCCAGAACTTTCGAAGCGCGGTGTGGGTATGACCGACGGACAGACGGAAGTTGACGAGTCCGTTGCGTCCGGTCGACTCGAAACTGCCCAGGACGCCGTCCGTGACTGGTGTCGAACTGGTGACAAGATTGGTCCACGAAGTTTCGTCCTGGAAGCGATACTCTAGATTGTAGTTGCCGAAACCGTCTCCGTCGGCGGCACCTGCAATGTCAATAACACCTCCTACAACCTCGGCAATAGCCGGAGCATCGATCCTGGCCCTCTGCGAAGGCGCCAGGTTAAGTGCCTCCTCCAGGTTAATACGACCATATCCACTGTACTTGTCCCAGCCGATGAGGTTTTCACCTAGTCCGTATGGGTCTACAATATCATCGGCAGAAGCTTGGATCAACGCCCGTACAGAATCGGTATCATAGCCGGGTGAGACGGCCCTTATCCAGGCTGCGATTGCTGCCGCGTACGGGCCCGACATACTGGTACCCGAAGCCATATAGTAGATGCTGTCTATTATATGAACGCCCGGCTCGTCATGCATGTCGTAGAGATCGGTACCGGCCGCCCGCAAGGAGAGTATCGACTGTCCGGGGGCACAGACGCTGGCAGCAGCGCTATAGGTCGACCAGTCGGCGATCTGGTCCGAGTCGTTGGAGGCGGTAATGCACATCGTCTCCAGGTAGGAGGCTGGATAGAAGTTGGACTCATAGCCGTCGTTGCCGGCCGATGCGATCAGGGAAACATTGAGATCCTTAGCATACGCAAGGGACTGTTGCATAACCGAGGATCCCAGGGGACTTCCGAAACTCATGCTGATCACATCCGCTCCGTTATCCGCGGCATAGACAACACTGACGGCCACCACCGATTGCAGCGCCCAGGGGAAGATCTTCACGGTCATTACCCGAACCGGTGCGGTTGCACCGGCCACGCCGATATTGTTGTTGGTTAGAGCCGCGACGATTCCGGCGCAATGCGTCCCGTGGCCGACATAGTCAGAGGGATCGTTGTCTTGAAGTCCCGGCGGTTCCTCTTCTGACGAGCCGGAGAAATCCCAGCCCCAGGTGTCATCGATATAGCCGTTGTGGTCGTCGTCGATCCCGTTGCCTTCGATCTCATCTGTGTTGATCCAAAAGCGATCGGCCAACTCCGGATGGTCCCGGTCGATACCGGTATCGATAATCGCCACCACGACCACATCGGTCCGATCGGGTGGGTTCTCCAGCACCGAGCGAGCGTGAATATCCGCACCCGAGACGCCGGACACGATCGCAAGTGTATCATTGAAGTCACCATCCAGACGGTCCACATGAAAGTGGTCCTGTCCTGTGTTCACCAACGCCCATTGATGCCCGAACAGGGAATCGTTGGGAAGCTCATGTAACTCCATCAAATGGTCAGGGTGGGCATACTCGACTTCGGTCAGCGCTCCGTAGTCTGCAGCAATGGCCTCGAGATCGGAACCTTCCGGTACCGTTAGTATATGCACTCTCGCCAGGGGATGATCGTCGGACAGGATAGGTTTGGCATAGAGCTTGCGTTCTTCGGTTATACCGTGAGTTTGGTGCAGCTCGTTTACATTGTGGAGGCTGTTTATGGGCACACCGCCCTTGAGTTGCAGACTCGGATTCGCCTGAGCCGAGTATTTAACGACAATCTGGTGGGGAACCGAGGCCGGTGGGGCCAGTTTCGCCGGTGATTGAGCGCCGATGGTTGAAGACATCAGAAGTAAACAGGTAAGAATCAGGTACAGGACAGTGCTACGTCGTGACATGACGATTCCTCCGGGGGATGGTGGGTAATGGTGCTGAAGCTCTACTTAAGTATAAACTACAACGCGTTTTTTGCAACTTCTTAATGCATGGGACGATCTCACCGCGTGAGATCCAATGGTAGAAACAGCATCATCTTCTCACTATTAAGGTGCCCGAGCAAAGTCCGTTAGTACACGTAATCCAAGGAATCGATTGGCAACTTAGGCTGTCGCGAGCTACATAGTTGTTGGTCTTGCCGCGGCCAGCGACTATTCTCATAGACAACGAAGGAGCAATGAGCAGAAATGACACAAGCTGACAGCACTGCGCGGCTGAGATCGCTCGGTCTCAGAACCGACCTCATATTCCACAAGTACTCGGGAATTATCGAGGACAAGGACGAGTACTTCGTTATCAAGACCCCCTCACGACCGACCTACTATTGGGGCAACTTCCTCATCATGAACGACCCGCCCCGAGAGGGGGACTATGATAGTTGGGTCGCGATCTTCGAGAAGGAGATCGGCCCCTGTGCGGAGCGCGGTTTTTTCGTTATCACGTGGGACAATGTCGATGGCGAGAAAGGGGAGATTCAACAGTTTGTAGACGCTGGTTACGACATAGAAGTCCTGTCGACCCTGACTGCCAACCATGTTCAACCGCCGCCGAAGTACGACCCGAACCTGATCGTGCGTCCGCTCAGATCGGACCGGGATTGGGAGGACTACATCGACATTCATTTCGATCCGGCCTGGAGGTATGGCGACCCTGACAGCCAGCGCAAGTTCATTGCCAGCGGTCGGGATAGCATCCGCGCCATGACCGAAGCCGGACTGGGAACTCGTTTCGGGGTCGAAGTCGATGGCCGGCTGGTGGCCGACCTGGGTGTCTATCGAGAGGGCAAGCTGGCGCGGTTCAACAACGTCGCGACGCACCGGGATTTTCAGCGTCGCGGCATCTGTAGCACACTCGTGTATGAGGCCTCCAGACGAACACTCGAAATGCCGGCGATTGAGACGCTCGTTATGCAGGCTGACGATGCCTACCACGCGGGACAGATATACGAGTCGATCGGGTTCCGCTGCCACGAGAAGTTTGTCAACGTCAACTGGTACGAAAAGGACTGAGGGCGATAACCGAGGGAAGAGGTTGATATGGAATCATCGCCACAGTGGCTTTCGATCACAGCGGGTATCCTCGTGCTCATTGTGGGATTCCTCTTTCATTGGGTAGGTCAGCTAATCTCAATACTGAATTGGGGTCTGGCCACCCGACTCGGCTTGCAGGAGAAGATCATGCTCCCCGAACACAGAGCTTACGAGCATGGAACGGCCGTTGCGGATGTTCTGGTAGGCTGGGTGTATCCCGCGATAGGCGTGGGATTGATGTGGGGAGCCGACTGGAGTTACAAGCTGGCCTGGATACCGGGTGCGATTCTGACCTATCATGCTTTCAATCACTGGTTTTGGGAGATGAATCGTCGCCGGGAGGGGCTTTACTATTTCAACGACGTAGGTCGAATCGCCTGGTTTGTTGGCAATCTCGCTACCGGCGGACTCTGTCTCTACCTCGCCTGGATGTTTGGTTGAGTCTGTTCAAGACGTGGGTAAGAACCCACCCAAAGAGTGGGCCGTAGGAGCCATTCTTGACATCCCTCCCACAATGCAGCAGTTTGATGATCGAATCTTCCAAGTCAATATGGATACACGATGGAACCGCAGTATCTCCTTATAGCTCTGGCAATCGTAGTTGGACTACCCCTACTGTTTCTTCTGGTGGTCGCCGTCATGAAGCGGTTGTATCTGAGGCAGAGGTTCACAAAACCGGGATTCGCATTTCATCACCTCGGTATCAAGGGAGAGAACCCGCGGCAGCGGATTTTTGACATAATCTCCAACGATAGACCATCGTACGTGATGAGGATAGACGATTGGAGGTACATCGGGTGCAGCACCATACCCGAACTGGAGTGTGTCGCCGGGATTGATCCCGATGGCAACTTAGAGTACCTGGGTGCCGCCTACAAGCCATCCAACGCTGTCCGTGGACGAATTACAGGAAAGTTTCCTAAAGCGGATGAAGACCACGCGGGCTACTTCGTCGTGGCCCTGGAAGAAGACTGCTGCCGGACGGTGAACTTTCACTGTCCTTTTTACCGTGCCTACCACTACGCATCCCTCCCAGCTGATTTTGATTTGTCTCTTAGTCTGTTTCCCAGCTTGGTCCGCGTTTTTGAGGATCAGGTAACCCTGGAGCATTACCGTTTCCAGATGGGTCGCAACCCCGCTGCTGCCGTGACAGGGGTGTCCGCAGGCCTGTACAATCTTTGGGAGATGACAGAACGTCCCACGACGGCTCCCCCCAATGTCGTTTATGTTTGTGGCGAAGTCAAAGGAGTAAGAAAGCGGCGCAGTTCTATCTCGGGGAAAAGATACTACGTCACCTCCATCAAAATCGGATCAGCTATTCTCGATATGGTCTGTCAAAGAAGGGCATTCTGGAGTTTGCCGAAAAAGGGCGAGTATATCGCTGTCATGGGACAGTTGATTGGATATCTGTCATCCTGGAACAATCGGAACTGAGTCCCGGAAACACCGCCAGATGCTAGTTCAGTCTCCAGATGCTGAAGTTGAGAAACGCGGCGAAAGAGATCCAGAGCAGATAGGGGATAAGAAGAGCACCGGCCAGGCGGTTGACTCTGAAGAACAGCACCATGGTGATCGAGACTAGAGCGACGAGCAAAAGGAGGTCAATCAGGGCCACGCCGATCATTCTCTGTCCGAAGAAGATCCATGACCAGAGACCGTTGGCTACCAGTTGTAGCCCATACATTGTCAACGGCATGGTTACCGGCTTGCTCGTTCGTTGGCGCCAGACCAACCAGGCTGCCACTCCCATCGAAAGATAAAGAAAACTCCACACGGGTCCGAAGATCCAACCGGGTGGGGTCCAGGTAGGTCTTGCGATCTCCTCGTACCACGGACCGGCCTGATACTGTGACGAGATAAACGCTACTCCGAACGTCACCCCAAGCCAGAACGCCAGCCATATCAAGTCGTGCCATTTGATCTTCACAGTCTATGTCACCTACTCAGGTACAAGTGCCCAATCGTCAGGTTCATACTAACTCCCGACTCCTCGATTCTTGACATAAAAAAGTACGCCATCAGGGATTCGAACCCCGGACCCGCCATCAAGTGGTCAGTGAGCTTGACATAAGGTATCAGAAGCTCCATAATAGGGTCAAGAAGGAGTACTTCGCTTTTATGATCAGGGAGCAAGGGGTTCGCGGCTCAAGAAGACCTCCGGGACAAGTCACTTGGATCTGGCGTGTCGGGCTCATCGTAGCAGTTTTGTCAGGCTTAGTTCTAAACTCAGGCTGTGACGACCGTCATGTCAATACGGAACATTGCGCCTATTGGATCTGGGCGGGAATCACCCCTGAAGATGCTCCCCCAGATTCTGATCTATTGGTTTTTCAAGGGCATTTTCGCTTCGCCGGCGACAGCGCCTCGTTCGAGAGGGGTGGTCTCTATCCTTTTCCTATCAAATGTCAAAGACTGACTCTAGTCTACCGGCTTGAAGGTCAGAAGTTGCAGTCACCCGAGGTTATCGAACGATTCCTCGACGATGTAAAGCGTTGGCAACGCCATCCGGTTGCAGTATCCGGTATTCAGCTCGACTTTGACTCGCCCACAGCCAAGTTGCCTTTGTACTCGAGCTTCCTTGAGGAAATCAGGACCATCCTTCCATCTCAGTTCGGACTCAGCGTGACCGGCTTGGGCGATTGGGTGCTTTGTGCGGATCCTTCGGCCCTGCGGAGTATCGCAGGTTCGGTTGATGAGATCGTTTTTCAGTTGTATCAGGGGAGACAGCCCCTGCCGGACATAGGAAGGTACTTGGCTAAACTATCGGATTATCCCTTACCGTTTAGGGTGGGACTTCTGCTCTCGGCGGAAGCACCATCTCGGATGAAGAGGCTCAGTTCAAACCCCAACTACGGGGGATTTGTATATTTCATTCAGAGGTGACCATGAACAAGCTAATCGCTGCAGTGTTGAGTGTTGCGTTTGTGTTGGTTCCCGTGCAGGAACCAAGCGGCTGCGGGGGCCCGCGCGAGAAGTTTTACGAGTATCCGACATATGTCGATCCTGAGTTCCGAGGTATGTATGGGCCCCGGACCTCATACGGGATTCTCTTGAGTCAGTATCTCACCATCGACCATGAGACACGTTCCTTGCCAGATTCGCTGGAGCGCGAAAGGAGTCGCTCAACCGAGCCAGTACTATTCGCCAAGTATCAGGAGGCCGCCCGCCGATTCCACGACTACGACTACACTGGTGCCCTCGAAGGATTCACCGGCCTAAGAGATGCAATCCGAGCCGCGAGTGACGAGGCAATGCGAAGCAGAGAATCCGATGGCTACTCTTGGGTCGCGGAGGCTTCGGAGTACATGGTCGCTCGATGTAAGCTGATAGCTTCGCAGAATGATTGGCACGGTTACCGTAGTCACGTTGAAGCTGTCGATCAAGACATGCTGAGTGAGTCCGAGTCCTTGTATCAAAGATACATCTCGCTCTATCCCAGCGGGCTGTACGCCGAGTCAGCCAGGAACCTCAAACGCAAAATCTATTGGCTTTCTGGGCGCTATGACCTCTGCAATCAGGACCTCTACCGATACGCTCGGGCACAGTTCAGTCAGGTCCATGACAATCCGGCCAACCGGCAGCTCAAGCAGCTATTCCTGACAGAGTTTCACAATCACTTCAACGATACGGTAGATTTCGGGCGAGACGCCCCGCTGCTTTTAGCATTCGCTTGGCTATGTAAACAGGATCCCAACAAAGAGGATCTCCAGCTGCTTGAGACTCGCGTGGCCGATTTTGAGTCATATCCCGGTCTTCATCGTTATCTGAGGGCACTTGGACTTTACAAGCTTAAGATGTATCAGGAGTTGTTGAACGTGACGCCACCGGAGCCGGCGCAGAACTCAAAGATCTGGTTAAGTACGGAACTTCTTAGAGCTAGATGTCTGCATAGCCTCGACAGATTCGAAGAGGCAGTTGCTGTCCTGAACGGGATGTACCAAGTCTCGCCTGAGGAAGCTATCGACCGAGAACTCACGCTCTGGTTTATGAATGCTGGAAGGACTTTGTGGCTCTTCGGCCCGGAGTCTCCTCTTATGAATCGAAAACACCTCCAGAGCTACGCGAAAGTAGCTTTGTCTGACGAAGGGCTTGAAGCAGCTATCGCGTCCGAAGCTCTGACACCCGACAGACGCAATATTCTGGCGACCGAGTTAGCTCGACGCTACTTGCTCTCGCACCGCTTCATCGATTTGACCCAAATGCTGGAGGAGTTCGACATACCGCTACTGTCCAACCTGAAACCCCATTTCAAGACTCTGAGTGTGGATGCCAAGAATGTTGAGGGCTTGGTGGAGGTCGGCTCTTTCATCTATGAGAACGAGATAACACCTTGGAACTTCTTTGATGGAAAAGGGGGAACCTCGTTGTCAATGATCCCTTCTGAGGACTTGCCAAAGTGCGTACCCTGTGCCGACTATGGAAATCGCACCGTGCCGTATTCTCCGCCGTATGTTCTCTTTTTGAAGGCGGCCGAAATCGCCAAGAAGTCGGGGATCAAGAGCGAGGCGGAGGCAAAAGCTCTTCACTATCTCGTCAAGGCTGGGCGTTCGGGGGAGTGGGAATGGCGCGCCACCTGGTACCGCAAGGAGTATCGGGGCCAACAAAAGACCGTAGGAAAGAGTGCCTTTCAAAGACTACATCGGTTATACGGAGACTCGAAATGGGCTGAAGAGACGCCTTACCACTATTGAGGATGCTGGGAGAATGAGCCGGTCCAGCCGGACATAAAAAAGTACGCCATCAGGGATTCGAACCCCGGACCCGCTGATTAAGAGTCAGCTGCTCTACCAACTGAGCTAATGGCGCACAAACAAAACAATCTGCGTAGAAACGCATGACTGGTAGTCGTCATTTCAAAGAACACTAACCGGCCTCAGGCCGTTCGGTAGCCCCCAAATATAAAGGCTCTCCCAAATCGGTCAAGCCCTTTTTGAGCCACTTATCCCGTTATGGAGGAACCTTCTGCCATCCTAGTAGCGGGGTGGCCCGACGCTTGCGTCGGGTTTATTGACCCCGGTGCGTTCTCAGAGAAACCCACCATAAATGGTGGTCCACCAAGAAAAGATGGGTTCGCGCGTTCGCGGGAATGACTCATAAAAGCGGGATGACTCGGTAAGGGCTCGAGACGGCCGGTTCGAAGACGGTCCCGCTTCAGGGTCTCAGGGTATGATCGAGTGATTGCGAGCGAAGCGAAGCAATCTACAGGTCGATGCGGGAGATTGCCGCGGCCCTTCGGGCCTCGCAATG